>Ga0172362_10001084_pt1 | contig 23033 bp, 20 predicted proteins | sample LakKivs1_kivu2a2_FD_114534 | JGI IMG/M metagenome (GOLD analysis project Ga0172362, IMG submission 114534) | Sediment microbial communities from Lake Kivu, Rwanda - Sediment s1_kivu2a2 | ecosystem: Environmental > Aquatic > Freshwater > Lake > Sediment | place: Rwanda: Western Province, Lake... | reverse complement strand
TTCCCCACCGCCGGGCGGATCGTGTGCGACGAGGCGGGACAGGTACTGGCCGACATCGAGCAGGCGGACCTGAGACGCAAGCGGGTGCTGGCTCGGCTTCGCGAAGTGGCCCGCCGTGGGGTCTCGGATTGGGCAGCCCAGGCCCTTCAGACCATGCGGGAGTCCTTCCCTGACGAGGCTAAGGCCACCCGCGCCTTCGGCCCCCTGTGGAAGTTAGTCCAGCGGGCCATGAGGGATCCGGCAGTCACGCCCCACGAACTGGCAGCCCTCATCACGGAGGAGGAGACGCGCTTTCAGTTGGGCAGGGTGCAGCTCACACCCGAGGAGGTGGAGCAGAGGGCCCGGCAGCGCAATGTCTCGGTGTACCTCTTCCAGGCCCCGGCCCTCACCTGGGCTCTGGATCGGATCTACGATGACAACGCCCAGCGGGAGGAGTACCTGACCGACTGCATTACCCTGCTCGCCCAGGGCACACCCGACCGCCACTTCCGCCTGGAGGCGGTCCCCCTCGACGAGCCCCATCAGGTGATGGGCTTCAACAACCCGGCAGAACTGCTGACCATTCAGGACCACTTCCGCCGGCAGCAGGAACATCGCGCTATTCGTGAGCTTCAGCAGAAGCCCGCCCTGCGCCCCATCCGCGAGTGGCTGACTGCCTTCGAGGAAGCCAAAAGGGGACAGGGGACACTCTGGGCGACCCTGCGAGCTATCTATGGTGAAGATCGGACGCTTCTCGCCGAGCGGATCGGAGCTTACCGGCAAGTGCTGCTGTGCGCTCAGAACCATCTGGGGCCCGAAGCGTCGGTGCTCATCTCCCGCTCCCCCGGCCGGATCAACATCATGGGCCGACATGTGGACCACCAGGGAGGGCGGTGCAACCTGATGGCTATTGACCGCGAGATCCTGGCTGTGGCCCGCCCACGGGAGGATAACCGGGTGCGGCTGTTCAATGCGGACGAAGAGACCTTTGGACCCCGCGAGTTCTGCCTCGGCGAGGTGGTGGCCCAGCTTACGTGGGACGACTGGATATCGCTGGTGAACAGCGACACCGTGCGTCGGATGATCGCTGAGGCCGCCGGCGACTGGAGCCTCTACGTGCAGGCGGCCCTGCTGCGCCTGCAGAAACAGTTCCCCGAGGCCCAGTTGCGGGGGATGGACATGGTGGTCAGTGGCAACGTCCCCATCGGCGCCGGGCTCAGTTCCTCCTCGGCGCTGGTGGTGGCCACGGCCGAGGCGGCGGTGGCCATCAACGGGCTGGAGGTACAACCTCGCCAGTTCGTGGACCTGTGCGGGGAGGGGGAGTGGTTCGTGGGCACGAGGGGCGGAAGCGCCGACCACGCGGCCATGAAATTCGCTCAAAGGGGGGCGGTCATCCACGTCCGCTTCTTCCCCTTCGGCCTGGAGGAGACAGTGGGCTTTCCCCCATTTTATCGAATGGTGATCTGCAATTCCGGGCTGGAGGCCCAGAAGGCGGCCGGGGCGCGCGACGCATTCAACCACCGGGTGGCCTGCTACCATTTGGGAGTGAATCTGGTGCGGAGCTGGTTCCCTCAGTACGCACCCCTCATCGAACACCTGCGGGACATCCATCCTCAACGGCTGGGCATCCCCCTGGCCTGGATCTACCAGCTTCTGCTGCGGTTGCCCGAAGATGCCAGCCGTCGGGAGCTGACCGACCGGCTCGCACCGGAGGAGGTGGAGCCGCTCTTCGCCACCCACGTCCCACCGCCGGAGGGGTATCCCATCCGGGGGGTGGTGCTCTACGGCCTGGCCGAGTGCGAGCGCAGCCGCCTCTGCCTCGATCTCCTCAAGGCAGAGGACATGGTCGGATTCGGCCAACTGATGAACATCTCCCACGACGGCGACCGGGTGGTGCGCTACGACGAGGAGTGGCGGCCCCAGCCCTACAGAGCGCTTATCTCGGAGGGCTACCTGCTGGCACGCATCGAGGACCTGGAGAGTGGCGACCCCGAGCGGGTGATGCGGGCCCAGTTCCACCTGCAGCCCGGCTCCTATCGCTGTAGCACGTCGGAGTTGGACCTGATGGCCGACATCGCCCAGCGGACCGAGGGGGTGATGGGGGCTCAGTTGGCGGGAGCTGGCCTGGGAGGGTGTATCATGGCCCTGGCCCGAGAGGAGGCGGCAGAGCGGCTCATCGATCGGCTCACAGGGCTGTATTATCAGCCTCGGGGTCTGGAGCCGCAAGTCTCGGTCTGTACCTCCATCGCCGGCAGCGGGGTCTTGGGCCTGAACTCTTGATATGAGCTCCTCTTCACCACAGAGGCACAGAGCACACGGAGTTCTTTATTTCAGAGTATGGGGGAAATGCCATGTTCTACGAAAAGGATTTGACTGGCCAGATCATCGGGGCAGCGATTGAGGTGCACCGTGAATTGGGTCCTGGCCTGCTGGAATCTGCTTATCAGGCTTGTCTGGCCCGGGAATTCTCACTCCGGAATCTACCCTTCGAGCAGGAGAAACCCTTGCCCGTTGAGTACAAAGGGGTGCGGATAGATTGCGGCTATCGGCTCGATTTCATCGTGGCTGGCAAAGTGGTTGTTGAACTGAAGGCAGCGGATGTCATCCGTCCAGTTCACGAGGCCCAGTTGTTGACCTACCTTAAACTCACCGGCTGTCAAGTTGGGCTGCTCATCAATTTCAATGTCCCAGTGCTCAAAGACGGCATCAGGCGCAGAGTTCTGTAGGAAGCGATCTGGGGGTCTCCTGGGCATCACTGAGTCAAATAAGGCGGACTCCGTGTTCTCTGTGTCTCAGTGGTTTGCTTTTCAGAGTGGCACCGGAAGGGAATGATGATCCTGTGGCGTGAGGAAAGGGAAGCGTGGGAGGCAGAGCATCTGGCCCCTTACGCCATGCGCAGCCGCAACAGCCAGGGGCGAGAGTACCCCGAGGAGGAACACCCCTATCGCACCGCCTTTCAGCGGGATCGGGATCGCATACTGCACACCACCGCCTTTCGACGGCTAGAATACAAGACTCAGGTTTTCGTGGTCTACGAGGGGGATTACTACCGTACCCGGCTGACCCACACCCTGGAGGTGGCCCAGATCGGGCGCACCATCGCCCGCGCGCTGAGGGCCAACGAGGACCTGGTAGAGGCTATCGCCCTGGCCCATGACCTGGGCCACACCCCCTTCGGCCACGCCGGCGAGGAGGCGCTCCACGAGCTCATGGCCGACCACGGCGGCTTCGACCACAACCAGCAGTCCCTGCGTATCGTGGAGGTGCTGGAGCAGCGATATCCCGATTTTCCGGGCCTCAACCTCACCTGGGAGGTGCGGGAGGGGATTCTCAAGCATGAGACCGAGTACGACCGAGGGCCTGCCACCCGCTACGAGCCGGAACTACGTGCTACACTGGAGGGGCAGATTGTGAGCGCCGCCGATGAGCTGGCCTACAACACCCATGACCTGGACGATGGCCTGCGGGCGGGGATCTTGGACCCCTTGGCCGTGGCCGAGCTTCCTATCTGGCAGGAGGTCCTGAGGCAAGTTGGCCTGCCTCCGGATAAGTCCCTCAGCGATATGGCCCGCCATCGGGCTATTCGCGCACTCATCGGCCTGGAGGTGACAGCGCTTTTGAAGGAGACGGAAAAGCGACTGCGGGCGATCAACGCCCGCTCGGTTGAGGATATCCGTAGCCTGTCGGAGAACATCGTCGGCTTCTCAGCCGAGATAGAGGAATATAACCGGGCGCTGAAGGATTTTCTACTCCAGAACCTCTATCGTCACTACCGGGTCATGCGCATGGCGGCCAAGGCCTCGCGCTTCATTCAGGAGCTTTTCACCGCCTACGTAGCTCAGTCCATCCAGCTCCCCACCGAGGTCCAGGCCCGCATCCCCACAGGGGGCCTCTATCGGGTGGTATGCGATTATATCGCCGGTATGACGGACCGCTATGCCCTCGACGAATACCGGAAGCTCTTTCGGCCCTATGAGCGGGTATAGGAGAAACAAGGCAGAAGGGAGAACGCAGAAGTTAGAACTCTTCCTTCTGCATTCCGCCTTCTGACTTCTCCGTGGGGAGATACTTGATCCTCACATCCAGGTCCACCACCACCCGCTGGAACACCCCCTCCGCTGGCTCCTGATCCACATACTCTACATCCGTGACCGTGGCCAACATGTGCAGATTGTTGGTCTCAACCGAGACCTGAGTGCCAGGTTCAGCCGGAATGAGCCCCCCACGAGTCACTAACTCCTGTTGCAGCGCGGCATTTTCGTGGGCGTAGCGGCTCATCAACATCCGGGTCTCGGTGCAATGATCGAGGGAATCAAAGAGCACCATCTCCAGAGCAGTCACCTGCCGTGGCATCTCCCGGCCCAGGACACAGCCAATACTCAGCCCACATTCACCCAGGAACTGGCCATCGGGAGCCTCAATAGGGAAGTAGTCGGCGTAGTCGTCCCGATCTCGGGCGTAGACGCTGACGAAGCGGCCAGGGATCAGTGGGGGGGCTTCTGCGGCCTGCGCTCGCTGGACTCGCTGTGCCCATTTCGCGGCGGACTCCCAGGGGCGGGTGGAGATGGCGACGATGACCAGCACAGCCACCGCCAGCGCGACTCCTGCGGTGACGAAAACGGCCACCAGTCTGCTCCTGAGGGGAGGGACAGCAGGGGAAGTCCTGAGCCCCGGTGGTGCGATCGCCTCACTCCTGGGAAGCCCCAGCGTCAAGGCCAGGTCTGCTAATTGTCGGCGGGCCTCCGAATCGGGCGCCTGATCCTGCATGGTGGTCAGGAGATCGGCCAATGTCTCCTCGTCCCAGCCGGCCAGGGCTTCTTTGGCCTGCTTCGCATCTCTGGCCTGAGCGTAGCCTTTCGCCACCAGGTCAACATACCTTTCCTGGTGCTCTGCACGGAGATCCCAGGGATCGGCGTCGGTCCAGCTCACGGGCCAGATCCACCAGCCGATGGCCAGCCAGCCCAGGAGCAGACCAGCCAGGAAAGCCAGTCCCATAGCTGGGATGGGGAAAGCCCTGATCTTATCCACAATCTTCTCTATTGGATCCATCGGAGTCACCTCGCCCTTTCAATTGTACCCCCGCTGGTAGGGGCAACCCTTGCGGTTGCCCATCTGAGGGGCGACCGCAAGGGGCGCCCCCACTATCCCGCCAGCCCCTTGGAGGCTGTAGTGAGGATCTCTATCCCCTGCTCCCGCACGACGACCAGGTCCTCAATGCGCACCCCACCCCACCCCTCGATGTAGATCCCTGGCTCCACAGTGACCACCATCTCCGCTTGTAGCGCATCCTCAGAGGTCTTGCCAGCCCGCGGCCTCTCATGTATTGCCAATCCCACGCCGTGACCCAGGCCGTGGCCGAAATGCTCCCCGTGTCCAGCCGCTTCAATGAGGTCCCGGGCGATGGCATCCACGGTGCGGCCCTTCAGTCCGGCGCGCATCGCGTGCTCGGCGGCCTCCTGCGCCTCCAGGACGATGGCGTGGATGCGGCGGAGCATCTCATCCGGCTCACCCAGGCAGATGGTGCGGGTGAGATCGGAGCAGTAGCCATCCACCCGCGCTCCCAGGTCCAGCACAATGGGCTCCCCCTCTCGGATTTGCCGATCGCCGGGCTCGGCGTGGCACATCGCCCCGTTGGGACCAGAGCCGATGATGAGGTCAAAAGCGAGGCCATCCGCGCCGTGGGTGCGCATGAAGACTTCTATCTCCCAGGCTACTTCTTTCTCTGTCACGCCGGGCCTCAGCCATTGGAGTATGTGGGCGAAGGCAGCATCGCTCAGCTCCACCGCCCGTCGGATGAGCCCCAACTCCCTCTCGTCCTTGATGGCACGGAGCTCCTCCACTATCCCTTTGGTGGGCACCAATTCGAAGCCCTCGGCTACCTCGGCCCACCGCTGGTGTTGATCCATGGTGACGTGGGTGCTCTCAAAGCCCACCCGCTGGGCTCCCATCTCAACCACCAGCTCGGCCAGGCGAGGGGGGAATTTGTCCTCGATTTTGGCCAGGGTAAAGTCGGGCGCCTGGCGCTGGGCCTGCTCGTAGTAGCGAAAGTCAGTGGCCAAGTACGCGGCCTCAGCGGAGATAATGAGCGCCCCATCGGAGCCGGTGAAACCCGACAGGTATCGTCGGTTCTCCGGTTGGGTGATGACGATGGCATCCAGTTCCTGTTCGGCGAACTTGTGGCGAAGTTGGGTAAGTCGCATAGAAGGCTCCTTTGTCTGTTACAGCCTGATCAGCGCCTCAACGATGGTCATACACGCACGGTCTCCAGGAGGTATTGCCACTCAAACCAATGAGCATCATCCCCCAGCTCTCCAGCATTGAACTGAGCAGCAAACATTTGAGAGCTCATGCCATATCGCTGCTCAAAGGCCGAAAGCCTGTCCCGATACTTCGATAGGCTGAACTCCAGAGCTTGCTTTTTCAACTGCAAACTGGATTTCACAAGAGGAACCATTTCGCGTGGGATGGTCAACGTATCTAGCTTGTTCATCTCGACACCCTTTACTCGCTGCCTCATTGACTCGTTACTCCTGTTTCCTCCACCTCCCGCAGCGGGAACTGGGCCTCGCAGACTGTACACTGCACGCTGTCCCGACCCGAAAGGGTGAGCAAGCCCTTGCACTCGGGGCAGGGTGTGGAAATGGGACGCTTCCAAGAGGCGAAGTTGCACTCTGGATAATTGGCACAGCCATAGAAGGTGCGGCCCTTTCGCGTCCGCCGTTCCACCAAATCACCGCCACACTGGGGGCAGTCCACGCCGATCTTCTCCAGGCAGGATTTGTGGAAGCGGCACTGGGGATAGTTGCTGCAGCCGATGAACTTGCCGTAACGGCCCCATTTGAAGAGCAGGGGCACGCCACACTGGGGACACATCTCTCCCGTGGGCTGATCTGATATCTCCACCTGGGCCATATTCGCCTCGGCCCGGGCTAGCGTTTGGGAGAAGGTCCCCCAGAACTCCCGCAGCACAGGCACCCACTCCCGCTCGCCAGCAGCGATGCGGTCCAAGTCCTCCTCCATCTGGGCCGTGAAGCCCATATCCATGACCCGCGGAAAGTGCTCCACCAGCAGGTCGCAGACTATAATGCCCAGCTCAGTGGACCGCAGTCGGTTGTCTACGCGCTCCACATACCCCCGGCTCTGGATGGTGCTGACGATGGGGGCATAGGTGGAAGGCCGGCCGATGCCATTTTCCTCCAGGGCACGGATCAGGGTGGCCTCGCTGTAGCGGGGCGGCGGCTGGGTGAAGTGCTGCTCCGGGATGAGCTCGATGAGCTCCACCTCCTCCCCCTCCACCAGCGGCGGCAGGATGCTCTCCTGCTCTCCCAACTCTTTGTCGCCTATGAACAGCACCAGCCAGCCGGGAAATTTGATGATGGAGCCGGTGGCGCGGAAAAGGTAGGGTTTCTCGCCCACCGGTGGCCCAGCCAGCACATCAATGGAGGTAGTGTCCATTACCGCTGGCGACATCTGGCTGGCCACAAATCGCCGCCAGATGAGGCTGTAGAGCTGATGCTGATCGCGGGTGAGATAGGGCTTCACCTGGGCTGGGGTGCGCCACACGGAGGTGGGGCGGATCGCCTCGTGGGCCTCCTGAGCGCCCTTGGCCTTGGTCTTGTAGTACGGTGGCTTGGGGGGCAGGAAGTCCTCACCGTGCGTGCGCCGAATATAGTCCCGGGCTTCCTGCTGGGCGGACTCGGCCACGTTGGTGGAGTCGGTGCGCATGTAGGTGATGAGGCCCACCCGCTCTCCCCCGCCCAGGTCAATCCCCTCGTACAGTTGTTGGGCGAGGCGCATGGTGCGGCGGGTGTTGAAGTGCAGCCGACTGGAGGCCTCGCGCTGCAGGGTGCTGGTGATGAAGGGCGGCTGGGGATAACGACGCCGCTCCCGCTTCTGCACCTGAGCCACCACATAGGCTGCTCTTTTGAGCTCCTCAACGATCCTCTGCGTGTCCGCCTCATTCTTGAGGTCCACCTTCTGGCCGTGGATGCGGTGCAGCTTGGCCCGGAATTTGCGTTCCTCAAGGGGCACTTGGCCGTCGCGCTTGGCCAGGTCCGCCTCAATCGTCCAGTACTCCACGGGCACGAAGGCCTCGATCTCCCGCTCGCGCTCCACTACCAGTCGCAGCGCGACCGATTGCACCCGTCCTGCCGACAGCCCGCCCTTCACCCTTTTCCACAGCAGGGGGGTGATGGAGTAGCCCACCAGCCGGTCGAGGATGCGACGGGCCTGCTGGGCGTTGACCAGTTGCATGTCAATGTCGCGGGGATGGGAGAAGGCTTCATCAATGGCGGACTGGGTGATCTCATGAAAGACCACTCGGCGGGCCCGCTGCTTAGCGATGCTGGCCGCAGCCATCAGGTGCCAGGCGATGGCCTCCCCTTCCCGATCTGGATCGGTAGCCAAGTAGACCTCAGATGCCTGGGCCACCGCTGCTTTCAGCTCCTTCACCACCTCTTTCTTCTCGTTAGGCACCCGATAGGTGGGCTTGAAGCCATCCTCAATATCCACTGAGAGCCTGGAGCGTAGCAGGTCGCGCACGTGGCCGATGGAAGCCTTGACTTCGTAGTCCCGGCCCAGGAAGCGGCCCACAGTGCGGGCTTTGGCCGGTGACTCAACGATGACCAGTTGCCCATCGCGTTGGGGGGGATCGGGCCGGGGCAGCCCTTTGTGGGCCTCCGTCTTTCCCATGCGGAACATCTTCGTCCCGCAGACGGGGCACACGCCCTGCATCGCCGGCTGACCAGTCTTAGTGAAAGTTGGCTCCGGATTTTGGATTTCCCGTTTGGTTTTACATTTCACACAGTAGGCTTGCATTGGTCTGGCTGTTCCCCTCTTCAATGGCCTCCAATTCCCAGGCGTGCTGCTGCATCGAGAACCGTCAACCCCACCAACTTGTCATCTCGGTAGCGGTACAAGATTCCCTCCTCGCTCAGTTCGCTATCCGTTGCCTGCTGAGGCCGTTCCAGGCTGATGTAAAGCACATCGGCTTCGTCATCGTAGTCAATCCATAGCCGTCTGGCATCCAAACTGATCACAGGTACTCCTCTTTGTTGCTGATCCGCAGCTTGGCTACCAAGTCCTTCACATCCTGGGCCCGAGCCTTGGGGCACACCAGCACCACGTCGTCGGTGTCCACGACGATCATGTCCTTGAGGCCCACGGTGGCGATGAGGCGCTGGCTGGTGCCGTAGAGGAGCGTGCCGGTGGTGTCCACACCGATGTGCTCCCCCCCTACCACTACGTTGTTCTCACTGTCGGCGGGCAGGATGTCGGCCAGGGTGGCCCAGCTTCCGATGTCGCTCCAGCCAATGTCCACTGGCACCACCGCCACTCGCTGGGCGCGCTCCATGATCCCGGTGTCTATGGCCTCATCCACCACCTCCTGCCATACCCTTTCCAAAACCGGACGCTCCTCGGGGGTGCCAATGGCGGCGTCAATGGCTATGAGCTGATCATACAGGTGGGGCATCAGCTTCTCGAACTCCCCCAGGATCACGGGGAGCTGCCAGGCGAAGTTGCCGATGTTCCAGCAGTACTCCCCAGTAGCCAGGAACTGCTCCGCTCGCTCCTCGCCAGGCTTTTCGACGAATTGGGCAATCTCGTAGATTTCGCAGCCGTGGGCTTGCCTGAGCAGCCGCCCACGGCGGATGTAGCCCAGCCCAGGGTGGGGAAAAGTGGGCTGCACTCCCAGGGTCGTCAGATACCCCTCGCTGGCAGCCTCCAGCGCAGCCTGCAACCCTCGGCGGTACTGCTCCTCGTCCTCAATGAGGTGATCGGCGTGCACTGAGATCATGATCCCTTCGGGATCGAGGTGGCGCAGGTAGCAGGCTGCCAGGCCGATGCAGGGGGCGGTGTTGTGTCCCCAGGGCTCACTGATGATATTGCCCCCCGGGAGCTGCGGCAACTGCTCCCGCACGATGGGCGCATAGGTGTCATTGGTGACGATGAAGATCCTCTCGGCTGGCACCAGGGGACTGACCCGCATGAAGGTCTCCTGGAGCATGGTGTTCTTGGCCACGATGTCCAGCAGTTGCTTAGGTATCTGCTTCCGACTGCGCGGCCACAATCGCGTGCCGCTCCCTCCAGCCAGGATGATCACAAAGGGCGAAGCCACCGTTCCATCCTCACTTTCCCTAACTTTTAACTTTCAACTTGTAACTCAATCAATCCCATACTCCACACCCCGCTCGTGGGCCAGGACGTAGTGCATCCCCCCTACCTGCCTCACCATCCCCTTCAGCTCCATCAGCGTCAGAGCGCTGGTCACCTCACTGATGGGCAATCCCACCTGCTGGCCGAGCTCATCCACGTGGACCGGGTCGGCGGAGAGGTACTCCAACAGGCGGGACTCCGTCTCATTTTCGGGGATGATGGCCCGAGCGGCCTGCTGTTGGCTGACCAGGCTCAGGTTCAGGGCCTCCAAAATGTCCTCCACGCTGAGCACCGGGGTGGCCCCTTCTCGGATGAGGGTGTTCGTTCCCTGGCTGGCGCGGCGGAAGATATTGCCTGGCACAGCGAACACCTCACGTCCCTGGTCGAGGGCGTAATCGGCAGTGATGAGCGCTCCACTGTGTGACCCCGCCTCGACGATGACCACCCCCAGAGAGATCCCGCTGATAATGCGATTGCGCGGGGGGAAGTTGCCACCCTCAGGAGGAGTGCTCAGAGGGTACTCGCTGATCAATGCCCCCTGCTGGATGATCTGAGCGGCCAACCGCCGGTTCTCTGGGGGATAGATAATGTCCAGGCCGCAGCCCAGCACACCGATGGTGCGGCCGCCGGCCTCCAGCGCCGCCCGATGGGCGGTGCTATCAATCCCCCGCGCCAGGCCGCTGACAATGGTCACGCCATTGCGGGCCAGCCCCTCCGCGATCTGCGTGGCCGCCTCTTTGCCGTAGGTTGTCGCCACTCGGGTGCCCACCACGGCGACCGCCCACTCATCCTCAGGAAGAAGCTGCCCTTTCACGTAGAGCACTGGCGGAGGATCGTAGATCTGCCGCAGCAGCCGGGGGTACTCCTCATCCTCCCAGGTGAGGACAGAGACCCCCTGGACGCTTATCCGCTCCATCTCCGCGTCCAGGTCGCGGGCGGTCCTGGTTTCCAAGAGGTTCTCCAAGGCCCGCCGGTCCAGGCCCGCAGCCTGCAGAGCTCCCGCATCCGCATTCCAGGCTGCCGCCAGGTCACTATCGAAGGCGCTGAGCAGCATCCGCGTCTTGGCTGGGCCGATGCCCGTCACCAGATTGAACCCCACCCAGTATTTGCGGTCCGTCACCCTCAGCCCTCCATCTCTCAGAGCCATTGAGCAAGCATACATGGGGATCATCTTTTTGTCAAGCTCAACAAAGAGAGCGCCCTGACGGCGCTCAGATGTCCGATGAGGTTCCGGCCGCTGGCTCACACCAGCCCTTCTAACAGTGTCACGGTCAGTCGGCCGGCTTCCAGATTCACTTCGCGGATCACCTCCTCGATGGCTGGCAGGAGGATATCGCCTTTCGGCCCTCGGATGAGGTAAACGTCGTTGGCTCCGGTGGCCAGGACCTCTCGCACGTTGCCCAGATACTCACCCTGCACAGTCCAAGCAGCCAGCCCCACGATCTGATAGAGGTAATACTCGTCCTCCGCCAGAGGCATGGCCTCCTCAATGGGTATCTGTACCAATGCACCCCGCAGCGACTCCGCTGCCGCGCGGTCATTGTAGCCTGCGAACTTGAGCAGCGCACACCCCTGATGGAAGCAGACACCCTCCACAGTCACCGGCCTCAGCGCCTGACCCAGGTAGGCCCGCTTCAGCGCTCGAAAGTGTTCCGGGAAGTCGGTCAGCACCCGGACCCTGACCTCTCCCTTCACTCCCTGGGGACGCAAGACCTCACCCATGACCAGAAAGTGAGGCTCCTCCTTGCTCTCCGGCGCTATCGTTGCTTTCTTTTGGTCCATCTTTCAGACAATCCTGAGCCGAGCTCGCTTCCCCTGCTTGGCCGCGCTCACGCGCAGGAGAGTGCGCATGGCGTTGGCCACCCGGCCTCCACGCCCGATCACCCGCCCCATATCCTCTGGGGCGACCCGTAACTCGAAAGTGGTCAAATCCTCTTCCACGATCTCATCAACGCGCACCTGGGTGGGATCATCCACCAGTGATTTGGCGATGTATTCGATCAGCTCTTTCATGGGAAGATGCTTCTCCTTAATCTGTGCAGCCTGTCCCGGAACGGGAGAGTCGGGGGACAGGCGGTCCAAGGACAGAGTGCGTGGCGGCCCTTGGGAGCGAAGGATGAAGGATTATCCCAAGGCCTCGTTCCCCTCAAGACTCCTCTGGCTCCTCGACGAGTTCAAGCTCGCCTGTGGCCCAGGTGGCCACTGCCTCCTCCGCCATAGGCTGTTCCTCCTCCGCTTTCGCTGCTTCTATTTCCCTCACCTCCTCGGCTTCCATTTCGAGCTTCTGCTTTCCCTCGGCCAGGAGTGCTTCCAAAGGCTCGCCGGCCTGAAGTCGGGCGAAGCGATCCAGAGTACCCCCCTTCCTGAGAAGCCGCTCCACCGGTTCGCTGGGCTGAGCGCCCTGGCTCAGCCAATACAGAGCCCGCTCCTCATCAATCTGAAAGGTCATGGGCTGGGTGCGCGGATTGTAGTAGCCGATGGCCTCCACGAACTTGCCGTCGCGGGGCGCACGCTGATCAGCCACTACCACCCGATAGCTGGGCTGCCTCTTGGCCCCCATCCGACGCAAGCGAATTCGTAGCATGGATTGTTCAAGCTCCTTTCAAAAAATGGCTCGCTCGCTATTTATACTCCTCCCGTGGCGGGGAGAAGGTGTCAATGACCACGACATCTTGTAGGGCCAGGGCGCTGTGCTCCATCTCAGCGGGCAGCAGCAGGCTGTCCCCCGGCTGCAGGTGATAGCTTTGGCCCCCGACCTGCATCTCCAGCTCCCCGCTCACGATGTAGGAGATCTGTTCGTGAGGGTGGCTGTGGCGGGGCAGCTCGGTCCCCCGGCTGATGAGAAACTGAGTGACCATCAGCTGCTCGCCGTAAGCCAATGTGCGCCGCCGGATCCCAGGCAGCATCTCCACCGGCTCTACGTCAGGGGCACGGACTTTCATGGGTTGGACGCTCATGTTGTCTCTTCTATCAGAACCGACCACTCAGGCCAGCGAACATAGACACCAGCCCCCGGCCCCGGTCATGGCCCTTGCTGAACCGTTTCATCATCTTCTGCATCTGGTGGAACTGCTTGAGCAGTTGGTTGACCTCCTGGATGGTGGTGCCACTGCCGCGAGCGATTCGCCGCCTGCGGCTGGCATTGATAATGCGCGGATTATGCCGCTCCTGGATGGTCATGGAGTTGATGATGGCCTCCACCCGCTTGAACTGCTCATCCGTCGTCTCAGGCGAGACCTGACGGCTCACCTGCGCAAAACCGGGGATCATCTCCATCAGTTGGCTGATGGGCCCCATCTTGCGCACCTCCTGCATCTGCTCCAAGAAGTCCTCCAGAGTGAAGGTGGCGCTCAGAATCTTCTGACCGGCGGCCATTGCCTTCTCCTGATCAAGCGCTGCCTCTGCCTTCTCGATCAGGGTCAGCACATCACCCATGCCTAGGATGCGCGAGGCCAGTCGCTCCGGATGGAAGGGCTCCAGGGCGTCTAACTTCTCACCCACACCGATGAAAAGGATGGGCACACCAGTCACTGAATGGATGGAGATGGCCGCTCCGCCCCGAGCATCACCATCCACCTTGGTTAGAATCAGTCCCGTAAGTTGCACCCGAGCGTGAAAATCCGATGCGATGCGCACGGCCTCCTGCCCGGTCATAGCATCAGCCACCAACAGCACCTCCCGGGGGTGGGTGCGCTCCCGTATCTGGGCCAGCTCGGCCATCAGCTCCTCGTCAATGTGCAACCGCCCCCCGGTGTCAAGGATCACCACGTCACAGGCTATCTCCCGGGCGCGTTGCACAGCATGGGCGCAGATGAGGGGGGGTGGGGCCCCATCGCGCTCCACGTAGACCGGGAGGTCCAGTTGACGCCCCAATACCTCCAACTGGGTGATCGCCGCTGGCCGGCGGGTGTCGGCGGCCACCATCAGGGGGAAGTGCTCCGCCTTGCGCAGTCTGAGGGCCAGTTTGGCCGCTTGGGTCGTCTTGCCGGAGCCATGCAGGCCCACCAGCAAGATCACATGCGGGAGAGGGCCTGAGAGATCGAGTTCTCGTCCCTGGCCCAAGGTGGCGATCAACTCCTCGTGGACGATCTTGACCACCTGCTGGCCTGGGGTGAGGCTGCGCATCACCTCCTGCCCTACAGCCCGTTCCTGGACCCGGGCTAGGAAGTCCTTGACCACTTTATAGTTGACGTCCGCCTCCAGCAGGGCCAGCCGCACCTCCCGCAGAGCGGCCTTCACGTCGCCCTCCGACAGCTTCCCCCGGCTGGTCAGTTTTTGAAACACCCCCTGAAGGCGATCCTGCAGGGCCTCAAACATCGCTCTCCTCATCCTTCACCCTTGAGCGCAACCGCCCTCGACGGAGCTACGGAATTGTAGATCAGATTGTAGTGCACTTCTTCCATTTGGTCAAATCGGAAGAGGGTAACAAGTTGACAAGGCACCGAGTAACAAGTTCAGCCTACTCATTGCCTCATCCCCCCGTTACTTGTCACCAGGTAGCCAGAAAGGGAGCTCAGTGCTATAATAGACTTACCCAGGAGAAATCGCAACTGCAAGGAGGGAGGCTTTCATGACTCCATACATCATCAGCGTGGACATCGGCGGCACCCAGATACGGGCCGCGCTCAGTGATCGAGAGGGGAGTATCATCTATCGAGTAGCCCACCCCACCCTGGCCGAGGAGGGGCCGGAGCCAGTGATCGGGCGCATCAAGGAGGCCATCCGCCAGGCAGCAGGCCAGCACCTTGGGGAAGTCCAGGCTATTGGGATTGCCACCGCTGGTCCCCTGGACCCCTGGGAGGGGGTGATCATCAAAGCTCCCAACCTCCCCGGCTGGCACAATGTGCCCCTCAAGGCCATCATCGAGGAGGAATTTGGACTGCCCACCTATGTGGGAAATGATGCCAATCTGGCCGCCCTGGCTGAGCAGCGCTTTGGCGCGGGCAAGGGGACCCGAGACCTGATCTACATCACCCACAGCACGGGCATTGGCGGGGGGATCATCGTGGATGGACGGATGCTGCTGGGCAGCAAGGGGCTGGGAGCCGAGGTGGGGCACATCACCCTCGATATTGACGGCCCCCGCTGCGGCTGCGGCAGTATCGGCTGTCTGGAGGCCATGGCCGCCGGCCCCGCCATCGCCCGCAATGCAGTTCGGGCGATCGAGGCCGGTCGGGAGACCATCATCCCCGACCTGGTGGATGGCGATCTGAGCCGGATCACCGCCAGGGAAGTGAATGAGGCTGCCCAGCAGGGAGATTCACTGGGCATCGAGTTGATCCGACAGGCAGGGGAGCTATTGGGGATCGGGCTGGTATCCCTCATGCACCTCTTCAATCCAGAGATCATCGTCATCGGCGGGGGGGTGAGCAAGGCGGGTGACCTGCTCTTCGAGCCGGTGCGCGAGACCGTCCGTGCCCGTTGCATGGCCGAGGACTACTGGCGCGATACCCCCATTGTCCCCGCCGCCCTGGGCGACGATGTGGGGCTGATGGGGGGGATCGCCCTGGTGCTTTCGCAGGAGGAGCCCACCTGAAGGGGTACCTGATGAGAGCCAAGGGAGGGAATGAGATGGCTGAAGAGCTCCTTTGCAGTTCCCTCACCTCACCTGTGGGGCCGCTTTGGGTGGCCCTTTCAACAGAAGGGATATGCCGGATGATATTCGGGGGGAATATGGCCGCTTTCACTGTCTGGTTAACAGCCCAAAGCGGCGATACCGTGGCCGAGGCCTCGGAGCCGCCTGTGGAGGTAGAGCGTCAGTTCGCCGAGTATTTTGCCGGGAGGCGCAAGCGCTTCACTCTGCCCCTCGATTACCGCTTTACCACTCCTTTCCAACGGCTGGTCTTTGGGCCCCTGTTGGAAGTGCCAGCGGGGCAGGTGGTGAGCTACGGGGAGCTGGCCCGGCACATCGGGCGGCCCCGGGCCAGCCGGGGGGTGGGTAGCGCGCTGGCCTACAACCCCCTGCCTATCCTGGTGCCGTGCCACCGGGTCATCCACAGGGATGGTACGCTAGCGGGCTATTCGGCCGGGGTGCACATCAAAGAGTACCTGCTCACTCTGGAGGGGGTGATGCTTCCCATTCAGTGGTAGTAGGAGCGCACCCTGGGGGCGAGGGCAACCGCAAGGGTTGCCCCTACTGAAGGACATCTCAGAAAGGACATAGTGTGCGACGACTGATCCTCCGTCTCATCATCAATGGGCTGGCCCTCTACGTGGCGGCGAGATGGGTGCCGGGCATCGAGGTCCGAGGTGGAGTGGGGACCCTGATCGCTATGGCTCTCATCTTTGGCCTGGTCAACGCCCTCGTCCGCCCTGTGGTCACGCTGCTCACCTGTCCGCTCATCATCGTCACCCTTGGGCTGTTCATCCTGGTCATCAACGGTCTGATGCTGCTGCTGGCTTCCTGGCTGGGAGGCACCTTGGGCGTGGGCTTTCACATCCGCGGTCTGGGATCCGCTTTTGTGGGAGCTCTGATCGTCAGCCTGGTGAGCTGGGCACTGGGCCTTCTCATCCCCAATGATAAGGAGCGGGATTAGTGCGCAAACAGCCCAATTCCCAGATGTGCTTCGTCTGCGGGTTGGAGAATCCCCTGGGCCTGCGTTTGGCCTTTTACGAGGAGGATGATGGCAGCGTGGTATGCCAGTTCACGCCACGCCAGGAGTTCCAGGGATACCCTGGCTGGCTACATGGAGGCATCACCACCGCTTTACTCGATGAGGTGTTGGGACGGGCGGCCATCGCCCGCGATCGGTGGGTTGCCACAGCGAAGCTGGAGGTGCGCTATCGCCAGCCCATCCCCTTGGAGCAACCCATCACCGTCCGAGGGAAGCTGACCCGGGTGCGGAGCCGTGCAGTGGAGGCGCGGGGGGAGGTGCTTCTGGCCGATGGCACACTGGCTGCTGAGGCAGAGGGGGTGCTGGTGACCATCTCCGAGGAAGAGCGGGCGCGGGTGGAGGAGATCCTGCCCTTCTGGCAGGTGGTTCCGGATTAGGACCTTCGATGTAGCGGGGCTTGCCCCACACCCATGCGCAGCAAGCTGCGCTATTCCTGAATTTTGTCTGTAGCATCCCATGGTTCGCTTATTTTCAGGGTGGTTTAGAAGAATCAGCGCAGAGCCTCGTGTAGATGTCCAGTGGGAAGTCCAGCAGGGCCAGGATGCACTGTTGCAGTTCGGAGAGCGGAGTGAGATGACGGCGAGTTTGGTGAGGTTCCTGAATAACCGTCAGGGTAATCTCCTGAAAGGTTTCCAGGAGTCGCTCAGCGGTGGGCTGAGTCGTGGCCCGCTTGGGGTTGCCGGCGTACAGCCCAGCCAGTTCCGCTTCTTCCGCTGCCCAGCGACGGCGGACCACAAACTCCAACAGCGTCAGCACCCGCAACCCAATGGACAACAGCCGTATCAACCCCGTGGCATGGTCGTCCCGCTGCAAGTACATAGGCCTCAGCGACAACGGCTGGCCCTTCAGCCGCCCGAAGCCCCGCTCAATGATATATTCACTGCGGTAGGCCAGCACCGCCTGCGTCAGGGGCAGTTGCTCTGCCGGCATGTTGGTGGCACATACCCGCCAGCCCAGATGACGCACCGCCCTTTCCAGCGCTGTCTCATCCACGACGGCCGTGACCTTGACTTCCCGCTCCACCCGCACTGTCGCCGGCCGATCCTGGTAGCGCCGCACCGGGCGCTCGTGTATGATCTCTTGGCAGTTCAACCGCAGCAGCCCCTGGACCCTATACCGTTCCAGGATCGCTTCCGCTGCCTGGCGCAGGGGCTCCACCTCCCGGAAACGCTTTTTGCCCCGCCGCCCTTCGTTGAGGACCGCCAGGGTTACCTGTGCCTTCGCCAGCCGGGCCCGCAGGGCTTGCTCGGCAGACCGGGCTTGCTTGAGAGAGCATATCACCAATTGCCGTTCTGTCCAGGTGATGGTCTCCCCATCTACCACCGCCGTCAGAGTCTCCAGCCGTTCGTAGCCTTGGGCGATGAGCTCCTGCTCGCCATTCTCCTTCTCTCGGTAGATGGGAGTCAAAGCCTGTTCCCCGCCCCACACGGGGGTCAGGTAGCTCTCCAGCACCTTGGAGGGCAGTTGGGTCTCAGACAACGGGCACAGGTAAAAGTCCTTCCCAGCGTGCACGAAGGCCTGCGTCTCCAGCGCTGCCATCTTGCAGTCCCCGACGTAGAGCAGCCCCCGGCACCCCAGACTCTCCCGCACCCGGGTGATGGCCGGAATATACAACGGATCATCGGCCCGATTGCCGGACAGCACATCGGTGGCCAAAGGCAAACCCAGCGGGTCCAAGGCGGCCAACATGACCTTCACCTGGGGCAAGTCGGGTCGCCGATCCTTGCTATGACCAAACTGAAACAGGCCCTCAGGGGTTACTTGCCAGTAGCCACTGGCGCTGGTAGAGTCCAAGCGCACCTGTTCCGAGCTCAGGTCATACACCCGTAGCAGGCGCTGGTTCAGTGCACCTTCCAAGGCATCCCATTGCCCGTCGTCACTGAGGGCGCGCAGGACATCCTCCAGCCGGTCGTCACTGAAGTCCAGGGCGCGTACCGGCTGCCGAGTGTAGCCGCACAGGGTCTCCAGTCGCTTCTCCGCCCAGTGTTGGACGTGGTTCAGTCGATGGTCGGCTTGGGAGAGAATATGGGCCAACCAGATCACAGCCACCCACCCCAGACTGAGGCCTTGCCAGTTGCCATAGGTTGGAAAGTGCTCATCCAGCAGGGATTGTACCCCCATGCGCCTCTGTTGGGCCAGCAACAGAGGGATGTCATCAACTCGTTCACTGATCACAGTAAGCTTCTCGGTCATACCAAGAGCTTACCATAATTTTCAAAACTCGTCCATATTTGAGCGAACCATAGGATCGCAATATCTACAACTCTCGAGCCAGGTAATCAGCAAAAGAGGGTTGATCATGAAGATAAGAGAAGGCCAAGGGTATTGGGATTTAGTCTTCGACAAGGACCTGGACGATGTTGACCCCGCCGTGGCCGAGCTGATCAGCATCGAAGCGGAGAGGCAGGCGCGGCGCATCATCCTCATCCCCTCGGAGAGCCTGTCGCCCCTGGCCGTGCGGCAGGCTCTGGGCTCCGTTTTCCAGAACATCTACGCCGAGGGGTATCCCAATCGTCGAATGATGAGGGTTGGCGAGGAGGAGCTCCTGGACTACGGGCAATGGCTGGCCGATCATCGCCGCTACTCCGACCGGCGCTTCTACGAGGGGACGGAGTTCGCCGATTTCATCGAGTGTCTGGCCCAACGGCGCATTGCCCAGTGCTTCGCCACCGAGGAGGTCCCAGCCAGTCAGATCTACGTCAATGTGCAGCCCCTCTCCGGCGCAGCGGCCAACCTGGCAGTCTACGAGGCCTTCCTCGAGCTGGGCGACACCCTCATGGGCATGGCCCTGCCCCACGGCGGCCACCTGACCCACGGCAGCCCCTTCAATATCTCCGGACGGCGCTACCAGGTGGCCTCCTACGAGGTCAGCCCCCGCACTGGCCGACTGGACTACGACCAGATCCGCGATCGGGCGCGCCAGCACCGCCCCCGCCTGATCGTCGCCGGCTACACCTCCTACCCCTGGGCCCCGGACTGGAAGGCCTTCCGCTCCATCTGCGACGAGGTGGGGGCGCTCCTTGTGGCCGACATCGCTCACACCGCGGGGCTGGTCATCGGCGGCGCGCATCCCTCTCCGGTGGGCATCGCCGACGTGATCACCTTCACCACCCATAAGACTATTTGCGGCCCCCGAGGGGCAGTGATCCTGACCGCTGATCCCGAGAACGCGAAGCGCATCGAAGCTGCCATCTTCCCTGGCGAGCAGGGCGGCCCCCATGTGCAGAAGTTCGCGGCCATCGCCGTGGCCTTCCAGATCGCCAAGTCCCCCCAGTTCCGCGCTCTGCAGCAGCGCATCGTCCACAATGCCCGCACCTTCGCCCAGGCGCTGGAGCGGGAGGGGCTCACACTGGCCTACGGCGGCACCGATACCCACCTGCTGGTAGTGGACCTCAGAGCTATTGAGACGCCCAACGGCTACCCGCTCATGGGCGAGATCGCAGCGCGGATACTGGACCTATGCGGCATGGTGTGCAACAAGAACGCCATCCCCGGCGATACCTCAGCCGCCGACGCCCGGGGCATCCGCCTGGGCACCCCCTGGATCACCCAGCGGGGCATCACGGAGGGCCAGATCGGCCGGCTGGCAGCCATCATCGCCCGGGTGCTGACCCACATCCACCCCTTTTACTATGAGGGAGTCAGCGGGCCTCGGCCCCGGGGCAAGGTGGAGCTGGGCCTGCTGGAGGAGGCCAAGCGGGAGGCGGATGAATTGGCCGGGGAGCTGGCAGGGCAGGTCAGCACGCGACGCGGCTACCCCTTTCACTTCTACCAGGACGATCGGGGAGCTAAAGGGCTCACCAATCAACTTCCCCTCCCCACGCCGCATTTAGCCTCTGATGACGAAGTGGATACCGGATTGGCTGCCGCCTCTACCTCTGCCTTTCTCTTGGATCTTACCGACAACGGCTTGCTTCTAGTGCGCAACCACCTCCGGGCCCACCCCTTTCTCGATGAGGCACTTACTGCCGATATCGCCGCGCTCCAGCCGGGAGGGATTGCTCGTTCCCTCCTGCTGGACAAAGAGGGGTCGGTCATGGACGATGTGGTGGTCTTGCGCCTGGTGGATGGTCCATGGGGAGACGAGCGGTATCTGCTCATCACCCATCCCGCCAACCATGAGCGGGTCAAGGCCTGGCTGCGCGGCCTGGCCGACGGCTATGTGCTCTTCGACGAGGAGGACGTCTTTCGCAAGGTGCAGGGGCCAGCGGTAGTGGAGGATGTGGCGGATAAACCCGCCGGGGAGCGATGGGTGGTTCTGGCCGTGCGGGGGCCGAGGGCTGCAGAGTTGCTTCAGCAGGAGGAGCTTCCTGTAGGCGAGTTCATCGAAGTTCGCGAACCGCCCCTACTGGTGGCTCGCCTGGCGGAGGCGGAGTTCCTCTGTCTGGCAAACCCAGGGCGGGTGGCTGATGTGTGGGAGGAGTTGCAAGGAATAGGGGCCGTGGGAGGTGGTCGGGCCACCTGGCGTGCGCTGCGGGCCCAGGAGGGGATGCCTACCTACGAGGAAGGCACTCCCACCAGCCTGCAGTTCTATCGGTCGGGACATGCCCACCTCTTCCACCTGAACAAGCCCTACTTCGTGGGCCAGAGCAGTCTGGCCTCTGTCCACTCCAACATCCACCGGCTGGACTTCACCTGGGAGGAGCCCGATCCTCAGGGGAGGCCCCTCAAGCGCACGCCTCTGTACGAGGCCCATCGCCGCCTGGGGGCCCGGATGGTCCCCTTCGCCGGCTGGGAGATGCCGGTCTGGTACACCAGCGTGCTGGAGGAGCACCGGGCAGTGAGAGAGGCGGCAGCCCTCTTCGACGTGGGCCACATGGGCGTCTTCGAGATCGCCGGCCCCAACGCCACCTCTTTCCTGGATATGGTGACCACCAATTACGTCCGCTGGCTGGAGGATGGCCAATCGCAATACAGCTACCTACTGGATCCTGACGCTCGAGTGGTGGATGATGTCTGGATCTATCGGCGGGATTCCAAGCGGTATCTGGCCGTGGTGAACGCAGCCAATGAGGAGAAGGACTGGGCCTGGCTGAAGGCAGTCAATAGGGGGGAGGTGGTGATGGATCGGGAGCGGCCCGACCTGCACATCGAGCGGCCAGCCCTGCTGCGGAACCTGAAGGACCCCAGCGCGGGGACTGACCAGCGGATAGACCTGGCCTTGCAGGGGCCTCACTCGTTGGCTATATTGCAGAGCTTGACCGACGAACCCACCCTCCAGCGACGCCTGGCGCTGATGCAGCGCACAGAGCTCATGGAGGTCCAACTTTGCGGCCTGGCGCTGATCATCGCCCGCACCGGCTACACGGGCGAGGAGATGGGCTATGAGTTCTTCGTCCATCCACATCAGGCAGTGGCCCTGTGGGAACTGCTGCTGGAACGGGGGAAGCCCTGGGGGATTCAGCCCGTCGGCCTGGGGGCGCGCGATTCGACACGCACCGAGGCCGGGCTGCCCTTATACGGCCACGAGCTGGCCGGCCCCTTGGAGATCACCCCCACTGAGGCGGGTTTCGGACCCTACGTCAAGTTTCACAAGCCCTTCTTCATCGGACGCGATCCCTACCTGGCCCGCCATCTGGAGGTGAAGCGGACGCTCATCCGCTTCCGGGTGAATGAAAAGGGGCAGCGCAAGGTGAATCCCGGAGACCCGGTGGTGACCCACCAGGGGCAGTGTATCGGCGCGGTCACCAGTTGTTCCCTGGACGCGGAGGGGTTCCAGTTGGGCCTGGCTCTGGTGGAGTCGCGCTACCAGCGGGAGGGATTGCCCATCGGCATCTTTCCCCTGCCCGCGCGCCGCATGGCAGAGGACAAGTCCAAGACGGAGCTTAAGTCCGGCGACCGGGTGCTGTTGCACGTGGAGGCCACGGTGCTCTCCCGCTTTCCCAAGGGGGACTGGAAAAGCTAAGAGCCATCCCACTGCTGACAAGCACGTTGGGGATGGCTCTTATGCCGAATCTCCGGACAGAATAACTCAAGGCGGGAGCGACGGGATTTGAACCCGCGATCTCCGGCTTGACAGGCCGGTATGTTGGCCGCTACACCACGCCCCCTGAGCGTCTTATACTATACCACAAAACTTCCAATAGTCAAATTTAAGCCGTTTTAAGAACTCAGGGGGCGCCTGATGCGGGCGGTCATGGTGGACAAGATTCCCGATTTCGCTGATAATAGGTTTGTCGAATCAAAAACAGCGAAGGAAGGAATCTACCACCATGACCGAGAAAAGTGTAGCACTACCCCTGGAAATCGTCAAGAAGTTCTCCTTGGACACTGTCCGTGTCCAGT
>Ga0172362_10001080_pt1 | contig 23087 bp, 25 predicted proteins | sample LakKivs1_kivu2a2_FD_114534 | JGI IMG/M metagenome (GOLD analysis project Ga0172362, IMG submission 114534) | Sediment microbial communities from Lake Kivu, Rwanda - Sediment s1_kivu2a2 | ecosystem: Environmental > Aquatic > Freshwater > Lake > Sediment | place: Rwanda: Western Province, Lake... | reverse complement strand
TCCTGATGACCTAAAAGGTGAACTCGCCCCTCAAGTTGCAATTCTTTTGTCTGGCGCTCCAAATCCCCACGAAGCGGTCCATCACCAAGAAGTAAAAGATGGATGTTTTCATTTTTATTCGCAATTTTTCTGAATGCCATGAGGAGTGTGTAATGGTCTTTGATTTTAACCAGTCGGGCTATGGATATAACATATAGGGCATCCGTGGGAAGTCCATACTTTTCATACAAATATATTGCCTTATTCACGCCTTTGAATTTTTGCAAATCAATGCCGTTATGAATGACGTGACATTTTTTCCGACACCATTTGATTTTTTCGAGATACCGTTCTTTGACCTCTTCAGAAACACAAACAATCGCATCGCGCCAGAGGCAAAGTAAACGGTCTGTCCAGAATTGACGTATGTTATCCCATCGGTTAACTGTTCGCAGGGACGATATAACAGCGGGGACCCGTGCCAGTCTACCTGCGACGGTTCCAGAAACGTTCGGGCGATAGTTATGAGTCTGGACAACGTTTACGGCAAGTTCCCTGAACAAGATTCGTAGTTTGTTGATGGACATTGGGTCAAGTCTGGAGCGAAAAGGGCAAAAGTGGACAGGAATATTTCCATTCTGCAATATCTCTGCCGTTGGACCCAGGTCCCTGATGCAGACCACATGGACAGTGTGTCCTGATTTTTTTTGCTGAAGGGCAAGGCGAGTAACAGCGCTCTCCATCCCTCCGCGTCCCAGGGCTGATATCACATGGGCAATTACCATTTTATTTTGTTCGGGAGACATGCTCAAAAACCTCATCATAAAGCGAGGTTATTCGTGCAATCATTTTCTCCTTGGAAAAATTCTCCCCTACAAAGACCCTTCCCGCTTTCCCCATGCGAAGTCTTAGTTCCTTATTTTCGCACAATTTTGCAAGATAGTCAAGCATCTCCTGGTCATTTTTCAGGGAGAATATGGAGCCCGTCTTGCCCGGGTCGACCACCTCAACCAGACCGCCGGTGGAAGAAACTACCACAGGTATCTCCATCGCCTCTGCCTCCACAACAACGCGTCCAAACCCTTCCATGAGTGATGGAAGAACAAGGATATCTAAGGCTTTATATACCTTTGGCATGTCTCTTAAATTACCAGTAAAAATGAAATAGTTCCTGAGGTTTCTCTGGTCAATCATTGAGTGTATTTTTTGTTCATATTCCGGTTCATGGGAACCGCCAACAATCATAAATCGGACGTTTGGGAACTGCTGGATGAGTCTCGGGGCAATATGTATAAGCCTATCCTGTCCCTTGCGTTCACTTATCTGCCCCACCAGCCCAATCACGATTGCATCAGTGGGGATGTCAAATTTCTTCCTGATTTCATCCTCGTTGACCCGCTGGGGGTTATATTCATCTAAGTCCACGCCATTATAGATAGACACAACACGTTTTCTATAGTCATGCCAGATGGAAAATTTTTCCACCAGGTCCTTGCATACGCAAACAATCCGCGTCAGATGACCGAGGTAATAATCATGAATCTTTTTGGGTGTCATGCTGAGTCGGACATGACTGATGATGGGAATATTGAGTCCTTTGGTTGACCAGTAGGCATAGGGGACTGTCCAGAATTCATTACAATGAATCAGGTCACTCTTCGTCCTGAGTATGAGTCGTCGGAGTTTCCAAACGGAAATCATGCGATGAATAACGTATTTATATTTTCTCCAGTTCCACAGTCGCAGATATTCTACATGAAAGCCATCTTCTTCTAAGATTTTGGCAAAGGGACCGTCAGGCGAGGGGCATACGATGATTGGGTTGAACCGTACCTTGTCCAGCATTTTTAGCATGACATGAAGACTTATCTGCGCTCCAAGCCAGCGGTTGCTTGGCGAAAGGTAAAGTATGTTTTTTTTCATACTGTATCGCTCTTATTGCCCGCAATACACAAAACCGGTGTGCGTTATTCAAAAACTGCATATATATAAGAGGAGTTTATCAGCGACGTCAAATGGTTAAATAATTCATTTATTCCCGAAATCCATTTTTCCCGAATGTTGAAAGAAAAAAAGATTGACTCATGACCCATTTCAGCCGGAAATATCTTCACATCTTTCAAAAATTAAAAGGGTGCTCTGATGAAAGTGTTATTGATTGTGCTTTTTGTTATCATACTACTCCTTGTTTCAGGTTGCGGGCTCAGGGAGGACCGGTGCTGGGTGGATGATTACCAGTATCTACAGGCAAAAAAGATTTATGAGACGACCAGGAATCTTGACCTTGTGAAACGCAATCTTGAGAACATACATACCTGGAGAGAGTGTGAGATTAACGAGGTCATTTATCGCATCAAAAAGGAATATCATCTTGAGGATTGATCTTTGAAATAAAGGAGGCTTTGTTTCTTTTTGGAGCAAAGCCATGAAAACTCTGGTGCCCCCAAGGGGATTTGAACCCCTGCTGCCGGCTTGAAGGGCCGGTGTCCTAACCCCTAGACGATGGGGGCAAAGATGAGGAAATGTTTCATGGTGAGCGTGGCAGGAATCGAACCTGCGACCAACGGCTTAAAAGGCCGCTGCTCTGCCTTCTGAGCTACACGCCCTTGGAAAAAATGCCACGCTCTTTGAGAGCAAGTATCAAAAAAAACAATTTCCGATATGTGGAGTTCATGGTTCTGTCAACCTCAATTTTGAATTGTGGGTTAAAAAAAGTCCGATTTCGGTAATTGGGGGAGTAATAAGATATGATGCCGGGACTGTCTTTACGCTCGATTCATGCGGTTCTATTCACTAACCCTTACACGATCGACAACAAACTGGAGTTTACCTCTGAGTTTATCAGGAGTGTCTCCAGAATCTTCTCAAATGACCCCAACATCCTGACCGCTCCTCAAAATGCACCTCCTCAGGTCCCGCGAATAGAGATTAGAAATCCCGACCAGTCCTATATTGCGCAATTTGGACATAATCATATCGCCTTCCTCTATCAGGATACGCGCAATCTGCATCCTACCCTTGTCTCCCTCTTTCCTCATTTTTTTGAGTGCCTCAAAAATGAGGTTCAGTCCACAATGGAATTTATAAATCCCAGGATTCTGCGCCTCGGATGTGTGACCCGTCTTATAACTGAATTAGGGAGATCTACCAATAAATATCTCTCAGAGGAGGTCTTTAAGGAACCTCTCTTTTCTGATGCACATGAAATCAATATAGGCATCCTGCACAAGCTCTTTCTTGAAAACTTTGCCGTCAACCGCTGGGTAAGGTATCAAACCCTTCGCAGTGCAAATAACCCTGCAATTGATTATGCCCTCTCCATTGACATTGACCTGAATACCCTCTCTGAACAGATGCATGACTTCACTGTCTCTGAAATTCTCAACTTTTTCAAGTTGTCATACGAACACGTCACAACAAGTCTCTCCAACTTCCCACTATTGAAAATGGGAACGGATGTTGATAGTAATGAATAGTGGATATGGAGTTTGTGCGTCAGAGGCGATGCGAGGCGGAAATCCTTTTTAAACGTGCGGCAAAAAAACCATCCGTCTTCGTTTCCGGTGGGAATGTGATGAGAAATCCTTCGGGCGTGATTAGAGTGCGTGCGGCATCACCAAGAGCACCGGATTTCCTCTCCAGCTCAAATTCAGGATGTCTTTTCAGGAATTTTCTTACCACGCCCTGGTTTTCCTCTTCAAGGACAGTGCAGGTGCTGTAAACGATAATCCCCCCGATTTTTACGAGTTCTGATGCCTTTTCGAGAATCTCAAACTGGTTCTCCGGCATTGATTTGAGCATCCGCTCGCTTCTTTTCCATTTAAGGTCGGGATGGCGACGGATGATGCCGAGCCCACTGCAGGGGACATCCGTCAGAACAATGTCCACCGGTTCCTTTTTTATTTCCTGAAGGGTTTCTCGCGAGAGCACCTCCATCCGGACATTTGAAACGCCAAGGCGTTTGCAGTTCTCCTCAACCTTCTTCAGGCGCTTCCAGTTAATGTCGAGGGATATGAATTCAGCCTTATTCTGAACCAGTGCGGCAAGGTGAGTGAGTTTCCCGCCCGGGGCACTGCAGTAATCTACAATCCGCATTCCTTGTGCCGGATTGGCAAAGAGGCTGACCATCTGGGATGCCTCATCCTGAATATAAACCCAGCCTTTCTGTAATGGTTGCCATTCCGCCTTTAGCGGCAGACCGTTGACAATGAGACCCTCTCCTGAATATCGGCATGTTGCAGTTTCGACCTCCGGTTGATTTTGCCTCAGCCATTCCATGAATTCAGGCACAGTTATTTTCAAGGTGTTAACCCTGAGCGTCAGTGGTGGATGTTCATTGCTGAAGGAGAGGAACTGGCGTGTTTTCGATACCCCATACTGACTCAGAAGTTTTTTCACCATCCAGGGTGGGAAGGAATATTTTAACGAGGATGCTTGAGCAGGGTTTTTCCCCTCACCGGCGAATTTAATCTCATCAAGGGAACACAGCGTAACCTTTCGCAGAATGGCATTTACAAATCCCGCCTCTCTCCGGCTGAATAATTGACCGGCTGTCTTTACCGCCTCATTGACGGCGGCATGGTGTGGGACGCGGGTGTGAAAGAGTATCTGGTATGTTCCTATCCTCAGGATTTCGCGAATTTCGGGATTCAGGTGACACCTCGCCTTTAAGAACTTTTTATAGGTATGGTCAATAATAAGGCGGTGACGCAGGACTCCAAAGACGATATCCATAGCAAGGGAACGGTCTCGCTCATCGAGGGTTGACTGATTGAGAACAGCGGATGCAATCTCTGATAGCGTAGATTTTTTATTGCCCTGCACTCGTAAAAGTATATCAAGGGCGACGTTTCTTGCACTCTGAGGAAGCATTGTCCTCATATTGCAGTTTCAATCCTGAACAGTAGATTTCGATGCAAATTCAAGAAGAAGCTTGAGGTCATTGTGGAAAGTTTTAAACACCATCTCCATGCCTGAAAAACCACTTGGCTCAAAATGAATCTCATTGTATTTCTTCCCGATGTAGGATTTGAGAAATCTGTCAGACTCCGCTGTTCCCTCTGGAAGTGTTATTGGAAATACAAAATCCAGGGATGCGAGCCGGTTTTCGTTATCAAGAGTGGCAATAAAGAGTAATTGCGGGTATCCTTTGCCAAGGTTGTGCTCAACATAGAAAGCCCTTCCAACTCTTTTATAATACTTAAATAGGGCATAGTAATAAATATTGGATGAACTCACTCTGGATGAATAGTCACCTGCGCTGATGCGTCTTATCTCAAAGGAGTCATGCTGGATTCTCACTTTTTCCAGAAGTTCCTCATTGGGGATAATCTCTCCGATATGGGGCAGGGGAGGGCTGGAGGTCTCGGGCTTTTTCCTTTTCAAAAAAGAAAAGATGCCGGTTCTCTTTTTGTCAAAGGGATAATTTTTAATAGATATATTCCCGATGACACCGGGCGATTTTATCTTGAACCTCACAAGACCAACGGTCTCCATTTCATCACGGTGAACGATATATGTATTATGAACCTTCCTCACTAATTGTTTTGGTGACGCATCTTTTTCGATTATCATAGAAAGTGAGGGGACATTTTCCGCAAGCCGGTCATTATCGGCGGGGGTGAGGCATGAGAGGAGAATGGATATTTTCGGGTGTGGACTCTGTTCCAATAAGGAAGGTAGCATATCCGGCAGAGCCAGGGATTTATATCTTTTCATCAGTGAGGGCGCAAAGCGCACTGTATTGAAATCAGCGGCTCCAAGAAAACGAATTGTGCCGTTGTCGCCAATACTGACGTCTTTAAAGGTGTCACCAACATTTTTTCCACTCTCAAAATTCTTGAAAATGGAAAGGAGGACAGGTTTCTTATCATTGTGAATGTCAAATAGTCTCAGACTTTTTGACATCAGGAGGTCTCTTGCCCCAAGATTTGCAAGCTCAAAATTGTGCGTTTGTAAAAATGTCATGACAGGTATGTTATTGTAATCCGTCTCAGTATTGTTGGGGAGATTCAGAAAATCACCCGTATCGACAAAAATAACATCAGGATATGACTTTTTCAACTCGTTTATAATATCATCCAATCGGCTTATTTTTGTGGAAACTCCCGCTCGATTTCCCATTGGGTAGAATATGTCCCCCAAATTCCCCGTGAATGCGATGGAGCAATTACTGCCTGTGAGTCCGAATCCAGAGAATAGAACAGCCATCAGGAAAATCGGCAAGAAACAGAGCAGTAAAAGAAATCTCTTAGCCATTGAGAACCACCTTTCTGTATTCACCCGTTGGGAGGTCAAGGATTCCTATGGTAGCTTCGGATGTCAGCCATCCACATGCCTCGCCCGGATTGATTATCGGAATACCATTTAGTGTTGTCCAGTCAGCTTTATGTGTATGACCCGTGAGAATAAAATCCGGTTTGATGCTTAGCTTATTCAGTTTTTCTTCAGAAATCATTTCGTGAGTTACAAGTATTTTCCGATTATCAATTAGAAACAGATGAGGAGGTTTTTGAAGTGTGCCGCCAAGGCTCGCCGCAGTCTTGAGCAATCCTTTGCGTTCGCCGTCATTGTTTCCGAAGACTCCGTAAAACGGGCATTCAAGCCGCTGAAATAGTTTCAAGGCAAATGGTGCAATAAAATCTCCGCAATGCACAACGGCACCGACTTTTTCATTCTTGAATACATCTATCGCCTCGGCGATTCGCTGTAGATGGTCATGTGTGTCGGAAATAATTCCGAGTATCATCATAATGCTCCTGTATTTCACCTGCGTTCAAAGAACTTCCCGATGCCCTCTTGAATGGAAGCGGGTTTTATGCCCAATAGCCGTTTTGCCAGTGTGGAATCAAGAGAGACATCGGGCGGTCTGTAATATTTCAAATTTGCCTCTTTCAGTGAAATGGCACTTATGGAATTTGTGTCATAACCACCACGCCTTGCAAATTCAATCCCAAATTCATACCGTGAACATCGTTCATTTCCTCCGAGATGCAGAGTGCCGCAAAAGTCGGAGGTGATGAGTAATTCCAGGGCGTGCGCCGCATCCTCCACGAACAAAGGGGTTCTCCATTCGTCGGTAAAAAGCATAACGCAACCTTTACGCAAGCCCTTTTCCAGCCATCCCGCAAAAGATTCGCGCGCCCCGAGCGCTGGTCCATACATGAGTGCAAGGCGCAAAATCACATAATTTTTGCCCCACGATTGAACAAGGCGCTCTGCCTCCAGTTTTGTTTTGGCATAATGCAATCCTGGGTTGGGCGAATCTGATTCGCAATAAAATCCCTTCAAGCCATTAAACACAAGGTCTGTTGATATAAATATGAATCGGGTTTTGTGGGGTTTGAGTTCGGTCAGGAGTTCCCGTATGGATTCAACATTGATGCGATTGGCACGGGCAGGGTCAATTTCACATGCCTCAGAACTCGTCATTGCGGCGATGTGAAGAACCACGTCCGGGGATGATTTTTTTGCCGCCATGGCAAGGGAGCCGGGTGTCCCCATATCTGCATAGATTATATTAAAAGAGCCATCATCTGGCAGGGGAGAGGTGAATCGGGTCACAGAGAGGTCATAGTTATTTTTCAGCAGACTGTGTAAAACATGGCGTCCGAGGAACCCCGAAGCGCCGGTCAGGAATATCCTTTTGCGGCTCATTCCAGGTTCTCCAGCTTATCCACAGCGCGTTTCAGTTTTTCAGGATTGGTGTGGGTATAAATCTGAGTACTTGTGATGGATGCATGACCGAGGAGTTTCTGAATTTCCAGAATATCAACCTCATTCAGATGAAGAAGGGTTGCAAACGTATGGCGCAACTTATGCGGCGAAATTTTCGCTTTATTGATGCCTGCAAGATGGACATATTTTTTCACAATATTTTCCACAGAACGTCCAGTAAGTCGTTTACCAAACCTGTTCAAAAATATTGCCTCCGATTCAGAAATGGGGCGTCTTTCAAGGTATTCTCTTAATGTGGTTATGACAATTTTATTCAGTGGAATCAAGCGTTCCTTGGACCCTTTTCCCAATACGCGTAAAGTTTCTCTCTCAAAATCTATATCTGAGAGGTCTGCCTTAACAATTTCTTGAAGTCTAACGCCGGTAAAGCCTAATGTGACAAGAATGGCTAAATCTCTTATTCCCATCTCTGTGCTTTTATCCGGTGCCGAAAAGAGTTTTTTAATTTCGCTATCTACAAGGTATATAGGTAATTTTTTGGGAAGTTTGGGATTATGGATAAAGGTGGCTGGTGAAATCTTAATATAATCCCGCTCAACACAGAAGTGGAAAAATGTTCGCAATGTAGTAATAACTCGCGCCAATGATGTTCCTTTATAATTGTGTTCCGACTGGAGATATTCGAGGAAATCGCGTATCATCTTAGTTGTAATCCGTTCAATTGATTGGTCATGACCGGTTGTTCGGATTACAAATTCCATGAATTTTTTCAAATAGTAATTATAATCTATTCTTGTGACTTGCGATAGATTTCGCTCAACACTCAAAAATGTATCATATTCCGATATAAGGTTGGAGAAGTAATTAACCATAAGAACCTCTAAAAATTAGTATTTTAATCATACGATTTTATTTAGAAATCAACACAAAGAAACACTTTATACCACAAATTTCCATAATCCTGTTCTTCGTTTATTGTAGATTAAACGAAATTGTATTAAATATATTAATCATTTTATGTCAATAATTGATTTTTGGAGAATTATCGCTTGATATATAAACATTTCCATGATGGTAAAGGAAATATTTGTCTTCGTTTTATGTATGAAAACGTATTTTTGATTTTATAAAAATAAATTTTAAAGATAAATAAGCGATATCTTTATTTACTCTTTTTGACGGTTTCTTCTTTGGTGGATATTGACTCCATCAATGATAAGGCTTCTTCATATTTGCCCAGACGACGGAGGCATTGCGCCAGATGTTCCTTGAATATCGGTTCATAGGGATTAAGATGGACAGCGCGGCGGAATTGGATTTCTGCGATTTTATATGCCCCGCGTGAATACAAATGTGTCCCCAACGCATCGCGGTCATATCCCAGAAAAGGGCAATTATGTAAAGCTTCCTCACGCAGTTCATTGCGTTTGATTGAATTTGTTTTATTTTTAGTCATAGATTTTTTCCTCTAAAAGATAAGCAAAGCGATTCATTTAAGAGATTGCTTTTGAACAATTTTGCCTATTTTATTCATATTGGAGATCAGTTGTTTGAGTTTTGGGGTAAAATATGCTGTGAATTCGACAGTTATATCTCCATATCTTTTCAGATGTTTTGGTTCCAGTTCAACAAGAGGCACCCAGAAGGAAGCGCTTTCTGACCAGATAGCATTCGAGATATATTTAGTTTGGGATTTTAATGAAAGACTTTCCTTAAGTTCGTCCATAATGATTCGTAAATCTTCAATAGCCAATAAAATTAAATCTCTTTGCCTGTCTGTCATATCATTCACTTCATGAAAGAAAACGCCTCTTGCGCACTCACCTTTTGCCCAGCGCTCAAACCGGCAAAGCATTTCATCAAGAAGAATGAGCGTACAGGATATTCCGCGTCGATGATTCTCGCCTATTATCAGATTTCTGCTCATAAGATTATTACTCCCCACCTAAATCCTCTTCCTGTTTAAAGTGTCACGAAAAGTGCGAAGCCGGAAATAACGGCTGACAAATCTACCAGAGCTCCGGCACGCAGGAAGTAGAAAGGTGTCAGAAAACCAACGGTGAGTGTCCGAAGACGACGTAACAGATGGGCATCCTCGCTCATAAATTCGGCAAGAACGATGCCAACGAGGTAAGCTGGAAGGACCGCCTCATTTCCTGACCAAATAGTCGCATGTGTGAACGGTTCATGCACTGGAATATATCCTTCTGCTGACCAACGCGAGTAATGGAACCGAAGCCAGTTGGACTACAACGGAGAAACATACCAGCCAGCCCAATGAGATGTCATAAAGCATTCCCATAAAAGCGCTGCCAATAAACCAGAAGAGTCCATAGCCTGTGTTGAAAATGCCATTGGCTGTTCCACGTCTGACTGAAGAAACCATCTTGGCGATAGCCGCCCTCATGATTGACTCTTGTGCACCCATGCCCATACCCCATAATGCCATGCCCGCCAAGGCAGATTTTATGCCACCCAGAAAAACCAGCGGGGCAAAGGCTGAGGAAATCAATGAAACTGCAATAAGTACGTTTAGACCCCATCTATCGAACAAGCGACCAAAGAACAGAGCGGCACAAGCATCAATTACCATAGCCAGAGCATAGAGGACCGGTATCCAGTTGTCAGAAGTGACCGCAGACTTTTTGATATGATAGGCAATAAGAGGAAAATCAACATAGCCGGCAGCAATAAGAACAACTCCAGCGAGGTATAGCCAGAATGCCTTGGGCAAGCCGCGGGCTTCCATGCTTGGTGTTATGGGTTTCATATCGCGCGGGCGTGGGTAACGGGTTCGTGCGAATAGAAGAACGCTGAGTGCTAATATTGCCGGCACGGCAAGGATGGCGAAACCGCTTTTATAGCCACCCTTTAGCCAGAATATGGCAGCCACTATCAAAGGTCCAAGAGTGGCACCAATCTGGTCCATTGCCTCATGCAATCCAAATCCCCAACCCTGTCCTATTTGCTTGGTAGCGTGCGACAGCATGGCATCTCGTGCAGGTGTGCGGATAGCCTTGCCAATTCGTTCTGTAATCATCAGTGCGGCAGCTATCTCCCAACGCCCTGCCAGCGCCAGGAAAGGCACAGCAATTAGATTAACGAAGTATCCAAGTATCGTTATAGTCCAATATCTTCCTGTTCGATCTGCGGCATAGCCGGATAACAGACGCAATGAATAACCAATTAACTCTCCCAATCCGGCAACAATCCCCACAACTGTGCCGCTTGCCCCAAGCAATGCCAGATATGGACCAGTGATGCTGCGTGCGCCTTCATACGTCATGTCCGCTAACAAACTGACAATACCCAGCAGAATAACGAACTGAAAAGCAGTTCTTTTAGGTTTTCTGTTCTCGCTGTAATATTCTGATTTATTCATCATGATTTTTTCCTCATAAATTCTGAAAGACTGCCGCGGTTGCCGAGTTCTGCCTCAATGATAGCCATCTCAAGGAGTAAAGGAAGGAGATTAAATAAAAACGACCTGCGCGGGAAGGGTATCACTGTCAGGTCGTAAGATTGATTCATATTTGAGACCCCTTCCGATACTAATCTCAGGAAGGAGCTCTATAAAAAGATAACTCCTTCCATCTATTTCGCATGGTAGGAGTCATCAGCTCAACTTTTGAGCGGTTTCAGGGGAACTCCATCCCCCCAAAAACTAATTATTCAATATCAAGGTTTATTTTTCCAATGCAAGAGAAATTTTTTAATTTTTTCTACAGGTTAGTCTAATCTTGAGCGATTGTGAGAATATCAACCACGCGGCGCCAGGAATCATGTTCCTTTCCGAATTTCTCATCAGAATGGCTATAATCATGTTTTTTACAGAATTCATGAAGTTCGGCAAGCAAGTCCGAATACTTGCCTTTATGCAAGTCAATTAAATATTGTTGAATCTCCGGTTCCGTTTTGAGAGTCAGCGCTTTTATCAAGTGGGATAGGCACAGACCCGGACTTTTTTCCAGGGCTTGCCGCATTTCGGCTTCGGTCAGTCCGCTTAGAAGTGTCTGCAAACGATGCTCGTCATTCTGATGTTCCTGCTCGCATGCGGGACATTGTTCGCGTGATTTTATGTATGAAAGCGCTTTTTTGCTCAGAGACGCGGGGCGCAGAGATTGAATGTCCTGAAGAAACGAAAGTATTGCTTTCAACTGATCCTGATATATGATGGACACGCCGAGACCGTCTCCAAATTCAAGGAGTATTCGGGCGTGATGCGAGCAAAATCCGCCAGAACGAATAAGTTTTTTCCGTAAGGCTGGATCATTTACGTTTTCGTATAATAGACTGTCAAAGTACCGATGATTGCTCCGCTCTTTCATTTCGCAGAGGGCGCATTTTTTCGCCTTCTGAAGCGATTCCAGAACTTCAAAATAAGGGGTATGTTTATAGATAAGTTTTTTCATTCGCTATCAGACTCTGAATTTTGTGATGCTCCTTCTGGCATATTTGTTTTCAGATATTCATCAATCTCTTTTTTTGCATTGGAGATTTTTTCACCATCAAGCGTCTGGTCGGGAACATGGATTTCCTCGCCTGTTTGCTTATTTTCGAAAACGAGAATGGTTCGTTCGGGGAGATTCTTTTCAGTATCCGCCGATATTGAACGTGTCCCTTTCCAGTTGAATATCTTGTATCGCATCAGCAGGTGAGCCAGATAAAAGAGCATGGTGGCATTTTTTTCATCATTATGCTCGTACAAGGATTCAAACATGCGTAAAAGAAGGTCATTCCGCTCCTTTCTTGTCATATGTCCGCCTTTGGCGGGTTTCAATCTCTTTGTAATCCAGTAAGAAAAGTATTCCCTGTCCTGGAGACGTTCCCAGCACTTGGGACAAAAATCCTTCCTCAAGGGTTCGGCATCGCCCTGCACGAGGATGGAGGGATGTTTTTCCGCCTCAATGAGTGAGCATCCGCACAGGAGGCACGACTTTTCCGGTCGTTTGATATTGAAGTACTGTTCCTTTTCCATTTTTTGCTCAACCCGTTTTTTTGATTTCTTTAGAGCCGCTCAGGAATTCCACAAAAAAGCGCTCATAAACAATTTGCATGTCGGGGACATAGACGTCCGTTGTTTTAGGGAAGACATAAGTGCCGATTTCCAGTATTTTTTGAAGGGCACGTGTAAGCTCTGCCATGGTAAATCTAACGCTCCCCTCTTCAATCTTTGACTGAATCCATGGATGTTCACCAAGCAAATTATAAGTCATTCCGCCAGGAAACAGTGTCTCCTCCAGTTCGCTGATGGATTCTATTTTCCTTTTCTTTACTGCTATCACCTTTGCCTGAAGAAGAAGCACGATTCTTTTAACCAGTGATTGAAAGACCTTACTTCTCGCTGTTTCGGGTTCTTTTTCCATCCATTCTCGTAAAATATTAAGCGCCTCCGGAAGATTACGTTTCAGAATAGCATCCTCAAGTCTCCAATTTATGGGATTGGAGAAGTGTTTTATTTTATGTCCGGATTTGACGATGGTTTTAAAGATGTTCCCTTTTTCATTGACGCGCAGATTCTTATCAGGGTCCTCAGTATTCTGGAATATAAGGATATTATTTGTCTCTGGAAGTTCTTCTTCAAGGTATTTGATGAAATAAGGCTCCGGAGAGCCCTTTCCTTTCCATAGTTTCGGAGAATCCTCGGATTGCTCCTCCTCGGATGAAGTTTTGCGTCCATAAAGCTCGGCAAGGTTATATATCACTATGACCCGACAGGAATCAGGGAAAAATGAGATGGTGCCCAGTTCGGCGAGGAGCTCCGGCATGAATGAGGCAAGTAGCAGTTTAGTCTGGGATGCCTTCGGTGTGAATTCACGATAATTTTCCTCGCGTTTCTCTCGTGGTAAATACATATCCACAATGGCACAACGGTCCTCGTTAAGTTTCTCCTCTTCGTTGCCATAGAGCAGATAGACAGGTTTTTTCGGAAATTCTGTCATTTTTCAACCTTGAGTTGTCTTTTATAAATATTGCGGAGTTCATTAAAAAAATCGATAGCCATTTGTTCGCGATAGTCGGGATATGTCCATTCCCAGGGGCAAAAGCTCTTCTCGCCGCCTTTGTAATGAAGGGTAACCTCGCCATAGATTTTTTTTCCGAGGTATAGCCGGTGATTATAATCCTTTGTTGTTGCAAGGACAACCTTTGAAAAGGTGAGATACCCCGGGTCAATGTTGACCTGACGTGAACCCTCAGGTCTGGCAAATAATTTCTCCAGCAAGTTTGTCTGGATTTTGATGGTTGGCAGTTCACCCGGGTCAATCAGGTTCACAATTGAGATAAACCGCCTGAGAAGTGATTGCCCCATCTCATTTTCGTAATATGTGGTTTTATCAAAAGGAACGATTGTGCTCTGGAGGTCAATGTCTCCATAATCGTTGATAATTCTTTTCTCTGTTCGTGCAAGGATTTCCTCGTCAGGGAAAAGCAATCCGAAAAAGAGTTTGACCTTGCCTGGCGATTTCTCTTCACCCATTAAAAATCCCCTCCCCTATCGGATTTCAGCCTTAACTAATTTTGGGGGATGGACAATACTATCCGAGATGGTAATAGCCTGTAAAAGTCTTTTTTCCGCCTCTTTCAGGGATTTGCCGTCCCTGTGGTAAATTGTAAAGACAGGCTCTCCCTTTTTGACGACATCCCCGATTTTTTTGTGGCATATGAGTCCCACGCCGTAGTCAATTGGGGCATCATACGTTGCCCGCCCTGCCCCCAGAAGCATGCATACGTTGCCGATTTCCCGCGTCTCAAAACCTTCTACTACGCCATCCCGCAGAGAGATGAGGTCTTTCCTGTCCGAAGAAACATCAACCAATGATGGGTTGTCAATAATGTCAGGATTGCCCCCCTGCGCTTTCACCATCTCCCGAAACTTTTGCAATGCTTCTCCGGAAGCCCACCTTGCCTTGAGGTTCACCTCTGCCTCCTCAAGGGTCGCCGCCTTTTCACCAAGCAGAAGCATCCTCATTCCGAGAGCCATGCAGATTTCCCTTAGGTCGGAGGGAGCATTGCCCTTGAGGGATTCAATGCACTCTATAACCTCAAGTGAATTGCCAATGGCTCTGCCAAGGGGCTGGTTCATGTCTGTGATGAGCGCTATGGACTTTTTCCCAAGCTCCTTCATGACGCCAATTAGAGAATGCGCCAGTTCGCGCGCCCTTTCTTCAGTGTCCATGAAGGCGCCTGTGCCGGTCTTGACGTCAAACACAAAAGAATCCGCTCCCGAGGCGGCTTTTTTGCTGATGATGCTCCCTGAAATGAGAGGAATGCTCTCAACCGTGGCTGTAACATCCCTCACGGCGTAAAGCTTTTTATCCGCGGGAACAAAATTATCCGTCTGACCAATGATGGCAACGCCAATCTTTTTAATCTGATCAATAAACTTCTGCCCATCCATTCTTGTGGTGAAACCTGGGATGCTTTCCAGCTTGTCAAGCGTCCCGCCCGTGTGTCCAAGCCCGCGTCCTGAGACCATGGGAACGGGCACGCCAGCAGATGCCACAAGGGGCGCAAGGATGAGAGAGACCTTGTCCCCCACTCCACCCGTGCTGTGCTTATCCACCTTGACGCCGGGGATGGAAGAGAGGTCGAAGGTATCGCCCGAGTTCATCATCACTCGCGTCAGAGTTGCAGTTTCTGCAAAGGTCATCCCGCTGAAAAAAACCGCCATCAGAAATGCTGACATCTGGTAATCGGGAATCTCGTCCGCAACATAGCCCTTAATGAGAAATTCAAGTTCATCCTTTTTCAACTCTCCCCCATCGCGCTTTTTGGCTATCAAATCAACCGCTCTCATGTCATTCCTCCAGTTCCACCGCTGATAGTGCCCTTATAATCCCGCGCAAAAGTTTTGCAAAATTTTCCTCAACGAGTTTTGCATTTGCCAGGACTTCCTCATGCGTGATTTTTCCCTGCATGCCGGGAAACAGGACTGAATTGGAGATATAGGATATTCCCAAGACGCGCATCCCCATCTGGCGTGCGGCGATATTTTCAAGAACTGTGGACATGCCAACGGCATCCGCTCCGAGCCATCTCATGAATTGCACTTCAGCACTTGTCTCATAACCTGGACCGATTGTGCCCAGATAAATGCCCTCCTTCAGGGGGATTTTTTCTTCGGACGCAATGTCGCGGGCAATTTTCCTGAGTCGGATGTCATAAGTCTCGGCAGGGCATGGCAGGCGGTCGAATGGTTTTTCAGAAGTGGGCACAACTTGTGGTTTGCGAAAAGTCAGATTGATATGGTCGGCAATCAGCATCAAGTCGCCCGGCTGCAGATTGCGGTTGAGAGCGCCAGCGGCATTGGTCAGGATGAGAATCCTGACGCCCAATTCGCCAAGGAGGCGGATGGCGAAGGTGCATGACGCAACGCCAGCCCCTTCATACAGGTGTTTTCGCCCTGCAAGGATGATAACAGGATTTCCATCGGATGTGCCGAATATCCATTCTCCCTCATGCCCTGCAACACTACTCACAGGGAAATGAGGAATAGTAGCATAAGGTAATTGACGTGTCTTTTCAATCGTATTTAAGAATGCCCCAAGCCCCGAGCCAATCACAATTGCAAGATGCGGAATGACAGGATTATCCCGCCTGAGGAAGTCAGAGGCATCCTTCACTTCGCTATGAATTATATTGTTTTCAAGCCGGGGCATCATGTCTTAAAATCTGGTGTATCTTCCTTTTTCTTTTTTTCACGTTCAAGACTGTCCTGAAGATATTTTATCACGCTCTGGAAGCGGATTTCATTCTGGGTGTCCAAGTCAATCAGTTGGTTATGCGCCTTAATCATGTGAACTATCTGTTCAAACCTTGATGCCTGCTCACCTTCCGCCCTCTTGAAATCCTCCTCCCTGACGGGTATGGATTTCGTCATTTCGCGCATGTCAAGGATGTAAGAAAGTCCAAGATTGACCAGAAGTTGATGCGTATGTTGTTGCGCGTTCACCACGGTCAGATAGCCCATGCCTGCCTTGTTCTGCTCAATGCTTATGCCTGCAAGTGTACCCATGAAGGTGCTGTCAAGGGTGATGCAATGCTCCAGGTCTATTATGAAGCGCATGTCTGGATTTTTTTTGCGCAGGGTTTCTGTCAGGGATTGCAGGTCCATGCTGTTTTGAAAAGTGCCACGTCCATGAACCTTTATAACAACGACGTCGGGATGAGCGAATGCGAATTCGATAATCGATTCATTCATTATTTTTCCACCATCTGAGCGGGCGACGCAGGGATGAATTGAAAAATGACGTGTCTTGTGCGCGGTCCATCAAATTCGCAAAAAAAGATGCCCTGCCACGTCCCCAGCAGAAGTTTTCCATCCTCAACGGGAAGGATTACTGATGACCCCACGATGGATGCCTTCAGATGCGCATCGGCATTCCCTTCGACATGTGAGTAATGCCAGTTCAGAGGGACAATTTTGCCGAGTCCCATCAAAATGTCACTGCACACATCCGGGTCGGCATTTTCATTGATGGTTACGCCTGCAGTTGTATGGGGGATATAGACAACGCAGATACCGGAAATCATTTTCGACCGTTTAAGGGCATTTTGCACAAGCGATGTAATCGGAATCATTTCTTCGCGCCGATTTGTCCGCACTGTTTCTTCGAACATAAGCGTTTTCTCCTTTGATAAAACGCTTGGAAATCTGACGGATGAGTGCGGCGCTTGTCAAGTCTGACATGACGATTGCGTTGAAATAATCAGGATTTCCAAGAAGTAACATGGGGATTTGGAACCGCCGATGAACACCGATAAACACCAATATTAATAATTCTTATTCTATAGCCACCATAATCGGTGTTCATCAGTGGTTAAGATGTCTTGGGTGAGGGATTGATTGCTGAACGCAACATCTTTTCCGTCTCTGAATTCAGATAACCGTTGGCAACGAAGTCCGATATCTGTTCAGCGGTCAGAGCGGAGATTTTGTATTCGTGCCGAATCTCCAGAGTGCTCTCAATCTGGAATTGGATGGCGATGTCGGGCGGAACTGATATTCGGAAACGCCAGGTATTTTCTGTGGATTCGTATGGATTGCGTGGGCTACGTAATTTTTGTCCCTCCATTCTTGGATGCTCAATCACCATCTCCTTCTTTCTTGTCGTGCGGTTCTGAATCTCATAAGTGTCCGTCATCATTCTTTCCAGTTCAAGTATTAGTTCGCCGTCTTTTATTCTGACATCTCTGACAGTTTCACCGCCGGGTTTCTGGATTAACCGCACTTCACACTCCTGTGTGTTTGCGTAACAGAGGAGATGCCTCTGACCCGCATGAAGCGTGGGGAGAAGAGATTGTCCGCCAAACGCATCCTTCTGGAAAATGGTGATGGGTCCCTGAGCAAGGGGATTGCTGGTTGTGTTGTAGAGAATTATGCCCACAGTTGGATAGATGTTCTGTTCAGATGTTTGAAAAACAAGGATATTTTCGCAATCGACACTTTCATCCATGATAGGTATCATGATAGAGCCGTTTTCAGACACACTTACTGGGTGAGGGATGTGATATTCGTAAAACATACCATCTTCCTGTTTCTCCGTTTCGAAGTTGAGATGTGGTCTGGCGGATTTGAGGGTGAGGTCAACATTTTCCCACGGTTCTGCGCCAGTGCGGTGGACAATTGCTATGCCCTGTAGAAGACCCCTTGTCTTTCCGGGCATATCCGGGACCATAAGTCTGTATGTCATTTCCCAGGGTGGTGTGGAAACAATATACGAAACCTGGACGGTCCTTGTCCCGCTCCCCAGCAGGTTGATTTTAAACAATCCCATGGCTTTATCGTTCTCGCATGCAATGGAGTTGATGCGTCCTCCACCCATGTCAAGAACGGTGAGCGATGATTGGATCTCATTTATATGCTCAGGAGATGCCTGAATATTAACTGATTTGTCGTTCTCCACATTAAATTGGTGAATGAACAGCCCGAATCCTTGCTTGAACAGAGCGATTTTTTTCAAACTTCCCATCTTGTTTATCTCCCTTCATGAATAGCCGGTCATTTTTCAGAACTGTGGGAGTATACCCCCTTGAAGGCATCAAAGCCCATTGCACTTTGAAGAATCCAGTCATAACAGAAGATTGTGTGTCCAGGAAGTTTCATGGAACGCACCATGGAAATCTGTTCTTGAATGGGTGGATGGTCGCTTCCTCCATAATTATCCTTTTTTACCATAGGGACTGCGAGGACAGGAAGGACAAAGGCTTTGCCTTTATTCTTTTCAATTACATTATTGATTTCACTCCGCACGCCATCGAGCGTTGGAGCATATGCCATGGGAATTATGGCATCAATATAATTCCCCTCCAGCCATTTTGCCCAGTCCTGATAGGTGAAAAGTCGCCCTCGCTCAGCGTAATAATTGGGGAATACGGCGGCTGAGAGGAGTATTTGTGGTTTATCATGCTTAATCAGGGCTGATAGTCTCGCAACAAAATCCGTGACCCTGTTCTCCCGCCAGCTAACCCATTTCATCCACATATCAGGGTTACTGCCGCTGTCAAAAGTGAGCGGGTCAACGCCCATTTCATTTTTGAACGCCTTTCGGGCAAATTCCGTGTATCCTGTATCATATTTCCCCGCTGGATAGCGGATGTAATCGATATTAACTCCGTCCACATTATAACGCTGGATAAGGTCGCGATAAAATTCAAGTAGAAATGATTGCAGGGCTGGATTAGCAGGGTCGCCGAAGATGTGGGCATCCTCGGAAACGTCCGAGGTCTCCCCTTTCTTTGTGAGAAGCTTCCAATCGGGATGTTCATCAAAAATGACGGAACGCGGAAATTGCGGATATTTCTTTGTGTCCACCTGGAGGTAAAAGACCTCTGTCCAGCAATGGACGGCTATGCCGCGAGCGTGCGCCTCTTTGATGAATTCCTGCAGAACGTCATGCCCGCCATATTCGGGACGGTTTAGAAAATTTGAGCCGGGATAAATCACAAATCCGTGATAGAGCGTTTCAAGGAAAATGGCGTTGAATCCTGCGTTTTTTATTTTATCAAGGATGGATGGAATCTCATGAAAGTTCTGCGGCGGGCGTAACCAGACCCCACGCAATTCCTTCTGCGGGTTTTTAGCTGACTCGCCGCCGGATTTCAGCAGTGAGCATAAGAATATTCCGATAATGACTACGACAATCATTAAGGGCATACGGATTTTATTAACAACGGACATTAAGGTTATCCTCCCAGCATTAAAGTCAATATTTGAATTTATATTTATCACTATCCTTTTTCATTTCAACATATTCTTTTGTAATTTTTACGATAGTCCAACCGTCAACGTTCTGTCCTGCACCGACAATCTGACCATTGACTAAGGCTGATGGGTTTTTATTATCCCACATCACACCGTCCAGTTTTATGTTGAAATCCTCAGGTTGCTGGAATTCCGACTGCAGGGGGGGCGAGACTGGTTGCTGGGTCTGCGCTGGTGTTTGCGTGGAAACAGGCTTCGGTGTGGGCGTGTGTCTTGTAATTAATGGCGCGGCAGGCATGCCTGCAGGAGGTGTAACGGGCGTCCGGACTGGTGGGACGGTCTTTGATGGTGTCCGAGTGGGGCGGAGTGGAGTGGGTGTGGGTTCGGGAGTTGGAGATGGAGCGGGGGTTGGTTCTGGCGTTTGTGTGATACTGGCAGGGCGAGGTTTCACAGAAGCGGGCGCTGGTGCCATCTGGATTATTATTTTTGCCGGGCGGGGCGTTTGTGCAGGTGTTACAACTCTAAATGTGCGCTCTCCTTTCATGAAGGAAGGGGTTGGGAAAAATCCCAGGTATGCAAGAAGCACGAACATCGCCGGCGTTATAATAAAGACAAGGGTAAATCCTATTATAAATATCAGGTAAAGTCGCGTTTTTTTCTTTTTACGGCGAGAAATGTTCTCATACTCCATCTGGCGGAAAATAGCGTCGCCCTTAGGGACATCATCAAGATGTCGGTCGCGCCTTGCCTTCCTCAATGCATCAAGTATAATACTCATTGTAGCACCCAGATCTTCAACTTCTGAAACCCTTAAACTCTTATATTCTCAAATTCTCAGATTCTCCAATTCTCAAATCTAATCTGTCAATCCTCCCCTCCAGATGAAAATAACCTCGGTCTCATTGTGACCATGCGTGTAGAGAGCATTAAAACGGTATCGGTATTAAGCAGTTCTGGCACTTCAATCTTGTAATACCGTTGAAAATTCCTGATGCCAGACTCGGTGGTCTGGTCAAATATACCCATTGCCTCCCCTTTCAGAAACCCTTTTTTCTGGAGAAATGACTGAAGGATTTTGACCCGCTCGCTCTCCTCCCCTCTTACGAGTGTGTCAAGATTAAGTGTATCAAAATATATCAAAATGCACTCTCGCAGGTTCTCGGTAAGGGTGTTGCGTGAGATGGTGCGCAGACCGCTCATCGGGTCGGCAATGGTACAGGACATCCCTACCATGTGAACGAGGACAATAGTGGGCGAAAGACCTTTCGGGGGAATGTTGTATGTCAGTATTACGGGGATATCATATCTTGTGGCGGTCGCAAAGTCGCCCTCAATCACATATTTTTTAAGACCTATCTTTTCATTCTCGGTCAGATTGAGTCTCTGGATGGTCTTGGCGTCCATGTTCTTGAAATCTGTCAAATCGACTTCAACGTTCCAGAGACGCAGGCAGGTGAAGATGGAGGCGGCATAAGCGAATTTTACATTATCCACACGGCAGACATTGTCCTTATCATATTCCCAGTTGAAAAAGTATCGTTGAGGCGGTTTTGTAGGAGTAGGGCGAGGCGTAGGCGTTGGTGTGGGCTCTTCTTCCTGAGGGAGCGATGAAGGTTCATGTTTCCATGCAACCTTATAAGAAGGTTCGCTCGCCGGTTCCTGTGTCACATTAAGAGAGGCGTCTTTTGATTTTGGAAGACCGCGACTGCGGGCAAGATTGATTCCAAGCACGACGCCAACAATGACGACAATGCATATTATTCCGCTCAATATCACAAGGTTTGAAAAACTGACAGCGGGACGTTGTGCCCTGCCAACTGCCTTTGCCACCGCCCTTGCCTGCTCGCCCTCTATCTCTGAAATCGCCTCTTTCACGATGCCTCCATCAATTGCGTATGTGACTTTTGTATAGGCATCAAGGAGACAGCGGTCGCACAGGACGTTGATTTTCCTCGGGATTCCGCCCGAAAATTGATAAATGAGTTTAAGGGCATCTGGCGTGAACTCAATGTCTATCTGCGCCTTGGCGACAAAAAGCCGGTGGCGGATGTAATAAACGAGGTCATCTTCATCGAGGGGAAATATGTGGTAGCGGACGGCGATGCGCTGGTTTAACTGCTCCAGCTCGGGCTGGGCAAGGATACTGAGAAGCTCCGGTTGTGCCATGAGAACAATCTGTATTAACTTTTCAGTTTCTGTCTCGAGATTGCTGAGCATGCGTATTTGCTCCAGCACAGGCACCGTCAGGTTTTGCGCCTCATCAATGATGAGAACGACGTTGTGTCCCGCGGCGTTTTCATCGAGGAGAAACTGATTCAGCCCCTTGATGAGGTCGCGTTTGGAGTTGGATTCCGCTGCGATGCCAAAGTCCTCATTAATAGTCTGTAGGAGTTCAATCTCGTTCAGGTAGGAATTGAAGATGAGCGCAACCTTGGTGGTTTGCGGGTCAAGTTCATTGACGAGTGCGCGGCAGAGCGTGGTTTTGCCGGAGCCAATCTCGCCGGTCAGTGTGATGAATCCCTTGCGTTCCTGGATGCCATAAATAAGATTAGCGAGCGCCTCACGGTGCTTACGGCTCAAGTAGAGGAAACGCGTATCAGGCGTGAGATTAAACGGGTCTTCCTCAAGACCAAAAAACTTACGATACATAAAGACACCCTTACATTTTTGCTGATGCAATTATCAAAAACCGATTAAAAACTGCCCCCATGCCATGTCAATATAAACTTTGACTGTTGAAACAAAACAAATTGCCAAATAACATGATTGTCGGAGCAATAGTTAATGATTTTTTCATTGCAAAAATTGATGATAGAATTTATTTAATATAAATATAAATTTACAGGGAGGTTTTGATTGAATAACAAACCTTTTGACATTATTGCTCCAAATCAACGTTGGTTTCCCACTCAAAAGCAAATGGATATATTCGAAGGTGCCTATGAAAAATTACTTCCACCTCTTGTTCATAAAATACGAGAAGCTGTTTTTAATTGGCGAGATAATAATTATCATGGTGCAAGTTTAACATCAAAAAATTTATTGAATTTCTGGTTTATGCAAGAGCATAAAAAGGAAGAGCAGGAATTTCGTTTTTATTTTGCCCAGAGGGAAGCTATTGAAACAATTATTTATCTATATGAAATCGCTCAGGCGAGAGATAAATTTGATTTAATGCGTTTTGATAGTTCAGGCAGGATTTCAACAGGTATGTTTGACGAAACTT
>Ga0172362_10001079_pt1 | contig 23097 bp, 17 predicted proteins | sample LakKivs1_kivu2a2_FD_114534 | JGI IMG/M metagenome (GOLD analysis project Ga0172362, IMG submission 114534) | Sediment microbial communities from Lake Kivu, Rwanda - Sediment s1_kivu2a2 | ecosystem: Environmental > Aquatic > Freshwater > Lake > Sediment | place: Rwanda: Western Province, Lake... | reverse complement strand
GACTCGGGCAGGCGGCTGGCGCTGATGAAGGCCACGTCGGGCGCGCGGACAGTGTCGGGGTCGCGGGCGAGAACGAACCCCGGCTCGCCGACAAGCACCGCGCCCAGCTTGCTCCTCACGACGTGGTCCCGAATTGCCGCCGCAATGGCCATCGTGACTTCGCCGTGCCCGTACCCCGCCGGTGTCATCATGTGCAGTTGCCCTGCCAGCAGTTCGCAAGGTCGGTCAATAGGAAGCTCCAGCAGTTCCTCGGCAGTCATGGTCTGCGCACCGGTAGCCATGAGATACGTCCTGTGGCCCCATTGTACACGCCCTATGGGAAGCGGGAAGCGGGAAGCGACGCCCGGCCCACCTCGCGCCGCCGCCGGCGCTGCCGTCACTTCGTCTTCCCGCCCGGGGCGGCGAGCTTCTTCTCCACGTCGGCGGTCACGGCGTCCATCATCCGCCGCGACACCACGATCTTGCGGATGTAGATCAGGTCCGCCAGCTTCGTGTCCAGCGCGCCCTTCATCCGCTCGTGGAGGACGAACGGTCCGGCCGAGCGCCCGCGGAACTCCACCCACACCGGCTGGCCCTTGGTGGAGCCCTCCACCACGCTGCCGTCGAGCAGCCGGAAGCGCCAGTGCAGGCGGCGCATCGGGTACGACCTGCCGGTGTAGACCTTCTCCGGCTCGCCCATGGCCTTCCATCGCCACTCCAGCTCGGTGCGTTCCTCCTCGACGACGGCGGTGATGCTCAGCACGTTGATGAACGGGATGTGCCGCCAGCTCTGCGTCTTGTCCTGCCAGACGATCCACGGGCGCTCGCGCGTGGTGTACAGCCCGCCGGGAAGCTGCCGCCCGTCGCTCAGCTCGATGACGCCGGGCAGGGCGTCGTCGCGGCGAAACTCCCGCCCGGGCGCGGGGAACGGGCTTTCGCCGCCGGAGTCGTTGGCGTCGGCGCCGGCGGGCTGACTGGCGGCCGGCATCGCCCGACCGAGCCAGTACTCCAGGTTATCGGCCGGGGCTGCGGGCTTCGTTGCGGGCCCCCGCCCGCCGGCCCATCCCACCGCCGCCGCGGCGGCAAGCGCCGTCCCGGCCGCGACCAATACGTTCCGCTGCGCAGCCATCTGTCGCTCTGCCTTCCATCCTACCATCGCGGCGGCGAGGCGGAAACGCCCATGCCGGCTCGCCCGCGGCGAAATGTCTGCCCTTCGACGCGCGGGGAAGGTAAAGTTGCGAGGGACGGGCCGAGACGGAGCAGCTCGGCCGGGAGGCGCTGCCTGTGGCTGCTGAACAGCTTGTGTTGACCCGCCACGTGAAGCTCCGCGGCGGGCGGATGGTCGTCGGCATGGATGGCTGGATGGACGGCGGCGACGTGTCGACGGGGACGGTGGGCGCGCTGGTGCGCCTGCTGCGGGCCGAGGAGGTGGGGCACATCGAACCGGAGGACTTCTACGTGCTGAACTTCCCCGGCTCGATGGAGGTCGCCGCGCTGTTCCGCCCGCACGCGAAGATCTCCGACGGGCTGGTGGTGCGGCTGGACTTTCCGGCCAACACGTTCCACCTTCACGCGCCCGGCAGGCTGGTGCTTTTCGAGGGCAAGGAGCCGAACCTGCGGTGGCCGGCGTTCGCCGACGCCTTGTTCGCCGCGGCCGAGCAGTTCGGTGTGCGCGACGTGTACTTCGTGGGCAGCGTGGCGGGGATCGTGCCGCACACGCGGGAGCCGCGGCTGTTCTGCTCGGTGTCGGAGGAGTCGCTCAAGGGCGACCTGGAGCCGCTGGGCGTGCGCTTCAGCAGTTACGACGGCCCGGCGGGCTTCTCGACGTACCTGACGCGCGAGGCGCCGTCGCGGGGCCTGCGCATGGTGACGCTGGTGGCCGAGATCCCCGCCTACATCCAGGGGCGCAACCCGCTGTGCATCGAGTCGGTCCTGCGGCGGCTGGCGGGGCTGCTGCGCCTGCACGTGCCGATGGACGAGCTGCGGGCCGTCGCGGCGGCCTTCGAGAAGAAGCTCAACGAGGCGGTCAAGGGGCGCGGCGAGCTGCTCCAGCTCATCACCAAGCTGGAGAGCGACTACGACAGCGAGCTGTTCGACACCCAGATGGGCGACCTGAAGGAGTGGCTCCAACAGAAGGGCATCCGCCTGGACTGACCGGCGTTCAGCCTGCGCATGGAGGAACGCGCTTCGTCGCGTCCGGCCGGCCTGTGGAGGGACGCGCTTCGTCGCGTCCTGCCGGTCGGTGGAGGGACGCGCTTCGTCGCGTCCTCCCGTGTTCGCGGCCACGACGAAGCGTGGCCCTCCACCGGCCGGGCCGCTCAGCCGCCGGCGTTCAGCCGCCGGCGCGGGCGCGGGCGGCCTCCTCCTTGTCTCGTGCGGCCCTGAGGGCCTTGGCGGCCTCGGCGGCTGCGGCGGGGCTCTTGTCATTCGCGGCGGCCCGGCCTAAGGCCTCGACGGCCGCCGGGCCGCCGATGATCCCCAGCGCGCGGGCGGCGCCGATCCGCGTCTTCTCGTCGCCGGTCCGCATCGCCTCGACCAGCGCGGGCACGTCGCCCTTGCCGGCCGCACCGAGCACGGCCACAAGCTTGTCGTAGCTGGTCCCTTGCGCCCGGCTGAGCGCGGGGACCACGAAGCGCACGGCGCGCGGCCCGGCGGCGGCCAGCCCGATGGCCGCCTTCTCCTGGTCCTCCCAGTTCTGCGACTCGACGATCAGGTTGGCGAACACCCCGAGGGCCATCTCGTCGCCGATCTGCCCGAGGGCCTGTGCGGCGGCGACGGCTGTCATCTTCCCCTTCGCCTGGAACAGCCTCAGCAGCGGCTGGGCGGTCTTCGGCTCGCCGACGGCCCCCAGCGCGCGGGCGGCGCCGGCCACGAACGAACGGTTCGTGTCGGTCTCCATGATCTTCAGCAGCGGCTCGACGTAGCTGGCGTCGGGCAGGGCGGCCATGGCGCGCAGCGTCATGTCCTTGACATAGCCGCTCTGCGTCGCGGCGAGCGCGGCTAACAGCGCGGGCGCGGCCGACTTGTCGCCGAGCTGCGCCAGCGCCGTCGCGGCGTGCGCCGCGGCGTTGTCGTTGGGGCGGTCGCGCAGGATGCCCACGAGCACCGGCGTGGCGCGCCTGTCGCCCAGCGCGCCCAGCGCGGCGATGATGGCCGAATGCAGCGTGGCCTTCTCGTTGGCCACCGAGGCCTGGTCGGGCTGCTTCAGCGCCTCGGCGAGGGCCTCGAAGGCGCCGGCCGGCTTGACCGAAGTCAGCAGCGCCGCCATGGCGATGCGGGCGTCGATGTCCTTCTCGGCGCGGAACGCGGCGACCAGCGCCGGCCCGGCGGCGTTGGCGTCGATGCTCGTCAGCGCGCGTGCGGCGGCCTCGCGCACGGCCGGCTCCGCGCGCCCGGCCAGGGCCTTCTTGAGCGGCTCGACGCCCTTGGGCGTCTTGAGCCGCGCCAGGATGTCCACCGCGCCGGCGGCCGAGTCGGCGCCGCCGCCGCTCAGTGCCGCGACGGCCGGCGCGATGGCCGCCTCGCCGCGTGCGGCCAGGGCCTGCTGGGCCAGCGCGATCGCCTGGGAGTTGCCTCCCTTGCCCCGCACCCACCGCTTCACCGACAGCAGCGCCGGCACGGCGCGAGGGTCGTCGCTCCTGGCCAGGGCGGCGACGGCGATCTCGGCCGTGCCGCCGTCGGTGTTGGCCGCCGCGGCGCACAGCGCGTCCAGCGCCGCTGCGCCCTGGCGGTCGGCGAGCGCGCGTGCGGCGGCGCGGCGGACGGTCTCATCGTCCTCGTCGAGGGCCGACCGCAGGACGGCCACGGCGCCGTCGAGACTGGAGGCCCCTGCGCCGCGGACGGCGGCGATGCGCACCTTCACGTCGCGGTCGCGCAGCGCCGCGGCCAGGCTCTCCATCGCCTGCTCGCCCGTCAGGCCCCCCAGGGCTTGTGCCGCGGCGATGCGGACGTCGACGTTCTTGTCCTTGAGCGCGGCCAGGATGGGCGGGGCGGCCTTGGGCCCGCCGATGGCGCCGAGCGCGGCGACGGCCGCGGCACGCAGCGAGGCATCGTCGGTGGCGGCGGCCTCGCTCAGCGCCGCGACGCTGTCCTGTCCGAGCTGGCCGAGCGCCCAGCAGACGGCCATCTGGACGACCGGCCCTCCGCCCTTGAGGTGGGCGGTGAGGGGCCCGACGGCCCGCGGGTCGCGCAGGCGCCCGAGGGCCTCGGCGATGGCCTTCTGTGCCGCCCAGTTGCTGTCGCCGAGGTGGCGGATGAGCGGCTCGACGGCTCGGCTGTCGCCCAGGTCGCCCAGCCCCTTGGCCGCGTAGGCCCGCACCTGCCCGTCGGTGTCGTCCAGGGCGTTGACCAGCAGCGGCAGGGCGGCGGGGCTTTTGAGCCTGGCCAGCTTGTGGGCCGCCTCGCGTCGCACCAGCTCCATCGGGCTTTTCATCTCCAGCGTCAGCTCGCCGATCTGCTTTTCCTCTTTTGTCAAGGCGCGCGTCGGGCCTGTCTCGCCGCCGCAGCCCGCCGACAACAGCGGAAGCGCCGCCGCCAACGCCGCCGTCCACCAAGCGCATCGTGCCATGGTCATTCTTCCTTCCCTGCCGCCGCACGTCCCGGGCGTCACGACCAGACTACGCCAATCGCCCCCACAAGTGAAACGGCGAATCGCCCCGCGGGCTCCGCTGCGAACTGACGTCGCGCCGGCGGCGGGAAATCGCTACCCCCGCGCCGGCGGCGGGGTTAGTCTCTATGGCGAACGGAAAGGGAGAACGCATGCGCAAGTCGGTGATTCTCGCGGGGATCGTCGTTGCGGCCGCGGCGGCGGCGCCGGTTTGGGCCGCGGGCAAAGCGCCCAAGGACCGCGTGCTGATCCTTCTGGCCGACAACTTCAACCACACCGAGTACTACGTGCCGATGCTCGCCCTGCGGTCGGTGGGCTACCAGACGGACGTGGCCGGCATCCGGAAGGGCACGGTCTACGTCCGCGGGCCCGACAAGCCCAGCTCCTCCGACGTGCAGGCCAATCTCGCCCTGGACGACGTGACCGACCCGACGCGCTGGGCGGGGCTGGTGATCCCCGGCGGCTTCAGCCCCGGCAACCTGGAAAAGCACCCGCGTAGCCTGGAGATCTGCCGGGCGTTCGTGGCCGCCGGCGTGCCGGTGGGGGCCGTCTGCCACGGCCCGCGGCTGCTGATGCGGGCGGGGCTGATGAAGCAGCGCGTCGGCACGAGCCTGTACGCCATGGCCAACGAGCTGTGCGACGCCTGGAAGGCACGCGAGTACGGCTGCTGGTTCGACCGGCCGGTGGTGGTGGACGGTCCGATTGTCACGGCCGCGCACTTCGTGTTCATCGGGGCGTTCTGCCGCACGCTGGCGGCGAAGATGGAGGCCCGGGGCGGCCTGGCGATGCCGAAGGCCGACGCCAACGCGGTGGTGGTGGCCACGGGCGCGGCGTCCGGGCACGTCCGCTGGGCGATCAGCTCCATCCCGCGCGAGCTGGGGCGCGTGCACGTCAGGGCGCTGTACAGCCCCGCCGACGTGAAGAAGCTCGTGGAGGCCGCCGACTACGACCCCAAAGCCATCGACGCGCTGATCGTCCTGCCGGGAAAGGGCGTCGAGTCGCTGAAGGCCGAGCCCGCCTTCGCCAGGCTGCTCAAGGACGTGCAGGCGGCGGGCAAGCCGGCCGCGGGCGTCGGCCCGGCCGCCGATGCGCTGGCCGGGGCGGGGCTGAAGGTCGAAAGCTGCCCCATCCCCGCCGAGGCCTACGAGGAGTACCTCGCGCCCATCGTGCGCCTGGCTCAGCGGGGCGCCAAAGGGCGGGCCGCGCCGAAGGAAGTGCCTGCCGCGCCCACCGTCTGCCTATACGTCAAGCACGGCTTCGACGAGCGGGTCTTCGCCGCCGTGGACGTGCAGCTCAAGGCGGCCGGGCAGGTGCCCATCGTCGTCGCCAACGAGAAGGGTTGGGTGCGGAGCAGGGACGGCTGGCCCGTCGAGGCCGTCGCGTCCGTCGCCGACGCCTGCGGGCTGAGCGACAGGACCATCGTCCTGTCGGCCGAGGGGCTCCATCCGCTCAAGACCGACAGCGGGGTGGTGGACAAGGCGTTGTCGGCCGTGGCGGCGGCGGCCGTCGCGCCGGCGCCGGTGGCGGCGGAGTACGATGCCGCCATCGCGCTGCGCGAGGGCTTCGACGGGTACGTCTACGCGGCGATGCGCGCCCGGCTGCTGGCCGCGGGCAGGAAGGTCCTCGTCGTCGGCCCGGCCAAGGGGAAGATGGCGGGCATCAACGGCATCGTCGCCGACGTGGCGGGCGGGTACGGCGACGACGTGAAGCTCGCCGCCGGCGCGCCGATCGTGGCGCCGGGTGGTCTGTGGCCGGAGAAGGCCGCCGCACGCCAGGCGACGCAGCCGGCGTGGATCGACGAGCAGGCCGCCCGCGACGCGCGGCGCATCGCGTGGATTCTCGCGCGCTACAAGGCGGGCGCGACGCTGCTGACGGTCGGCTTCGACAGCCTCTTCATCGGGCGCAGCGAGCTGTTCGGGTCCGAGCCGAAGAAGCCGAAGGTCTTCGCCGCGCCGGAGCAGGCGGTCTACGCCTGGGGCAGGGGCGGCGGGCGCGGCGGCGGCAGCCAGCCCGCCCTGCGAACCGACCAGCGCCTCGTCAGCGTCCGCGGCGCCGACGTCCTGGCCGAGGGCCTCAAGCTGCTGGAGGCGAAGTAGCAGCCGCCCACAGGAGAACGCCGCCATGGCCATGTACCCGCAGATCAGCTTCTGGTCGTTCCGGGGCGACAGGCACGTGCTGGAGGTCATGCCGCTGGCCAAAGAGGCCGGCTTCCGCGGCATCGAGCTGACCATCGGCGAGACCGGCGACCTGACGGGCGACACCCCGGCCGGACAGTGCAAGGCGTTCGCCTCGGCCGCCAAGGCCCTCAAGCTCAAGCTCGGCTCGGTGGCCAGCGGCATTCTGTGGAAGCACAACCCCGCCTCCGCCTCGCGGGCCGTCCGCCAGCAGGCCCTGGAGATGACGGAGGCGTGCCTTCGCGTCACCGCCGACCTGGGCGCCACCCACCTGCTGGTGCTGACCGGGCACGTCGGCGTGCCGTGGGAGCATTCGGCCGAGGTGGTGGACTACGAGGACTGCTACGAGCGCTCGGTGGCGTTCGGCAAGGCGGTGGGCAAGCTGGCGGCGAAGATGGGCGTGACGGCCTGCTTCGAGAACGTCTGGGACTACTTCTTGCCCAGCCCGCTGGAGTTCCGCCGGTTCCTCGGCGACGTGCACCATCCCAGCGTGGGCATGTACCTGGACGTGGGCAACGTCTGGCAGATGGGCTACCCGCAGCACTGGATCAAGCTGCTGGGGCCGATGGTCCGGCGCGTCCACGTGAAGGACTTCCGCCGCGCCGTGGGAACGCTGCACGGGTTCGTCAACATCGGCGACGGCGACGCCCCCCTGGCCGAAAGCCTCAAGCTGCTCAAGAAGGCCCGCTACAGCGGCCCCGTGACGGCCGAGGTAATCCCCGGCCCCCGCGACGACGACGAGCCGCTTTTCCTCCGCACCACCGCCGAACGCCTCGCCGCCCTGCTGCCGTGAGGGATCAGTCGTCCGCCTCCGGCGCGGCGCCCAGGGCCTGCTCAATCTTGGCGATGGTGGCCACGTGCGGGGTGGTCCTGGCCCTCTCGATGCGGTTCAGCGTCTCGGGACGGATGCCCGCGCGGCGGGCCAGCTCCGCCTGTGTCAGCCCGGCCGTCCGGCGACGCCGGATGATCTTCCGCGCCAGCGAGGCGCGGGCGTACTCCACGGCCGGGTAGTTCCCGTCCGCGTCGGGCTCGGGCAGCTCCGGCCAAGGCGCCTTGCTGCCCGCTCGAGCGACGGCCTGTTTCCGTTGGGCCTTCACGTGTCCTCCATGGCCATTCGTGCGATGCGGTCGGTCAGTTCGTCGAAGCCGATGCCGGCGCGGGCGGCGGCCATCGGCAGCAGCGAGTGGCCCGTGAAGCCGGGGATCGTGTTGATCTCCAGCATCCAGGCTGCGCCCGCGGCGTCGACGATGAAGTCCACCCGCGCCATGTGCCGGCAGCCCAGGGCGTCGAACAGCGCCATCGCGTCGGCCTGGGCCTTCCGCACCACGGCCTCGTCCAGGCCGTGCTCGAACGTGTAGCTCGTCCCGGCCCCGTCGGAATACTTGGCGTGGTAGTCGTAGAAGCCCCGCGCGGGGACGATCTCCAGCACCGGCAGGGCCCGCTCGCCCAGGATGCCCACGGTGACTTCGCGCCCGGGCACGAACCGCTCCAGCAGCACGCGGCCGTACTTGTCCGTGACGGCGTCCATGGCCGCGGCTCGCTCGCCGCCCGTGCGGGCGATCGTCACGTCCACGCTCGAGCCGCCGTCGACGGGCTTGACCACGACGGGCAGGCCGAGCTGGGGCAGCCACCCGGCCACTTCGGCGGCGGAGTGGAACTCCTCGACGATCATCCAGTCGGGCGTGGGCAGGCCGAGCCGCCGGGCGACCTGCTTGGTGGCGGCCTTGTCCATCCCCAGCTCGCTGGCGCGCGGGCCGGAACCGGTGTAGCGCAGGCGCCGCGCCTCGCAGAGGCGCTGCACGTCGCCGGACTCGCCGAACGGCCCGTGCAGGGCGATGAACACCACGTCGATGCCGTCGCGGTCGAGGGCGGCGGTGTCGGCGGGCGAGATGTCGGCGCGGACCACCTTGTGCCCGCGCCGCTGGAGGGCGTCGGCGACGGCGGTGCCGCTGAGCAGCGACACCTCGCGTTCGCTGGACGGCCCGCCCATGAGGACGGTGATGTCCAGCGTGTCGGTGGCGGGCCTGCCCCCCGCGGCGGCGTCGTCCCTGACGCTCGTGGCGCACTCCATGTCACCACACCTCGATTTCCAGCTCCAGGTAGATTTCGGACTTCTTGTAGACGGTCTCGCGGATGATGTTGATGAGCTTCAGCACGTCGCTGGCGCGGGTGCCGGCGTCGGCGAGGATGAAGTTGGCGTGCTTCTCCGACACGTGCGCCCCGCCGACGCGCTTGGCCTTCAGGCCGGCGCGGTCGATGAGCGCCCCGGCCGACATGCCGCGCGGGTTCTTGAACACGCAGCCGGCGTTGCCCTTGCCCAGCGGCTGGGTGTTCTTCTTGTAGATCCAGATCTGCTTGACCTGCTTGAGGATGCGGTGCGGGTCGTCCTCGCCCAGGCGGAACTCCGCTTCCAGGATGAACGGCGCGGAGATGTTCGTCGAGCGGTAGGCGAAGGCCAGGTCGTCGCGGTGGCGCGTGAAGACCTCCCCGCCGGCGGTCATCACGCTCACCGACTGCACGGCGCTGCCGACGTCGCCGAAGGCCCCGCCGGCGTTCATCTTCACGCACCCGCCGACGGTGCCCGGCACGCCCGTGAGCCCCTCCAGCCCGCTGCGCCCCTCGCGCACGCAGCGCAGGACGAGCCGGCCCATCTCGGCACCGGCCGCCGCGCGCAGACCCGTCTCGGTGAACGCGCTTTCGGCGAACGCGCCCCTGGTGAGGCGGACGACGGCCGCCTTCACCCCCGCGTCGTCGACCAGCAGGTTGGCCCCGCCGCCCAGGACGCGCATGGGCAGCTCGCTGTCGCGGCAGCGGCGGACGACCTCGGCCAGCTCCTCGACGCTGCGGGGCTCGACGAAGTACGCCGCCGGGCCGCCGATCCGGAACCACGTGTGCCGCGACAGCGGCTCGTCACGCCTGACGATCTCTTCCAAGCCAGCGAACGATTTCATCGGCGACTTTCCAGATGTCTCCCGCCCCCATCGTCACCACCGCGTCGCCCGGCGTCAATACGCCCTTCAGGTACGACACGATTGACGCGAAGTCCTTCAGGTACGCCGCCGAGCCGCCGCCTTTGGCCAGCTCGATCTGCGCCACCAGGTCCTCCGACGAGATGCACCGCTTCTCGCCAGGATCGTCCCGCACGAAGTAGATGTCCGGCACGGCCACCATGTCCGCCGACCGGAAGCTGCACGCGAAGTCCTTCAGCAGGAATCGCGTGCGGCTGTGCTGGTGGGGCTGGAAGACGCAGAACAGCCGGCGCGGCGCGTAATGCTCGCGGATGGCCCGCAGCGTGGCGGCGATCTCGGTGGGATGGTGGGCGTAGTCGTCCAGGACCGTCACGCCACCGGCCACGCCGCGGAGCGTCATGCGCCGCTCGGCCCCGCGGAAGCCGCCGATCAGCTCGGCGATGCGCGCGCCGTCCAGCCCGGCGTAGTGCAGCAGCGCCGTCGCGGCCAGGCTGTTGTACACGTTGTGCTCGCCCGGCAGCGGCACGGGGAAGCGGCAGAACGGCTCGCCGCCGCGCTCCACGGCCAGGGGGTACCGCCCCGCCTCCACGCCCAGCTCCACGCCGCGCCAGGTGCATTCGTCGCTCAGTCCGAACGTCTCCACGCGGCAGCAGGCCGCGTCGCCCGCGCGCAGCGCCAGCGGGCAGTCGCCGTTGACCACCACCACGCCCTCGGGGCGCACCCGCCGCGCGAAGTCGGCGAACGCGCCGGCGATCTCCGCCAGGTCGCGGTAGTAGTCGAGGTGGTCCTCCTCGATGTTCAGTATCGCCGCGGCCGCGGGGCGCAGGTTCAGGAAGCTGCGGTCGAACTCGCAGGCCTCGGCCACAAAGTGCCTGCCCGCCCCCACGCCGCTGGGCCCGCCGAGCTGCGGCACCACCGCGCCGACCACGAAGCTGGGGTCGGCCCCCGCCGCCCGCAGCACGTACGCCACCATCGCCGTCGTCGTGCTCTTGCCGTGCGTACCGGCCACGGCAATGCCCTCCGCCTCGTCCATCAGCCAGCCGAGCATCCGGGCGTACTTGGCCACCTCGATGCCGCGCCGCCGCGCCGCCGCCAGCTCCGGGTTGTCGTCGCGAACCGCCGCCGAGTGCACCACCAGCTCGCAGCCGTCGGGGACGTTCTCCGCCCGCTGGCCGACGCCGACCTTCGCCCCGGCCTGCTCGAGCTGCCGCACCGCCTCCCCGTCGGTCATGTCCGAGCCGCTGACGGCCGCGCCGCGCTCCAACAGCATCTTCGCCATCGCGCGCATGCCCGCCCCGCCGATGCCGACCAGGTGAATGCGCCGGCCAAGAAACGCCCGCCGCGGCCGCGCCTGCACAGTATCCTGCCGCACGCTCATGCTGGTATCCGTACCCGCGAGCATCGTAATGCCTCCGAGCCGTCCGTGTCAAAGGCGCGGCGCGCGACACGCCCGCCGCGCTCGCCATACCTTCTATCGCCCGCGGGCAACCGTTTCCTTTAGGCGCCGAGAGCGATCAGCGGTCAGCGGTCCGGCGAAGCTGAGGCGACCCGCATCGCAAACGGGCGGGCCGCATGTCGGCTTGCCTCTCGGCGCTTCTTCTTCACGGCACGGGCGCAGCGCCCCTACGTCACCATCCGCGCCCGGCGCCTCCAGCGCCGCCCGTACTTCGCGATGCACCAGATCGCCTTCAGCCCGTCCCGCCAGCCGATCTTCTTGCCCTCGTCGTGCCGCCGCCCCGCGTACCGGATGGGCACCTCGGCCAGACGAACGTCCAGCGCGGCCACCTTCGCCGTCACCTCCGGCTCGAAACCGAAACGGTCCTGCTCCAGGCGCAGCGCCCCGATCGCCTCCCGCCGGAACATCTTGTAGCACGTTTCCATGTCCGTCAGGCGAAGCCCGGTCGCCAGGTTCGACAGGGCCGTCAGGAAACGGTTGGCCAGGTAGTTCTTCCAGTACCCCCTCCGCCCGCCGAGGCGGAAACGGCTGCCGTAGACCACCTCCGCCCGCCCGGCCAGGATCGGCTCCAGCAGCACGGGGTAGTCGCCGGGGTCGTACTCCAGGTCGGCGTCCTGGACGACGACCACGTCGCCGTCGGCGGCCGAAAAGCCCGTGCGCAAGGCCGCCCCCTTGCCCCGGTTGGCCTCGTGAAAGACGACCTTGTGGCGGACCTGTCCGGCCGGCGGCGGACCTTCGCCCCCGGCGCCGAGCGACTCGGCGAACTGGCGGAGCTGGTCGCGCGTGCCGTCGGTCGAGCCGTCGTCGACCAGAACGATCTGCCGCCCCAGCCGCGGCAGCGCAACGGCCTCCACGCGCCCCAGAAGCTCGCGCCACGTGTCCCGCTCGTTGTAGACCGGGATCACGATGGACAACACGTTGACTTCGCCCGCTTGCCGCATTGCTCGCCTTGCCTGCCGGCGCAGAGACTAACGTCCGACGCCCCCCGGCGGCAAGTGGAGGGCGTGACGGGCTTTTTCGCGCGGGCGGCGCGGGGGCCTGCCGATACACTCATCCTGTGAGCGACCTAGACACGTTTGGCCCCGACAGGACGGACCCGACCGGGCCGCCGCGCGTCGCCTGGCTGTGGCTGGGCGCCTTCGCCGCAGGCAGCGCCCTGTACCTCGCCACCTGCCAGCGATCGGTGAGCTGGCAGGACAGCGGCATGTTCCAGCAGCGCGTGCTGGACGGCGACTTCACCGGCCGGCTGGGGCTGGCGCTGGCACACCCGCTGTACATCGCGGCGGGGCGGCTGCTGGCGGCCGCGGCGCCGGCGCACCTGCCGCTGCTGCTGAACGCCTTCAGCGGCGTGGGGATGGCGGTGGCGCTGGCGAACCTGGCCGCCGCGGGCGCGGTGCTGACCGGCCGCCGCTGGGTCGGCGCCGCCGCCGCCGCCATGCTCGCCGTCACACACACCTCCTGGTGGCTGGCCACCGTCGCCGAGGTCTACACCTGGTCGGCCGCGGGGCTGGCCGGCGAGCTGTGGCTCGTCGCCCTGCTGCTGCGCCGGCCGAGCACGGCGCGTCTCGCCGGCCTGGCGCTGGTAAGCGGGCTGGGGCTGAGCGTCCACAACTTCGCCCTGCTGCCGCTGCCGGTGTACGCGGGCCTGGGCGTCTGGCTGGTCGCCACGCGCCGCCTGCCGGCGCGTGCCCTGGCCGCCGCCTTCATCGCCTGGGTGGCCGGAGCCGGCCTGTACCTTGGCATGGTCGCGCGCCTGGCCGTCAGCACGGGCGACCTCGCCGCGGCCGTGCACTCCGCGCTGTTCGGCCACTACGCCCCGCAGGTGCTCAGCGTGGGCGCGCGCTGGACGCACATGAAGACGAACCTGGCGCTGATGGCGCTGAACTTCGCCAACCTGCTGGGGCCGCTGGCGGCGGTGGGATGGCTGAGCTTTGCCCGGCGACTCGGCCGGCCCGCCGCCGTGGTCTTCGGCCTGATCACGCTCATCGAGGCGGCGTTCGTCCTGCGCTACCCCGTGCCCGACCAGTTCACGTTCTTCGTGCCGACGATGGTATTGGTCGCCCTTGCTGCCGCCGTCGGCCTGCATACCCTCGCGCCGCGAAAACTAGGGACGCACCCTATTTTTCGGGCGACCGGAGGACCCAGTGGAACCGGCGAACCCGCCCGAAAACTAGGGTGCGTCCCTAGTTTCCCTAGTTTTCTGGCCGCCGCGGTGGCGGTGTCGGTGGCTGCGCCGCCCTGCCTGTACGCCTTCCTGCCGGGCCTGGTGCATCGGGCGAGCCTGATGCCCCGCCGCACGCGCACGCTGCCCTTCCGCGACGAGGCGCGTTACTGGCTGGTGCCGTGGAAGCAGAACCAAGACTCCGCCCGGCGCTTCGCCCGGGCGGCCCTGCGCCTGGCCGCGCCCGACGGCGTCATCCGGGCCGACGGAACCAGCCAGCCGCCCCTGACCGTCACGCAGCGCCTGGAGCACCTGGCCCCCAACGTGCTCGTCCAATGCGACGACGGCGCCCTGCCACCCTACGAGGCGGACCCGGCCGCGTTCCGCCGCGCCTTGGCCGGACGCAAGCTGTTCGTCGTCTCGCCCGTTCCGCAGTACACCCCGCCGCGGCTGCTCGAGGACGCACGCTTCCTGCCCGTCGGCGGCGGCGTGCTGTACGAGGCCGAGTGGAAAGCCCCGGCGAAATAGAGGACCGCGCCCGCTGCCCCGCTCGCTCCAGGTCCAGACGCTTCACGTGCACCAGCCTGTGGCCGAGCCTGTCCACGGCCGCCTGGCTCTGCTCCAGCACGAGGTAGCCGATCAGCGGCTCGTACTCGCCGTTTTCCGGCTGCATGTCGACGAAGAGCACCTCATTGAAGACGGGGCGAAAGCCCTCGATGCAGATTCGGACCGGACCGCAGACGGTCCCCTCCGTGACGGCCTGTGTCGCCAGCTCCAGCGGAACGCGGCCGAGCTCCTCCAGCTCGCCAAGCCGGTCCCGCCACGCCGACGGCAGCACCATATGCGAGGCCCCAGTGTCCACCAGGGCGTCGCATCGGATCTTCCGCTCCGTCGCGGAGGGGTTCTCTATCCTGACCGACGCGATGATCCTGCCCATGGCCATCACCTACTTTGCATGGTATCGCGCGATCGCGCGCCCGGCAAGCCCACCGGCGCTGCTGAGAGGCCTCGCTGCCTTCCCGCCAGGAGGCGGGCGAGAGACACGCTCCGTCCAGACCAGGTTTGTTCCTCACTTGCGGCGCATTCCGCTTCTTCGTCCTGACTTCCCCGGACAACCAGGGACGCGCGCTATTCTGGGCCTTGCTGGCGGGGCGGCAGGCCGCTGGAGTGATCCCGTGCCAGGGCCAGAGCGAATCGTCGTGCGCCGCTGATCGTACAGCCCGCGCTCGCCTTCGATCATCTCGCGACACCGTGCGGCTTTACCCTTCGCTCCACACGGCCGACGACGCAGGCCGGGAAGCAGGCTCCGGCCAGGCACCGATCCGTGTTCCCGCGTCGACGGCTTGTCTATTACCGGCCGGGCGGCCCGATGGGTTTCCGGCCACGTATGGGTGGTAGCCACGGGGACAGGCGGCGGCAAGGGCAGAGCGTGGCGGCGGGGGCGGCCTACCGGAAGATCAGCCACAGCACCACCACGATTACCACCAGCAGGGCGATGGCGATGAGCAGCTTCCGGCGCCGGGTGGGCGTGCCCCTGGCGGCGCGTTTGGCCTTGGCCTCGAGGGCGGCCTTGGCCTTGGCGGCAACGGCGGCGTTGGCTTCGGCGGCGGCCTTGCGCTTGTGGAAGCAGTCGCCGCAGACGGTCTGGCCGTCGTGCTCCATGGCCTCGGCGGCCGAGATCGTCCGCCCGCAGTCGACGCACAGCGTGGGTCCGGCCGCACGCGGCTTGGGGCGCAGCGGCGTGGGGGCGGCCTCGGCGGGCGTGCCCGGGACGACGACCGGCCGCAGGCACGTCGGGCAGGAAGTCGTCTTGCCCGCGTAGGAATGCGGCAGCTTCAGCCCTTTGCCGCAATGCGAACACTTGAACTCGATCATGGCAGCGACATCCTACCCCAGCGACGGCCCCGTGGGAATGCCGGACTCCCTTTTCTGGCGCCGCGCGTGCGGCCGGCGGCGGCGCCGCCGCCGGCACGCCGGCGGGCCTCGGCATCGGCAAGCCGCCCGACGCCGTCGGCGCGAGGCCGAAGCTCGCCCCCGACGAGCCCGGCCTCAACTCGCCCTGACGCGAGAGGGCTTCACCCAGTCCAGCCGCAGCTTGCGTCCCTCGTGGGCGCATTGGCGCAGGTAGAGGTTGATGAGGTTCTGGTAAGGAATCCCTGTGTCCCTGGCCATCTTCTTGAAGTGCTCGATGACCTCCGGGCTGAGCCGCAACGTGACCTGTTTCTTGAGCCGCCGTGCATAGGGGTTCCGCCTCGATTTGCTGAAATCATACTCTTCTCTCATAGAAAGCTCCCATACCGCGACCTTTCCGTTCGCGTGGCTCTTCGGGCTGAGACAATCCGAATCTCCTTGTCATCGCGCCGGTAGGCGTGACAGGCCACGAGAAGGTTCATCTCGGCGCTCATACCCAGCAGAACGAACCGGTCCTCCTCGTCCGAGTGATCCGGGTCGCACATGAGCCGCGCGCTGTCGTCCAGGAACACGGTCACGGCCTCGCCGAAGGAGACACCGTGTTTCCGAACGTTCTCGGCCGCCTTCCGGGTGTCCCAGGTGAACCGCAGTGCCGCCATAACGCCATTGTATTGCCGCTGGGCGTCCAGTCAACCTTCCCGATACAGCGAGCCCGCGCGTACTCGCCCCGTCCGCATCGAGGCGGGACGGAACCAACGGAACGGTGTTCCAAGTCCTGGCGGCACCAGCCCGCCGCGCGGTCAGCCTCCCCCAACGCAGAAGCACGTGGGGGTCGCGGCCGGAAGGGATGCAATGGGCAGGGCAGCGCAAGTGACGACTGTTGCCTGTTGGCTGCGGGTGGCGGCCGGGGCGATGCTGGTCGGCCTGGCGGCCGCTTCGGCGGCCGGACAGGGCGGCGCGAAGGGCGCCTCGGCGGTCGAGGCGCAGATGGCCGCTCTGCGGGGCGATTTGGCGGCGCTGCGCGCGGTGCGGGACCGCCTGCTGGAGCAGGTTCGCCAGCGGGGCGCCGGCCCGGCCGTCGTCGTCGAGCTGCGCTTCGCGGGGCTGATCTCGTATCCCGGCGCGCACGGCAGCCTGGGCGGCGACGACCTGGTCGCCACGCTGCGCCGCAGCGGCGGCCGCTGGCTGCCGGGGCTGGGCAGCACGCCGCAGTGGCACGCCGGGCCGCACTTCCTGGACGCTTCGGCCCTGACGTTCGACGGCGCGCGCCTGGCGGGCAAGCTGCGCGGGCTTCTGGCGTTCGGGCGGGGAAAGTACAACTGCCACTGCCGCCGGATCGACGTGGAGCTCGACGTGGACGCCACCGTCGCCGGCGGCAAGATCAGCGGCACCTACACCACGGCCGGGGCCGAGCCGATCCCAGAGATGCCCTGGTTGGACTTCACTTCCGACGGGGTGGCGTTCCGCAGCGAGGGCGGGCCGGTCCCGCCGCGGCGGGGCACGCTGAGCGGCACGGTGCGGCAGGCGACGTTCCAGCCGACCGCCGCGGCCGAGCCGCGCTTCGAGCTGGGCGGCGGCTACGAGGGAATGGTACACAAGCGGGCCTGCTGGCAGGAGCAGCAGGCCTGCCGGCTGTACCGCGAGGTCCACGCCTGCGCGCTGGCGCTGGCCTGCGGCATGGCCGTGGAGCACGCCTTCGCGCTGAGCCCGGACTACCGCCCGGCGCGGGCGGCGTTCCAGGCGCCCGACGAGCGCGGCGGCAAGAGGCCCAAGGCCGACGAGCCGCCCAAGCTCATCGACATGGTCGACAGCGAGGAGCTGGGGCTGGCGCCGGTGGCCCGGGCGAAGGCGCCGGCCGCGGCGGGCGCGTCGGGAAGGGCGCGCGAGCTTCTGGCCGCGGCGCTGCGCCCGCTGTGCGAGCACGTGGCCGCCATGCGCCGCCTGGCGGAGGGCTGGCAGCCGGGCGACGCCGGCGCCGCCGAACCCGCCGCCGCGGGCGCCGCCGACCCGGCCTTCGGCCCCTTCTACGGCGAGGAGGATCTGCCGCGCGCCGCTCCCGCGGGCGGGGCGAAGCCGGGCGCGGCGCCGGGGGTGAATTTGCTTCCCGCCGACGCCGGCGCGCCGGGGCGGCAGGAGTGGCGCCTCGTCGGCGGGTGGGTGTTCCTGGGGCCCTTCCCGGCCGAGCTGCGATTCCGGTCCGTCGCCGACCTGCCGGAGGTGGTGCCGGCGTGGGAGGCCCCCGTGGCGGTCGACGCCCGCTTTCGCGGCGGCAAGAACTACTCCGTGCCGGACACCGTCGCACCGGCGGACTGCGAGCTGTCGGCCGGGCAGAGCCGCACCGGCCTGGGCCACACGCGCCCGCCGAGCGTGGTGGAATGGGACACGGGGCTGACGCCGCGCCGCGTGGACCTGCCGCGGTCGAGCTTCTACGCCGCCGCGGAGCTTGTCGCGCCGCAGGACGTGGAGCTGTGGTTCGGCCTGACCGTCAACGACGGCGGGGCGCTGTGGGTGAACGACCATCTGGCGTGGGCCAGCCGGCCCGACAAGGACCCCGCCTGCGACGAGGTCACGGGCGTGTTCCGCTGCCGGCTGGCCAGGGGCGTCAACCGCCTGATGCTGCGCCTGGACAACCACACCGGCGACACGTACTTCTCGCTTCGCGTCTGCACGCGCGGGCAGGCCGCCCCGGCCGGCGAGGCGCAGCGCCGCCGCGAGATTCTGGCGAAGGCCTACGCGGCCATGCCGCAGCCGACGGCGGGCGTGGTCGGCTGGCGCGGCGACTGGACGGGGCGGTATCCGGGCAGCGACCCGCCCGTCGCCTGGGACATCGAGAAGAAGATCAACGTCCTGTGGCGCCGACCGATGGATTACTGCCACGCCACGCCGGTGATCGTCGGCGACAGGCTGTTCACCAGCGTCGAGCCGCACACGCTGGTGTGCGTCAACAAGCTCGACGGGGCGGTCCTCTGGCGGCGCGACTGCGACGTATTCGAGTTCAAGAGCAAGCAGCTCCAGGCCGAGGCGAAGGCCGCCAGGGAGGCCTCCGAGAAGGCCCGCGCGGAGCTGGCCGCGCTGGGAGGCACCAAAGACGCCCGCCTGGCCGCCCTGCGGGCCCGCGGCATGGACGCCAACCAGGCCGCCGATAGGTACCAGGAGCTCTCGCGCCAAACCGGGCGCTACCACAACGTGATGCGCAACGCGGGCATCCTCGGCCCGGCCTGGGGCACCTGGACGGGACAGACCATCTCCACGCCCGTCAGCGACGGGCGCCACGTGTGGGTCAAGTACAACACCGGCGTGCTGGCGTGCTTCGACATGGAGGGCAACCGCAAGTGGATGGTCCCCCACGGCGGCACGACCGGCACCAGCAGCCACGTGCCCTCGCCCGTGCTGGCGGCGGGAAGGCTGATCGTGATGCTTCCGGCCGGGGGCTTCGGCCGCGTGCACGACTACAAGCGCGTGACGAGCGTCCTGGTGGGCTACGACGCGGCGAGCGGCAAGGAGGTGTGGACGGCCCCGACGGCGGCGGGGACCAGCGGCGAGGTGACGGGCACGCCGCTGGCGATGCGCCTGACCAACGGCGACGAGACGATGGACGTGGTCGTCAGCGCCAACGGCACGGTGGTGCGGGCCGAGGACGGCAAGGTGCTGCGGATGTACCTGGGCAGCCGCGAGGAGTACGGCTCGCCGATCAGCAACGGGGCGGGGCGGGTGTTCATTTCCGGCGCGGCCCACAAGGCCTGCTACGAGCTGCTCATGCAGGACCGCGACCACGTGGGCGTGCGGACGGTCTGGCAGCGGTGGCATCCCGGCGTGGGCTACGATTCGGGCAACTACGCCCTGCTGTACGGGCCGCTGCTGTACTCCTTCGGCTGGCGGCTGGACGTGCAGGACGCCGCCAGCGGCGCCATCCGCTCCATGCGGCACGACCTGCTGTGGATCCGACCGGGGCGCTGCTACCCGCCGATGGCCCTGGCCGGCGGCAGGCTCTACGTGGCCGACTACGGGCAGTTCTTCGCCCAGCCGAAGTGGAAGAACCACGGCAGCGGGATGAGCGTGCTGGAGCCGGGCGCCGACGGCCTGCTGCTGGCGCGCAACCGCATCGAGCTGCTGACCGGCGGGCCGGCGTTCGACGGCAGGCGCATCTACATCCGCTCGCAAGACTCGCTGATGTGCCTCGGTCACACCGGCCGGGCCGGCGAGGTCTACGAGGCCGAAACCGTCGCCAACGAGCTGCTCGACCAGCTTTACCCGGACAAGCCTGCCGCGGGGGCGACCGAGACGCCGAAGATCATCCGCCGCGGCGACGAGCGGACGGGCGTGGGGGCGATCCGGGCCGGGCCGCTGTGGGCCAAGACGCTGCCGGACGACTGGTTCTTCCTCGGCCCGGTGGCGCCGGGCGAGGCGGGCGCCCTGCGCGACGCCCTGAGAAGCTCCGACCTGACCGGCGCCGACGGCAACTCGACCGTCGGCTACGGAATGGCGGTCGCCGGGCGGCGGCACGCGCTGCAATTCCTCAGCCGCCACGACAAGCGCCACTGGATGAAGGGCGACGGGCTGGATGTCCCGGCCGTCAACGGCGGCAAGGACGGCGGCGTGAGCTTCTTCCTGACGGCCGTGCGGAACGACTTCCCGCGGACGATGCGGGTGGAGATGCGCGGCCGGGGGCTGCGGGCATGGCTGGGCGGGCTGGAGCTGAGGCACAACCAGCTCGTGGCGATGGCGGAGGGGGCGATGCCGATGGTGATGGAGGTGGCGGTGGACAAGGCGGGGGAGGACTTTCCGCCGGCGCTGGTGTGCTTCTGGCCGTCGCGGGGCGCCGAGGCGGACGCGGAGCGGTGGCTGGCGGAGCTGGCCCGCCGCCGGGAGTATCTTCAGGCCGCCGCGCGGCTGTCTCCCGCCAGCGCCGCCGGCCGCCGCGCCGCCGCCGCCCTGGCCCTGCCGGGCAGCGGAAGTCCCGCGGCGGCGCCTTGATTCTTCCCGCCCACGGAAGGACACTTCGTCCTGAGCGGAAGCCACGGAAGGAGCGACAGGCCATGGATCAGGCGGAGATCGTGCGGCAGGCGGCCGCGGCGGCGGCGGAGTTCAACGCCAGGCGGCTGTGGAAGCGGTTCACCAATTCCGACTGTTTCGCCGTGACGCTGAACGGCGGCGAACCGCTTCTGGGAATCGTGATGGGCGGCGGCGGGGAGCAGTACGGGCTGATGCTGCTTCGCGGCCGCAACGCCCCGGCCGCATTCGCCGCGTTGACCCACCCCGCGGGCGTCGGCGACGACCTGCTCGACGACCTCGACATGCTCAGCTTCAGCATGGAAGCCTTCGGCGCGATGACGCCCGACAGCCAGAAGTTCCTCCGCAAGGCGGGCCTTGAGCCGCGGCATGGCGAGAAGAGGCCGGAGTTCATGGTCAAGCCGGCCCGGCGGGTGCCGCGCGTGCCCGACGAAGGCGACCTGCGGTTGTTCCTCACGGTGCTCCGGGGGGCCGTTGAGGCGGACAAGCGCGGGCTTCTGGAGCCGGCCCGCCTCGACAGCGCAAAGGGCGTGTGCGTGTTGGACATCAGCGGCGACGCGGACCGCCCGCGGGTTTCCGTGTCGCGCCGGCGGCTGGACGCGGATCGCGAGGTCGCCGAGCCGGCGCAAATCAAGGCCGCTGATCTTGCCGGCCTGCCTCGCCTCGACGCCGCCTGGCTGGTGGGCATGCCGACCTTGCCCGGCCGGGTCAAGGGCGACGACCACGTCATGTGCGTGCTGCTGGTGATGGACGAGGACAGCGAGATGCTGCTCCAGTCGAAACTGCTGGCCGGCGGCGGGCTTCAGGAGGCGGCCGATGCCGTCGTCCGGACCATCCGGCAGGTGGCCAAGGGCCTGCCGCACACGATCCTGTTCACCAGCCGCCGACTGCGCGACGCGATGGCGCCGGTGCTGAAGCAGGTGCATGTAAAGTGTCAGTACATGCCGTTTGTCCCCAAGCTCGCTCATGCCGCGGCCGAAATGTTCGAGTTCCTCGAGGTAGAGCCCCCGCCGCGGCCGCAACGCCCCGACACCCCCCGCCGCCCCGAGCCGGTCGGCCCGCCGCGCGACGACGACCTGGCCGGGTGGAAGGAGGCTGACCGCCGCCTGGCGGTCAGGTTCGCCGAGTACCTGCACGAAGGTCCGCTGCTGCGGTCGCGCGGCCCGGCCAAGCAGTACTTCCGGCAGGCCGACCCGCGCCCGTTCCTCAAGAAACACGAGACGAAGAGCGTGGCCAACGCCTACTCGTCGTGGGGCGTGCTGGCCTATCGCCCGAAGAAGGATGCCCCCACGCACGCCGAGGCAATGCTGGCCAACGGCCTGCCGCCGGCCGAGGCGGCCCTCCTCCGCGCCCGCATGGATGCCCCCCCGACGCTGTACCGCGTGGCCGCCCACGACGCTCGGGCGGGCACGATCGACCTGGAGGACGTCCTGCTGGGCGGCGCGGTGACGATCCATGACAAGCTGATGAGCGAGAACATCGACGACGGGGTTTTCCTGGCCGCTCGCACGTTTCCGGCCGGACGATTCCGCTTCATCGACTTCGCCGGGCCGCCGCTGACCGACGTTCTCGGCATGGAGGCCGTCGGGTTCCTCCGCTCCTGCCGGCTGGAGCTGACGCCGGAGGGCTTGCGGCGGGACGCGCACGTGTTCGGGTGGCTGTGGACGTGGATGGAGGAGGCGAAGGCCGCGCTCGGCAGGCGCCCGCGCCTGTGCAACACCGACGGCGAGGAGTTGCTGTGGCACACGGCGTCGTTCGCGGTGGCCGACGCGGGCGCCACGCGGGCGGCCCTGCTGCGGCGCGAGGACATCCGCCCGGACGAGGAGGCCGGCGAGCTGGTGTGGGGCGGGCGGACGAAAGACAGCGCCTCGCTGCCGGGCGACGGGCTGGTCACGCTCGGGCGCATGGAGTTCGTCGGCGACGAGCTGGTGTTGACGGTTAACTCGGCCGGACGTCTCGCCAGGGCTCGCGAATGGCTGGAAGCGATGCCCGGCGTGACGTTCCGCGGCGTCACGAAGCGGCGCTGGGACGAGCCGGAGAAGGACCGCCCGCTCGACGAGCGGACCGCCGAGCCGCAGCCCGTCGAGATGACGCCGGAGCTGGCCGCCCACGTCCAGGAGACGATGGACAGGCACTACATGCGGTGGCTGGACCAGCCGCTGCCCGTCCTGGCGGGCCGGACGCCGCGCCAGGCCTGCCGCAGCGAGGAGGGTCGCCGCCACGTGGCCGCCCTCATCCGCACCATCCCCGCCCCCGCGGGCCCGGCGCCCGTCCGCGTGCCGAGGCAGGCCATGCTGCGCGAACTGGGCCTGGAGCCCGGGCCGGGCGAAGAGGGCCCGCCCGAAGCGCAGCCGCCCGCCGCCCGGGCGGGTGCGCCGGCCCCGCTGCCGGGCCAGTACATCAGCCGCAACCGCCCCTGCCCCTGCGGCAGCGGGCACAAGTACAAGAAGTGCTGCGGACGGAATGCGGACGCAGCCGAAGGCTCCTGACGCCGCGCGCCCGTCGCGGCCGCGCACTGTCCACGCCGCCGGGCGCTACTGCTCGACGGTGATCGCCTCGACGGGGCAGTTGTCGGCCGCTTCCTGGCAGGTGTCCTCGACGGCGGCGGGCACCGGGTCGGCGATGACCACGGCGACGCTCTCGTCGCCCATCTCGAAGACTTCCGGGCAGGTCTCGACGCACAGCCCGCAGCCGGTGCACGTGTCGGCATCCACGATGGCTTTCATTCTTCGTCTCCTGTCTTGCTGCAACCGGCGCCGCCGGCCCGCCGGGCCGCCCGCGGCAGCGTGGGGAAGTTAGCCTGCGCGCCGGCCGTTGTAAAGCAACTCTTC
>Ga0172362_10001078_pt1 | contig 23098 bp, 17 predicted proteins | sample LakKivs1_kivu2a2_FD_114534 | JGI IMG/M metagenome (GOLD analysis project Ga0172362, IMG submission 114534) | Sediment microbial communities from Lake Kivu, Rwanda - Sediment s1_kivu2a2 | ecosystem: Environmental > Aquatic > Freshwater > Lake > Sediment | place: Rwanda: Western Province, Lake... | reverse complement strand
TTGTACGGGCTCGTCCTTGGCATGATCGGACTCCTTTCTTGTAGGGTCCGATCCTATCTACAATGGCCCGATTATTCAAGGTTAAATACGTCATCGTATTTATGAGCGCGTGTACTTAGGACAGTTTGCAGAAAATGATGATGATCTGCTTCGCCATGGGAATCTTCCGGTCTGCCCCGAGGAAAGGGACATCAACGCGGCCATTTCCGCGAGATGCGGCCATGCGTACGCCACGAATCTGCATAAGCCCTTATGCACCATAAAGTTATCGAATGGAGATCTTCCTGAACACATGCCCGGGAAAAGACGTTCACGGGTGCAGTCCGACAGCTTGCTGTTCCTTCTTTCGGTCTCATTTCCCGGGCTCGCCACCTTGGGGAACCAACGAGCCGTGCAGCACCATTTCCGCCAGCCGCGGATTGGTGCCGGGCTTGAGCGCCAGGCGGAACTTGGTGCTCCTGACCGGATTGGCCAAGCGGTGCGTATGGATCGGGGCGTCCGACAGGCAGTCCTGGGCGGACACCCCTCGGGCGCGTGCAGGTCGTAGCCCTGGACCGCGAATCCGTCGGACAGCGGCTGCGGGGAGAAGGCGAAGTAGTTGCCCACACGTTGGCGGAAACGCACGGCACCGGTCCGGACGTCCACGCCGTAGACGTTCTGGTCCCAGTTGAAGGTGTTGATCACGGCCAGCCTCCCGTTGTCCGTCACGACAACATCGCGGGCGCGGGCGCCGAACCCTTCCGCCACGGGTGCGAAATACCCCGCCTGCGCCTGTGCCGTGGCGTCGGGCGCAACCGGCTCGTCCGCGGTCCGGGCGGGCTCGATAGGCAGGGCGGCAGCCTTCACGGCGACGGCGAGAGCCGCTCCCTTGTGGCTTAGCAGCTCCGATGCCTCGAGGCGATAGGTGCCGGCGGAGAGGTTCACGGGCAGGCGTGTTTGGCCAACGGCGCCCGCCGGCCCGGCCGCGGTGAACTCCTCCGCGATTACGTCGCCCTGCGGTCCCACGATCCGCACCGCAACCGGCACGCTGGCGGCGATGGGCTTACCGGCCGCGTCGAGCACGCGCACGCCCCACGCCAACGCCTGCCCGGCGGACATAGACTTCGGCCCTTTCAGGTCGATGCGATCAATCGCGGTCGGGAGCACAGCGAAAATGCGCGCCGGCATCACGCGGAGATCAGCCTCGATCGCACCGTTGGCCGTTGCCGCCGGCTGCTGCGCGAATACGTCGTAGACTGTGCCCACGGCACCTGACAGTTTCACCGGCGCCTTCACCGGAGCGCGATGTGCGGTGTACAGGCTGACTCGGTACATGTAGCCGGGGTCGATGTCGATCATCGAGTTGTTGATCGCGAAGAGATAGCGCCCTTTGCCGCTGCGCCGCGACGTGAAGAAGACCTCATCGTTATCGGTATCCGCCGCGGGCGGTGTGACGGCATCGAGTGCCCGCTTGAGTGCCTTGAGGTTCCTGCGGGCGTATTGTGGGAAGCGCCAGAACGCCGCATCGTCGCCGGCATGCGAGATGTCGCGGATCAGATTGTCGAAACCGAAGCCGAGCGGCGTGAAGCCCTTCACGAATTCGCTCCGGCAGGTGGCATCGTGGAAAACTGCCACCCCGGCCGCCCGGGCCTCATCAAGTGCCCGGACCAGTTCCGGCTCAGGCTCGACCCACTGGTTGACCACAAGCACGGCCTTGAAGGGCTTGAAACCATCCTTCCCCAGGTCTTCGGTAAACACGAAGCGGACAGGGTGATGCGCGTGCAGACAGGTGATGTAGGCTTCCGTCAGGGAGTTGAAGTATTCGCTGCCGACGGCATTGTTCCAGTTGGTCAGCAGGCACTGCCGCCGCGAGACCGCCATGGCAACGCGGTCATCCGGTTCCAGCGATTGCAGCCATGGACCATAGGCGCGCAGAATCTGGTTGAACCGCATGTAGGCGGTCAGGCAGCCGGCTCGCGCCTCGCGCGGGTCCGTTTCAAAATACCCCCAGCCCGGTACACGGCCCTGCGCCCCGATGCCATCCGCGCCGCGCGCAAGGCACAGGAACAGCCAGGGCAGCGTGTGGTCGCCCGTGCCCATGCCGTTGCCGAGCTCCGGATGCGACCACGCCGATTTGCCTGGCCGCTTGTAGTAGTCCACCATGAGCGGCCCGTGATAGGGAACGGACATCTGCTCGAACTGCTGGTGCAGGTCGATCTCATCGACGTTGCTGAGCGTGATCGGCGGATAGGAGGTGTAATTCTTGAAGGGCGGAGCCGTGCACGTTACAGCCTCACGCTTGATGCCCCTGAGGGTCGTGTTGAAGCGCTCCCACGCCTTGAGCTGGACGTCGAACCGCTGCTGCCCGACCGTCTCGAAGATCGGGTGCCACCGGCCGGTCTTCCTGGCATCATCCTGTGCGGCCTTGAATGCGGCGGCCTGATACTCGTCCTTGTAGCCGCCGTCGAACATCCACCATAGCGAACCCCAGGAGAACCCCGCGAAGGCGGGGTAAGGCTTGAAGCGCGATGCCAACTCGGTCAGCGTCTTGTCCATCTCCTCGGGCTTGCGCTGGTCGAAGCCGGAGCCAAGGGGCAGGCCGGCGTCCATGTTGAGCAGCCCGATCATCCGGCGGATGCCGGCAGCGCTTTCCCCCGCCAGCAACTGGTCGGCAAAGGCGGCTACCTGTGTCTTCTCGGGCGGTACGCCGGCATCGGTGACGAACCACTTCTGCAGATCGGTCATCGCCTTCGTCTGCCATTCCGGAATGGCAACGTTGTCCGGGTAGAACTGGCCGCCCCAGCGGTCGTACACCCAGTTCCAACCGATGCGATCCAAGTAGCGAAGCTGCAAGGCAACAGCGTCGGGGAGGTTGTAGAGGGAGTCCGGCGTGCGGGCATAGGTGTTGTCGAAATCGGAATACAGCACGCCTCGGATGGCAACGGATCTCGGGCCGGGGCCGAGCACAAGGGATTGGCCGGCCGGCGTCAGCCCATCGCCTTGAGGCATGAGCACGTAGGCACCGGGTGCAAGAGCCGCGTGGTGGCTGCCGGCACCTCGAGCGTTGTCGGTTGCCCTGGTTTCAGGGCTGTCTTCCACTGCAGGATTGTTCGCTCGCCGCCGGTCAGCCTGATGGTCACTTCGGAGGCCTTGGCGGCCGGCGAGAGGGCAACGTTGAACGGAATGCTCTCGCTCTGCCCGTACCACAAGCGGCTCTGTGGAGTATAGACGCTGACGGTGCCGATAGCACCTCGGCGGCGCACCTCAACTACGCCCTGTGCGGCGAGCATCGGCCCGGCCTGCTGCTCGATTGGGCTGGGCTCGGCGGAGACCTTGACGTGATACAGGCCGCCGAAGTCGGCGGGCACCTGGAGCTTGCCATCGGCTACCGCCAGCTCGCGGAAATCGAGCCCGCCCAGGGGCCGCGCCCACACGCGCCACTCAAGGGCCATCGGCGTATCGCCACTGTCGAACTCCAACGACCAGGGGATCGAGGCGCCCGCGGGCCAGAAGTCGCCCGGCCAGGTGACCTTCACGTGCATGCCGCGCGGCATGACCGTGCCGATCAACTTGCCCGTCTTGCAGTCGAAACGCCGATACAGGTAGGGCGTATCCCGTTCGCGTACCAGCAGCTCGGCTGGCCGTTGATCGTCCGAGCGCGTCAGGCACAGTTGCGACACCCACCCGAACTGCTCGCCCAGAGGAAGCGAAGTCTGCTTGACATCGATCTTGCCGAGGTTCTCGTCCTTGGCAAACGTAAAGACGCTTACCGTATTCGAGTTCTTGTTCAGGACATAGAGCCGGCCGCCATCGTCCGCGTCAAAGCCGCCGTATCCTCCGCGCCAACCTGCCTGGTAAGCCGTAACATCCGCGGGAACCTTGGCCACCTCTTTGCCGGTGAAGTCCACGACGTGGATGTGCTCGTCCGGGCCGAGCACGAAGAGCCATTGCTTGCTTTCGCAGACGGCGAAACCGCAGGAAAAGTACTGGTCCGCTTTTACCGGGTTTGGGATGTGCTGAACTTCATGACCATCGGGGGCAATCCGGATGAAATCGTTCGAGCGGACGTAGAAGTCGCCGCTCGCGCCTACGGCCACGCCCTCATGGCCCAAAGGATACGATCTCGTGTAAGTTTGGTTGAAGTTTCCGTCATGGATGGATATCCACTGCTCGTCCCATTCCGCATGCAAGGCGAACATGGTGCCGTCTTTATTGGCGGCGACGCAGAAGACGGAGTTGCCCATCACCGTGCCGCCTCGATTGCCGCCGTCAAGATCGAGCCGAAGGCAGTAGGACCCCTGGTGCTGGATCCAGGAAGCCATGTACAGTCTGCCGTCACGGCCGACGGTGAGGAGCAGTTGTTGATGATTGAACGAAGGATGCTCGAGCGAAGCCCGGTTCTCGATGCTCCCGCACCATGCCTGATCGCGGGCGCCAACAAGCAGCACGCCGACCAACACGATCTGATAAAGAGTTGATTTCGTCAAAAGTCATCCTCCACGGATCTTGGCCTGACCTGGTATACGCGCACATAGTCAAAAAGGACACTGTCTGGGAACTTGCCCTTGGTGATATTACCCGCCAGAGGATCGACCTCAAGGCTGAGAATGATGTACTCAGGTCTCTTGGAAACTGGATAACTGAGCCGAGCCGTCTCCCGGCCGTCGATATAGAAGACGTAGGCATCAGGCTTCCAGTCCACCCCAACCACGTGCCAGCCTTCGTCCAAGCCGTTTACCACCGCGCTCTTCGAAGCGACCTTATGATCCTGGCCGTAACCGTCCCAGTGTAACGTATGATCCAGCTTGTCCGGACGGGTCGAGTAGTACTCGAGGATGTCGACTTCAACGCCGGCCTCCTCGGGCTTGCCAACCGGATCCCCAAAGGTGGGCGACTGCAGCCAGAAGGCGCTCCAGTGGCCCGGCTGCGTCTGGAACTTCACGCGGCACTCGTAGTATCCGAACGCGCGCTCGAACTTGCCTTGCGTGCCGATCATGCCCGTGCACCATTTGCCATCTTTCTTGAACGTGGTGATGCGCAGGTGCCCTTCGCCGTCGAGGCTGATGGCCTCCTTGACGTTGATGGCCCTCCGGCGCGGCCCGAGTCCGCGATAATCCCACTTTGTCACGTCAAGTTTTCCCCCGTCGAACTCGTCGTGCCAGACGAGGTTGCGGCCGCGGCCGGGGGGTGGCGGCAATTCGGGAATAGTGGGCTTCTGCGTTTTCATATATGTCAGCACCTCATCGAGATTTTCTGGGTTGATCTTCCGGTACACCATCCAGGCGCGGCAGGTGATCCTTTCGCCCTTCTTCACGTCGCGGCCGATCAAGCCAAAGCTCTGGGTCGAGTTTGCGTCAGTCGACAGCGAGGCGCAGGATGCAGGATCTATCCAGTGCACGACGCCGTGACCGGTGCCGTGAACTGACGTGATCATGATGGGTTCGGTGAAAGGCCGTCCGTCCGCCACGCCCGCGAACACCTCTCTACCCTCGTGCTGCTCGCGATACAGGCTGCGCCAGCGCTCCATCTCTTTGCCCAAGGCTTCAGCGGCCTGTGGGTTCGAGCACCAGAAACGGCATTCATTCTGGGCTTTCGCCTCCCCCTGCTGCCATTTGCCGGCCAGCTTGAGCCAAGGCGGAGCGCAGCCAAAGAAGGGATTAATGACGAAGGCCTCAAAGCGGGGATAGTCTCGCTTGAACGTGAACGTGTATTGCGCCTCGATGACGCAGTCGGGCAGCAATCTGTAGCGGATGTCCGTGTCGACGCGCCAGTTCTGCCATGATGGGATCTGCACTCGCACCGTGTTCCCGTCGATCCAGTCGAATTCCAGCTCAGCTTTCCTGGGCACCTGCACCCCGTTCAGGTTCGATGCGACGAAGTAGCTCTGGAGGCTGAGGCATTGTGCACGAGTCACGGGCAGGTCGGGATGATGCGCGGGGACCGCCCCTTTGACGAGCTCTATCCCGTAACCCTCGCCGCCGACGATCTTGCCGCTGAGGAAGGTCCCGTAGGTGAAGGTTCCATCGTCCTTCAACTCCGGCACCAGAGGTTTGCTGGCATCGGCACGGGCGGCGGTATCGACACCGGATGCGACGGGGGCTTCGGCACCACGCGCGGCAGGCAGCATGGCAATAGCCTCCAGAACAACGATAGCAGCAAGTACGTCGGCGTGCCTCAAGATCAGCTCCTTGTTCAGTTAACCCAACTTACCGACCCGCCTTGGGGGCAACTGGCGCAGGCTTGAGCGTCTTTACCCACTCCAGCGCCTTATTCAGTTCCGCCTCGCTTGGCACCCACCAATTCGACTCGTTCTGGACGAGCGGGAGTTTCCGGTAGGCCATCCATGCGTAGCAGGTGACCGTTTGCCCCTTCTTCACGTCACGCCCGACCAGGCAGAAGTCATGAGCGCCATTGCGATTGTTGGCTGAAAGGGACATGCACGACTCACGCTCGATCCAGTGCACCACTGCATAGCCGGTGCCGTGAATCGGCGTGACGATGAGCGGCTCGGTATAGCAGCGTTCGTCCACGGCTTCCACGAAGATGCTCTTGTCGCGCCCTCCGAATACCTCGTCGTACTGTTTGAGGCGTTGCGGCATCTTCGCCTTGAGCTGCTCCCGGGTCTTCTCGTCCCGGCACCAGTAGCGATGCTCGCATGGATTGTTGGCCCTGACGATCTCGGCTCTCTGCCACTTGCCGTTGAGGCGCATGTAGGGAGGGTAACAGCCGTGGAAGTAACTGCTGATGAAAACCTCGAACTGCGGATAGTCCTGCTCGCAGGTGAACGTGTACTTGGCCTGAACCACGCAGTCGGGCAGGAGCGTGTAGAGGACCTCCGTATGCACTTTCCAGTTCTCGTATGGCTCAATCTGCAGCCGCATGGTGTTCTCGTTCAGCCGATTGATCTTCTGCTCCGCCATTTTCCGTGGGACATAGAGCCCGTTCAAGGTGCCGGCGACGTGGTAGTTCTCCACATTGAGGCTCATGGGCTTGGTTACAGGAAGGCCCTGGTCCTCAACGGCTCCCTTGCTGAACTCCACGCCGTGAGTGGGCGGGCCGGAAATCTTCCCGATCAGCACATTTCCGCAGTTGAACGTACCATCGTCGTTCAGGATCGGCATCAATGGCTTACCGACGGCGGTGTCGGCGCCGCGCGCCACGGGCGTCATGCCAATCGCCAACAGGATCACGACAACTGAGAATACGCCAGCGTGCCTCAAGGTAAACTCCTTTCTCTGAACGAGCGGGTGAATCCGTCGTCATAGGACCCAACGAGGGATCCTGAGCCGCCACGTGCCTACCGTGCTGCCGGCGCCTTGAGAAGATCGTCCATGTTGCCTATCTTGCGGTAGGCCATGTACAGGGTGCTCATGATCGATTCCCCCTTTTTCACATCGAAGCCACCAATGGAGAAATCGTGCGCCTGCCACCTAACGTTCGCCGATACCGAACGCACGTTCTTGTCGAACCACATGGCTACCGCCCAGCCGGTGTTGCGGGTGGTGTTGACCATGACCGGCTCTTCCCAAGTCAGGTCGTCGACGCTGATGAGGTCGGGGAAGCCCGACCCGGCATAGTCCGCGTTCATTGCGTCCAGAGCCTTGCGGAAATCCCCGAGGTCCTGCTGGCTCCGGCACCAGAAGCGATGCTGCATCTGGTCCGGCAACGCCACTTGCTGCCATTCTCCGGCAATCCTGAGGTAGGGCAGCGTGGCCTCGTGGAAATAGGCGCTCACGAGAGTGTTGAAGTCCTTGTAGTCGGCGTCGAACTCCATCTCGTAATCTGCCCTGATCGTGCACTGCGGCAGAAAGGTGCAGGTGATCTTTCCGGCCACTTGCCAGCCCTGCCCCTGTGCGATCTCGATGACGACGGTGCGGTCATCCGCTTTGCGGATGCTCCGTGTGCCTGCCCTGGGCACGAAAAGCCCCCGAGGCTTCGAAGTGGAGAAATAGGGTTCGAGTTTCAGGCACCCATTGCGCGTGACCGGCTGGCCGTCGACGCCCTGGGGGAACTCGATCCCGTGCTCGTTTCCTCTTGTAACCTTGCCCGACAGTACGTTGCCATAGCTGAAGGTCAGGTCGTCCGACAGTTAGAAGTCCCGCATGCCGTTATCCCTGGCTTCGCCTGCCAAGAGCGCACTGCACGCGATCAGCGGCAAAAGGACGATCACAAAAAGCATTTCTGACATGCTCGCCAATACTGTTTCGGGCCTCGTCATGGGAGTCCTCCTGCTTGCCTGGAAAAGTGATGAACACCGGCATGGCACACCACGGTAGCCTACCGTAGTGCGCCACTGACATTATAGCACAGAAAAATGGCTTTGTCAAGCGGAAGAACCTGTTTTTCGCCGTGGAAAATTCCCCGTGTCCCTACCGAAAACTCCATCCTTGTTGATACCACAGCACTTACGTTCCATGATAGAGAACCGGGTTTGTTGTAGGATTACGCCTTTCAGCAAGCGAACGGAGGCCCACTGATCAGTATGCTGCCGATCATCATGGTATTCCTCAAGGCGTTCTTCGTCGAGCGGCCATCCCTGGCCGCGGAGAACATGGCGCTCAGGCACCAGTTAACCGTACTGCAACGGTCGGTCAAGCGGCCCAAGCTCCGCAAACCGGACCGGATCTTCTGGATTTGGCTGTCACGGCTCTGGACAGGCTGGCGATCTGCCCTGTTCATCGTGCAACCTGAGACCGTCAAGCGGCATCGTCAGGGCTTCAGGCTCTACTGGCGATGGAGGTCCCGGAGAGAACAAGGCCGGCCAACGGTCGGCCGTGAGGTCCGAGGCCTCATCCGCCGTATGTCCGGGGAGAGCCCGACGTGGGGCGCACCCCGGATCCTGTCCGAACTGCTTCTGCTGGGCTACGACGTGGCCCAATCCACCGTGGCCAGGTACATGGTGCGGCATCCGAGACCACCGTCCCAGACATGGAGGAGCTTCATCAAAGACCACATGGCCCAGACGGCCGCGATTGACTTGTTCGCCGTCCCGACCATTACTTTCCGCGTGTTCTACTGCTTCCTCATGCTTCGTCACCACCGCCGCCAAGTCGTTCACTTCAACATCGCGCCGAACCCAACCGCCCAGTGGACAGCCAGACAGGTTATGCAAGCGTTCCCCTATGATTCGGCGCCGCGATTGCTTGTGCGGGATCGGGACTGCGGCTACGATGGCATCTTGCGGCACCGTGTGGAGAACACGGGCATTGAAGAAATCCTCACGGCCTGCAGATCGACGTCGCAGAATCCATACGCAGAGCGATTGATCGGCTCAATCCGACGGGATTGCCTCGACCATGTCGTAGTCCTCAACGAAGACCACCTTCGCAGGATCCCGACCGAATACTCTAAATGCTACCACCAGGCCCGCGCCCATCCGTCACTGGACCGTAACTCGCCGATCCCCCGAGCCGTCCACTCTCCCCAAGATCGCAAGGTTATGGCTCGGCCGCATCTCGGTGGTTTGCACCACTGCTACACGAGAGCGGCGTAAAGAGATCGCCGGTCCCGCTATCATCTCGACACGAGGACCCTGCGCCTCATGTCAGTGGTTCGCACATTCCTGATCCACTACCGGGCCCGCGTTGGCGGGGCTACAGCACACGAAATGAGTCCCACGTCACTGGCAGAGCGCGTTCCTCTGTCGTCCTCTGCATGGATAAAGTTCTCGGTAGGGACACATGGCTACAACGTCAGGCATCGGTTCTCTTGTCCTGCCCTCACCTGAAGTCCACGCGGGCTACAGCGGCTCGCGGGCGCAGGGCATCCGGTTCCATGTATCTGCGTGGGCAGATGGGAGTCAACGCTGGCCTATAACTATAACCATTTCTCATCGCAGACAAACGTGGCGTCGCACAATCGGCGAGCACCTTGTGACCAAATTGTGGCCACGCCAGAGGACAGACACCCGAAAACACAGGAAAGTAGATGCAAACAGAAGAAAGCGGCAAGTTGTTGAAAACCAAGATGTTACGCTGTAAAGCGTTGCCACACAACGAGTTACGAAATCGGGCCTTCTCGAATCCCTCACTCTCCGCCAAATCGAGAAATGCCCTCGGTAAGTTGTTTCCTGGCAAGCACTTACCGGGGGCATTGTGTTCTGGCGCGGGCTGCATGTGGGGGCCACGAACCTGAACCTTCAGAAAGCAGTGGCCAGCTCAACCGGATCCCAGCCGAATGCCGAATGACTCAGCAGAGAATTTCCTTGACATCCTCCACGGGGTTACTATAATCGATTATTGATTGATTGAGTGGCTGGCACCGCTGAGGCAGGCACTTTTTTTGGGGCCGCGAAAAGGTAATGTGGTACCAGATTGCATGGTAGCCCCAGGCCCGTTGCACGGCATTTGCTCCATCGGCTCCCGTCGAAGGTGATGTATGTCAGAACACAAGAAGGATTCATCGGAAGATGCCCGCCGTCCCGCTGCTACCGGACGGCGTGAGTTTCTGCAACTCGGCCTCAGCACGCTGGCGCTCTTTGCGGGGAGGCCCATCTTTGCGGCGCTCAAGCTGGTTGACGACATCGACAATCCTTTCGAGCAGTATCCGAACCGCGGTTGGGAGCGCCTCTACCGCGATATCTTCCGTGTCGATAGCCACTACCACTTCCTGTGTGCGCCCAACGACACGCACAACTGCCTGCTGCGCGCTCACGTCAAGAACGGCATCATCACTCGCATCGGCCCCAGCTACGGATATGGAAAGGCTGAGGACCTCTACGGCAACAAGGCATCGACGCGATGGGACCCGCGGCTGTGCCAGAAAGGCCTGGCGCTGGTCAACCGCGTGTACGGCCCGCGCCGGGTGAAGCACCCCATGGTGCGCAAGGGGTTCAAGAACTGGGCGGACGGCGGGTTCCGCCGCGATGAAAACGGGTGCGCCCCATCCGAGTTCTTCCAGCGCGGGAAGGACGAATGGCTCAGGATGACGTGGGACGAAGCGGCCGGACTGGTTGCCGCCGCCATGGCCGATATCGTCAGGACGTACAGCGGCTCGCAGGGCAGGCAGCGACTGGCCGCGCAGGGCTACGATCCCGACATGATCGAGACCCTGCACGACGCCGGCACGCAGACGATCAAGCTCCGTGGCGGGATGCCATTCCTGGGCGCCACCCGCATCATGGGCATGTACCGCATGGCCAACAGCCTCGCGTTGCTCGACGCCAAGACCCGCGGGATCGGCCCCGACGACGCACTGGGCGCCAGGACGTGGGATAGCTACACCTGGCACACCGATCTTCCGCCCGGCCACCCGATGGTCACCGGGCAGCAGACTGTGGACTGGGATCTGTGCGAGACCGAGAACGCCAGGCTCATCATCCCATGGGGCGTGAACTGGATCAGCACGAAGATGCCGGATGCCCACTGGCTCACCGAGGCCAGGATGAAGGGCGCCCGCGTGGTCGTCGTCACCGTCGAGTATTCGTCGGTCGCCAGCAAGGCCGACGAGGTGATCGTGCTGCGGCCGGGCAGCGACGGCGCGTTCGCCCTTGGCCTCGTGCACGTGCTCATCAGGGAGAAGCTCTACGACGAGGCTTTCGTGCGCCGATTCACCGATCTGCCGCTGCTGGTGCGGATGGACACGCTGCAGCACCTTTCGCCGGCGGACCTCGATGCTGCCTATCAGCCAGCCGGTCTGACCGCCTCCCAGGTGGTGAAGGCAGGCGACGCCCTCCCGCCGAATTTCCAGCAGGAGCGGCAAGTCATCGGGCAGGAGCTTCGCACCGAGTGGGGCGACTACACCGTCTGGGACGCGAAAACGAACAGGCCGGCGGTCATCACCCGCGACGACGTCGGCCTGCACTTCGACCGCAAGGCGATCACGCCTGCGCTCGAGGGGACGTTTACGGTCAGCTTGGCCGACGGCAAGGAGGTCGAGGTCTGCCCCGCCTTTGAACTGGTAAAGAAGTACGTGATAGACAGCTTCCCGCCCGCTCAGGTCGCGAAGCTCACCTGGGCGCCCGAGAAGGCAATCGAATCGCTCGCACGGCAGATCGCAGCCAACAACGGCCGCACGCTCATCGCCGTCGGCATGGGGCCAAACCATTTCTTCAACAACGACTGCAAGGACCGCGCCATCATGCTGCTGTGCGCCCTCACGGGGAACATCGGCCGCCACGGCGGAAACGTCGGCAGCTACGCCGGCAACTATCGCGCCGCATACTTCAACGGACTCAGCCACTACACGGACGAGGACGTCTTCGACCTCGAGCTCGATCCCGCCAAGCAGAGCCGCATCCGCAAGTACACGAAGTCGGAATCCGCCCACTACTACAACTACGGCGACCGGCCGCTGCGCGTGGGCAACAAGAACTTCACGGGCAAGTCTCACATGCCCACGCCGACGAAGCTGATGTGGTTCTGCAACGCCAATTCCATCCTCGGCAACGCCAAGTGGCACCACGACGTCGTCGTCAACACGCTGCCGAAGATCGAATGCGTCGTGGTGAACGACTGGTGGTGGACCGCCTCGTGCGAGTACGCCGACGTCGTGTTCGCCATCGATTCGTGGGCCGAAATCCCCTACCCCGACATGACCGGCTCGGTAACCAACCCCTTCCTGCAGATGTATCCGCCGACAAAGATCGAGCGGCTGCACGACACTCGCGGCGACATGGACACCTACATGCTCGTCTCGCGGCACCTGGCCGAGATGACGGGCGACGCCCGCTTCAACGATTGCTGGAAGTTCGTGAGCGACAACAACGTGCAGGTGTACCTCCAGCGCATCCTCGACGCCAGCAACGCCACGCGCGGGTATGACGTCCACAAGCTGATCGAGAAGGCCGCCGACGGAATTCCCGCGCTGCTGATGACGCGCACCTATCCGAAGATGATCGGCTGGGAGCAGACCAACGAGAGCAAGCCGTGGTACGGCAAGACCGGCCGGCTGGAGTTCTACCGCCCGGAGGCCGAGTTCATCGAGTATGGCGAGAACCTGCCGGTTTACCGCGAGCCGGTTGACGCCACGCCGCACGAGCCGAACGTGATCGTGGGCAAGCCGCATCCCGCGTTCCGGTTCAAGGGGCCGTCGGAGTACGGCCTGAGCGAAAACGATCTTTCGACGGAGGTGCGGCAGGTGCGCAACGTGCTGCGCGCTCCCGAGGACGTGGTGGCGTCGGCCCATCCGCTGCGGCGGCAGGGCTTCCGCCACCTCTACATCACCCCGAAGTTCCGGCACGGCGTGCACAGCATGCCCACGGACGTCGACATCATCGCCGCGTGGTTCGGGCCGATGGGCGACGTCTACCGCCACGACAAACGAATGCCGTGGGTGGGCGAAGGATACGTCGATATGAACCCGCTGGACGCGAAGGAGCTGGGCTTGGAGGACGGCGACTACGTGTGGGTTGACGGCGATCCGTCGGACCGGCCCTTCCGCGGCTGGCAGCGCAAACCGGACGACTACAAGATAGCCCGCTGCATGCTGCGCGTCCGCTACTACTGGGGCATCCCGCGCGGCGTCAGCCGGTCATGGTTCCATATGTTTGTGGCAACCTACGGCTCCGTGCAGGGGCACGAGTCGAATCCCGACGGCCTCGCCCGGAACCCGCGCACCGGCTACCAGGCGATGTATCGCTACGGCAGCCACCAGAGCTGCACGCGGGCCTGGCTGCGGCCGACGTGCCTCACCGACAGCCTCGTGCGCAAGGACCTGTTCAACCAGACGATCGGGAAGGGGTTCGCGGCGGAAGTGCACTGTGCGGTGGGCGCGCCCAAGGAGGCTGTTGCGAAATACACCAGGGCCGAGGCCGCCTCGCCCGACGGCTCCCTCTGGCGGCCGGCGAAGCTCGGCCTGCGCCCGACCTATGAAAACACGGCCATGAAGGCGTTCCTCAACGGCGATTTCATCGAGACCTGACTATGGCAAATGCTCACAAGGTGTTCAACTGGCACCTCAAGCGCGAGATGGAATACCCCTACGACGTCCAGCGGCCCGACCGCCAGGTGGCGTGGGTGTTCGACATCAACAAGTGCATCGCATGCCAGACCTGCACGATGGCCTGCAAGACGACGTGGACCTCCGGCCGCGGCCAGGAATACATGTGGTGGAACAACGTTGAGACCAAGCCGTGGGGATTCTACCCGCTGGGATGGGACGTTCGGCTGCTCGAGAAGCTCGGGCGCGGGCGCTGGCGAGATGGGGTCTACCTCGGCAAGACGATCTTCGAGGCGCCGCCCACCGGCGAGCTGACGCATGGCTTCATTCCGGACGAGCAGGACTGGGCGCACCCCAACATCGGCGAGGACGAGATCGCCGGCGGAGAGGTCGGCCAGGGCGACCACCTCGAGAAGATTCACCGCGTGTGGATGTTCTACCTGCAGCGGATCTGCAACCACTGCTCGTACCCGGCGTGCGTGCGCGCGTGCCCCCGGAAGGCGATCTACAAGCGCCGCGAGGATGGCATCGTGCTGATCGACCAGGAGCGCTGCCGCGGTTACCGCGAGTGCCTGAAGTGCTGCCCCTACAAGAAAAGCATGTTTCACCCGCTCTCGCGAAAGTCCCAGAAATGCATCTCCTGCTATCCCGCGGTCGGCCAAGGCTACCAAACGCAGTGCGTGGTCAACTGCATCGGCAAGATCCGCATCTTCGGGTTCATCAGCCCGCCGGAGCAGGCGCGGGAAGACAATCCTATCGATTACCTCGTCCACGTGATGGGCCTCGCGAAGCCGCTGTATCCGCAGTTCGGCACGCAGCCGAACGTCTACTACATTCCGCCGGTCCACGTGCCGCCGAAGTTCCTGGTGCAGATGTTCAGCCCTGATGCCCCGAAAGCGGTGGAGACCTATCGCCGGGCGCCCGAGATCAGGGAGCTTCAGGGCCTGCTCGTGCTGTTCGGCTGCACCGACCGCATTATCGAGAGATTCAGCGTCGACGGCAACATCGCCCGCGGCTTTGATGCTTCAGGCACCGAGATCGTGCAGACGCCCATAACTGAACCAACGTATGAAAGGCCGTTCTTCGATGAACAACGAGGCGTATATCGACACAGCATCACGTGACGGCGGGGCGGCAAGCGCTTCCGCCAATGAGGCCGCGCTCGTGGCGCGCGGACGGGCGGCCATCTACGCCTGCCTCGCACGAGGATTCGCGTTCCCGGCCGACGAATTGCTGCTGCTCCTCAGGCACGTAGAGGCCGCCGGCGGGGAAGGGCGTAACACGTGCGGACGCGGCGTCCGCCGTTCGCCCCCTACGGCCGAATGCGGGGATGGGCTTGGGGCCGCGCTGCAGGCGCTCGCGCAGGCCGCCATCGAATCCGATATCCAATCGCTGCGCCGGAGCTACATGCGGATCTTCGACCCGCGCAGGCCGCCTTTCCCGTTTGAGGCCGAACACCGCGCCGAGCACTTCCAGCAAAGCGCCCGGCTCCTCGCCGACCTCCAAGGATTCTATCGCGCGTTCGGACTCAGAACCGACGGCGAACGCCCCGATCATATCGCCACGGAACTGAACTTCCTCCACGTGCTGTGCCTGAAACAGGCTGCCGCTTTCGAGCGCGGCATGACCGAACAAGCCACCGTATGCGAAGACGCACGAATCCTCTTCCTCAAGGAACATGTCCTTCCGTGGTACGCCTCGGTTTGCGATCTGGTTCGTGAACGGGCCGTCGAGCCGCACGACCGGTTCTACCTGGAGCTCGCGGATACGCTCGATCTGGCAATACGTCGAGAGAATGAAGCATGCTGAAGAAACTTGCAATCACCGGCATCATTGTAGCCACGGCTGCCCTCTTCGGGTGCCTGGCTCATCACGGGTGGACGCATCGCTACGGCCCGCCGGCCCCGCACGACCAGAAGGCCCGGCTCACCCTGAGCATTCCGTATCGCGATACCGAGCTGGTTCTTGATCCGGCAGAGGTCGACGCAGACGTATGGCAGGCGATCGAGCCACTGGCGGTGCCGCTCCTGCAGCAGGTGACGCAGCCCCCCTGGCCAGTTGGCCTCACGCCGTCCGTCAATGTGCAGGCCTTCCACAACGGCCGCGAGATATACTTCAAGCTCGCGTGGGAGGACGATGGTTCTGACGTAGCCATGACCGTAGACAAGTTCGTCGATGCCTGCGCGATTGCGTTTCCCTCGCAGCCGGGGATAGTGCCCCAGTCGATCATGATGGGTTACTCCAGCCCAGTCTATATCTGGCATTGGAAGGCCGATGCAGACGCCGAATTCTGGAATGGGGACCGGCCGGAACAGCCGGACTACGCTGACCGGCGCTACCCGTTTGAGGACGAGGAGTCGGCCCCAATCCAGCGCCCGAAGCTGCAGAGCGCGGTGATGGACATGATTTCGGCGCGGCCGGGCTCACTCACCATCGGTCCGCAGCAGCTCGCCCAGGGCCGCGGGCAGTGGAAGGACGGCCGATGGGCGGTCGTGTTCAAGCGCACGATGGTCGCCGGGAACGATCAATGCCGGGTGCAGCCGCTGACGGGAGCGCGTGCCGCCGCGTTCGCCATCTGGAATGGCGGCCACGGCGACCGCGGTGCCCGCAAATCGCTGAGCCAGTGGGTGATCCTGGCTCCCCAACGCGCACCCCGGCCAGGCGGCCGGGCAACGCAATCAGACGGCGGCGGCCGGCAGTCGTCCCGCCGGCCGGAGCGTCCAATCTTCCGCCTCTTCCCTTCCGCGGAGGCTGCCGACCCTTCCGCGCCCGCCGCGAAGGAACCCAAGGTCATCAACGTCACGGCCCAGCGCTTCAAGTACACGCCTAACGTCATCAAGGTGCATAAGGGCGAGCTGATCACGCTGCGCATGGAGTCGCTCGACGTGACGCACGGCCTCTATCTCGATGGCTATGAATTGCAGATGAAAGCCGATCCCTCGTCGGTGGGCAAGATCACGTTCGTGGCGGACAAGACCGGGCGCTTCACGTTCCGCTGCTCGGAAACGTGCGGCGAGTTCCATCCGTACATGATCGGATTCCTGCACGTGACGCCCAACAGCCGCTTCACCATGTTTGCGATCGCCATCCTGCTCGCCGGCGGGGCGTTTGCGGCGGCAGCCGTCTTCACGAACCGCAAGCAGAAGGGTGCTTCCACCAATGCCTGACCAAACGGCCGTGAGCAACAAGTTTCTGGGAATCATCCCAATGGACGGGCGGCTGGAGCTGACCGCGCTTCCCGGCGTGCGCTGGCTGTTCAAGAAGCGCTGGTTCCCCATGGCCGCCATCCTGTTCAATATGTTCATGTTCATGGTCATCCTGCTCAGCGGGGTGGTCGGCGGATTCTCGTCGGGAAACTACATCTTCGGCATCATGATCGTGTGGATTCTCTGGTGGGTGATGCTGATGATGGTCCTCGTGCCGGTGTTCAGCAGGACGTGGTGCATGGTGTGTCCGCTGCCGTCGTTCGGCGAGTGGCTGCAGCGATTGCGCGTCTTCGGGGTGAACAACAAGCTCTTCGGCCTGAACGTCAAGTGGCCCGAGCGGCTGCGCAACATGTGGCTCTGCAATTTCCTGTTCCTCGCCACCACGTTCTGCAGCGGGTTCTTCACCGTCAAGCCGCTGGCGACGTTCCTCCTGCTGGGCGGCATCATTGCGATCGGGATCGTGCTGTCGATGATCTTCGAGAAGCGCAGCTTCTGCCTCTACGTCTGCCCCGTCAGCGGGTTTCAGGGGCTCTACTCGAACCTCGCGATGACCGAGATCCGCCGCAAGAACCCGGCCATCTGCGAGAAGCACAAGAACAAGACCTGCGAGACCGGCAACAAGAACGGCTACGGCTGCCCGTGGCTGTGCAAGCCCCACAGCCTCAACCGTAACACCTACTGCGGCATGTGCCTGGAATGCTTCAAGACGTGCCCGTTCGACAACATGGCGTTCAACTTGCGCTTCCCGGGCACCGACATCCTCGTCAACAGCAAGCGCGGCCTCGATGAGGCATGGAAGGGCTTCATCATGATGGGCATCGCCATCATGTTCTACGTAGCCATGATGGGGCCGTGGGGCGGCCTGAAGGACTGGGTGCGGGCCTCCACGCTTGGCGGCTGGCTCACGTTCGTATCGCTGCACGCGTCGATGAACCTCCTCGTTATTCCGGGCGTGTTCCTCGTCTTCGCATGGCTGTCGAAGCTCGCCAGCGGCGCGAAGGACGTGCCGCTCAGGCAGGTGTACGTGAACCTGTCCTACAGCCTGGTGCCGATGGGCCTGGCGGCGTGGATCGCGTTCAGCTTCGGCTTCCTCCTCCCCAACGGCTCGTACATCATACACGTGCTGTCCGACCCGTTCGCGTGGGGCTGGAACCTGTTCGGCACGGCCAACTTCCCTTGGACTCCCGTGCTGACGCGGTTGCTGGTCCCGCTGCAGTTCATCACGCTGTTCGGGGGATTCGTCTTCGCGGCCGACTATGGCTTCAAGCTGGCCCTGCAGACGTATGGCGACCGACGGACCGCCGTCCGCGGATTCATGCCCCTGCTCGCAATGCTGATGCTCGTGACGATCCTGTTCGGCCGGCTGTATGGAGGCTGACGCAATGAAGCTGAAATGGCCACGGTCCGCACGGGCCGCCTTCACCGCCCTGCTCGTGATTGGGTCGACGCTGGCGCCGATCGTGGGGATCCTCGCGTACGAGAAATACCGCAGCCGCCAGTTCGCGGCTGATATAGTGGCCCGAGCGCCCGAGAAGGGAAACTACTCGCCACAGTCGTTCACGCTGCCGGTGGGCCGCAAGTCGGTCATTCGCATCAGGAACATTGACACCGTTGTGCACGGCTTCGCAGTGCCCGGCCTGGGTGTGGATGCCGGGCAGATCAAGGCCGGCCACGTGGCCCTCGTGGCGGTAACGCCGGAGAAGACCGGCGATTTTCCCTTCTACTGCACCGTCTGGTGCAGCGAGTTTCACCTCAACATGCGCGGCGTCATTCACGTCGTTGAGGAATAACGCCCGCCGTTTGCCCGCAACCGCACGATGATCAGGAGAAGGAGATGAGTACGTATTGGCTGGCCCTGCGGCAGATCCGGCGCAATCCTGTCCGAACAACCCTGATGGCAGGAGGCGTGGCCGCGGCAGCGGCGGCGACGGTCGCCGTGGCGCTGATGGTCGCCGGCGCCAATCGGAGCGTCACCAAGTCGGTCTCGCGCCTCGGCGCCGATATCATGGCCGTCCCCAGCGGCGAGGACGTTGCCCGCAAGTTCAACGAAGCTCTGCTTTCCGGCAAGCCCGCGACGTTCTATCTCTCGCCCGAACAGGCCCGCGCCGCGGCCACGCTTCCCGGCGTGCTTCAATCATCGCCGCAGACGTTCCTGGAAACGCTCGACAACGCCCGCTGCTGCGCCGGCAAGTTCTTCGTCGTCGGATTCGACCCGCAATCCGACTTCACCGTCTCGCCGTGGCTTCGCAGCGGCCGCATTCCCGACGCCGCTCGCGCCGAAAACGGCATCATCGTGGGCGACAGGATTCTCCTTCGCGAGGGCGATACCGCGAGCTTCTATGGAACCGAATTCGAGGTCTCCGGCGTCCTCGCCGCCACCGGCACAGGCATGGACTGGACGATCTACCTCCCGGAGCCGCAGTTCTCCCGAATGGTAGCGCAATCGCGTGGGTGTGCGGAGCGAGCACTGAACATCCCGGCCGGCGCCGCCTCCGCCGTCTTCATCAAGGCGAAGCCCGGCATCGATTCCATCGACTTGGCCGAGCAGATCGAGCAGGCCGTCCCCGGCGTGCAGGCTGTCCTCTCCTCAACGCTGGCCAGGGCCGCCGGCCGGGAGTTGGGCGGCATTGCGGTTGCACTCGCCGCGGGCGTGGCCGTCCTCTGGCTGATGGCCATGCTCCTCACGGGTGTAATCTTCTCGCAATCGGTCCGCGAGCAGCAGGCGGAGCTTGGTCTTCTCGTAGCGAAGGGAGCCGACGCGGCGTTCATCCTCAGGCTGGTGGCTGCTCAGTGCGCCATGATTGCCGCCGTGGGCGCCGCGTTCGGGTGCACGGCCGGGGCAGTCGCCGCCGCGCTCGCCGGCAACGTGCTGGCCTCATCCGCCGCCGTGCCGGATGCGCTTCTTCCTCTTCCGTTCATCGCGCTGTTGGCGGGTGCCTCCTTCGCCCTGATCTCGCTCAGCTCGGCCGCTGCGGCCCTTCTTCCCGCGCTCCGGCTGCTCAAGGCCGAGCCGTGCGAGGCCCTTCGTGGCGAGGTGATCGCATGATAGCCGCCGTCAACGTCACCAAAACCTATCCGGCTCCATCCGGCGCCTTGCACGCCGTGAAGTCCGCGAGCATGACCATCGCCGACGGCGATTTCGCCGCCATCCTCGGCCGCTCGGGGGCGGGCAAGTCCACCCTGCTCGCCATCATCGGCGGAATGCTGAGGCCAACCAGCGGCTCCGTCTGGCTCGACGGCGTTTCGCTGTGGGAGGCCGATGACCGCACCCGAGCCGCCATCCGCTCACGCGGCATCGGGTTCGTCTTCCAGAACTCCGCCGTCATCCGCTCGCTCTCTGTGCTTGAAAACGCGATGCTGGCGGACATTCTGGCTCCCGCGGCATCATCGAGTGAGGAGCGTGCGCTGGAACTGCTCGATTGCGTGGGCCTCGGCGGCAAGGCTCGCGCATTCCCGCACCAGCTCTCGGGGGGCGAATGCCGCCGGCTCGCAATCGCAAGCGCCCTGTTCCCCGAACCGCGGGTTCTGCTCGCCGACGAGCCCACCGGCGACCTCGACGCCGAGATGGAAACGCGCATCATGCGGCTGTTCTCCCGCCTCTCCGGGCGCCGCACAACCGTCGTCATCGTCACCCACAATCGCGACCTCACTCGCTACGCCAACCGCGTGTTCGAGATGGACGCCGGCTGCCTGAGCGAACTGCCGAACGTGGAGGAATTGGTGCAGTGAACCGCCAACGACAAGCAGGCATCGTGCTGGCGCTGATGGCGGCCGCCGGCATGGCGGGATGCGGCGCGTCTGATTCACCGGGCGATGCGAACAGGCTCGCGTGGAAGTTCCGCACGGGCGACGTCCTCCCCGTATGCCCGGCAGTTTTCGGCGATGGCAGCGGCGAGATCACCATCTACGCCGGCTCGCACGACCGCAACCTCTACGCGCTGACGGTCGGCGGCAAGCTGAAATGGAAGTTCGCCACCGGCGATTTCGTGCACGGCTCGCCGACGGTCGACGGCGCCGGCAACGTCTATTTCGGGTCGTTCGACCGCAACGTCTACGCCCTCGATCCGAGCGGCCGCGAGATATGGCGGTTTGCCACCGGCGACAAGATTGAGTCGTCGCCTGCGCTCGCGGGCGGTGTGCTTTATGTTTCCTCCGATGACGGCGCCGTCTATGCGTTCGATTCCGGCACGGGCAGCGTGCGGTGGAAGTTCGACACCGGCGGGAAGGTGGCATCCTCGCCCGCCATCGGCCGCGACGGATGCATCTGCGTCGGCTCCGCCGATGGGCACGTCTACGCCATAAATCCCGACGGCTCGCTGCGATGGAAGCTCAAAACGGCCAACAAGGTGCTCTCGTCACCGGCTGTGGCCGCAGATGGCTCGATTTACGTCGGCTCGAATGACGGGGGCCTCTACGCTATCGATCCGTCCGGCCGCCAACTGTGGCGGTTCGACGCCGGCGAGAGCGTCTTCGCCTCGCCGGCTATCGGCTCGGACGGCACCATCTACGTCGGCTCGATGACCGGCCGCTTCCACGCCATTGGACCCGACGGACGGGAGAAGTGGAACGCCAACCTGCGGGACTGGGTGATCTCGTCGGCCGCAATCGGCTCCGACGGCACCATCTACGTAGGCAGCTACAATCACTCGATCTACGCGTTCGACGCGGACGGCAGGATCAGATGGAAGTTCAAGACCGGCAAGTTCGTGTTCTCATCCCCGACGATCCTGCCCGGCGGCCTGCTGCTGGTCGGCTCGGACGATGGATTCCTCTACGCCCTGCACACAGACAGCCAATGCTTGGCCGGATCGCCGTGGCCCAAGTTCCGCCGGACGCCGTCGAATGACGCGAACCAACCATACACCCGTTCAGGAGATGCTGCAAATGCTCATGTTCATGTCGCTCGGCCACACTGAAATCCTCGTCATTTTCGCGTTGATCGTGCTGATCTTCGGGACGCGCATCCCGAAGGTAGCCAAGAGCCTGGGGCAGAGCATCACCAGCTTCCGCCAAGGGCTGAATGAGCACTCCGACGCGGGCAAGGACGCCCCCGAGGGCGTTGCTGCACAGAGGCCGGCGCCCGATAAGCAATAGGGGCGAACCGCCATCTCGCGGGTGTACGGGAACGGCACATGGGACAGATAACGCGACACATCCAGATCATGGATGCCGCTCACAAGCGCGGCAGCATCGGATTTGCGCGGCTCGCGCAAAACGAGCCGGTCAGACTTCAGAACGATTTTCATACGAGCATCATCCCGCAACGACGTTGACCAATCTCCCGGGCACCACGACGACCTTCCGCACGCGCTTGCCGGCAAGCTCGGCGGCGATCTTGTCGATCCTGAGGGCCAGCCGCTCGACTTCGGCATCGGGCGTGCCGACGGGCACCGACAGCCGGCTGCGCACCTTGCCGTTCACCTGCACCGCGACGGTCACGGTTTCCTCGGCGGCGGCAGCTTCGTCCACCGGGGGCCATGCCGCGCGATAGATCGATTCGCTGTGGCCCAGCCGCTCCCACATCTCCTCCGCCATGTGGGGCGCGATCGGTGACAGCAGCAGCGGCAGCACATGGACGCACTCCGCGATCACGGCCGCCTCGTCCGACGTCGGCGGGCGGTCCGCGAGCGCGTTGCGGAGCGCCGACAGCTCGTTGGTGAACTCCATCAGCGCGGCGACCGCCGTGTTGAACCGGAAGCTCTCGATATCCTCGCCGACCTTGCGGATCGTCTGATGCAGCTTTCGGCGCAACTGCCGAAGCCCGGCGTTCTCGATGTTCGAGGCAACTGCGGTCTGCCAGCCGGGCCTGTGATGCGGCCGGAGTTCGTTCCACAGGCGCCAGACGCGGTTGAGGTAGCGGCAGGCGCCCTCGACGCCCGAATCCTGCCATTGAACATTGTCCTCGAACGGCGCCACGAACAGCGTATAAACCCGCAGCGTGTCCGCGCCGTACTTCTCCGCCATCTCGTCGGGCGTGACCACGTTGCCCATGCTCTTGCTCATCTTGATCCAGCGGTAGACCCACTCGCCGGCGG
>Ga0172362_10001077_pt1 | contig 23100 bp, 8 predicted proteins | sample LakKivs1_kivu2a2_FD_114534 | JGI IMG/M metagenome (GOLD analysis project Ga0172362, IMG submission 114534) | Sediment microbial communities from Lake Kivu, Rwanda - Sediment s1_kivu2a2 | ecosystem: Environmental > Aquatic > Freshwater > Lake > Sediment | place: Rwanda: Western Province, Lake... | reverse complement strand
TTCGGCAGTTGGGACATTGCACGTTGTCGGACATACCCCTCTCATCGGCAGGATCCGAGCTCTACTGGAGGGAGAAAACGGAGTTCGGCAAATCGGGAGGCGTCAAGACGCTAAACACATACGCGCAGGTACGATCGTAGGTCGCTAACCATCTCGTCGCGGTTGCGAGGGTGGCGCCTACTGAAGGCGTTTGCCTTTGCATCATTGTTGAGGAACTCGTCCGGGTTCAGCTCTGGGCTGTAGCTGGGCAGATAGAAGACCTTTATCCGCATGTCATGCTCAGCCAGCCAGCGCCGCACCTTTGCAGCACGGTGAACGGGATGCCGATCTATAATGAGATACAACCTGCGCGTGCTCTGTCGCAGCAGGCAACTGAGGAAGTCGATCATCACAGCTACTGTGAAGTGGTTCGTATATACCATGAATGCCATTCGCCCTGTGTTCGATATGGCGTAGATCATATTGCACCCGAAGCGCTGCCCGGTGGCTGGCACGGCGGGCGTATGCCCTCTCACACCGTAGGTGCGGCCTGTATGATGATCCGAACGCAGTCCCATCTGATCGCCCCAGAGGATGTGGGCGCCTTCTGCTTTCGCCGGTTTGCTGATTTCCGGATACTCATTGTCCAGGCACTGCTGCACGGGTTCCGGGTCGCGCTCGTATGCTCGCCTGACAGGCTTCTGAGGAGTAAGGCCCCATCGTTTCAGATACCGGCCGACCGTCCAGAGCGACAGCTTGATATGATAGCGTTTGGCAATGATGTCGCGCACAGCCTCGCGTGTCCACAGAGCATACGGAAGTTTCAGTTGGTCCGGGCAGCGGTCAGTAATGATCCGCACGATAGTGGCTGCCTGATGTCCTTTCAGCCGCGAGCTTGGTTTGCGACCGCGCTTCTTTGCCTTGAGCGCTTTCATTGCACCGTGCTTGTAGGCCGTCACGATTTCATAGACAGCCGTGCGGCTCAAGCTGAAGGTCTTGCACGCGTCGACGGTCTCATACCCTGGTTGACAACCGCGTCGGCGACGCGCATTCGCAGTGCTTCCTGTGCTTGCGGTGTCAGTCTTCGGGCGTCCTGTGTTTCCATACCATATTTGAGGCACGAATAGGAAAACGTTCACTAGTTCCTGCTCCGAGTAGTATGTGGTTGCATCTCTGCCGGCATGTGTGATTTGCCGGGCATCCGCCCATAGAGCGAAATGCTGGCAGCAATAGATCGCTTTGAAGACGCGGAAGAGGTAACAAAAGGAGTTCCTGCCGCCTCCTGCGCCCTATGAGGACATGTGCCAGGATGCCGCAAGGGACTGCGGAGTCTCTGCGCTTGGTTGGTTTCGAAACTCGATCCGCCGCGCGAGGCTGCTGTTCCGATGAGCCTGTGATCTTCTGCGCACCCCCGCCCCAAGGCTTACGCATCGCTGGCAGGTGGGACGACCGAATTGCCACCGTATGGGATTCCGCGAATCGTGAAAAAATGTAATGCCGTAATGCCGTTTTTTTCGCTTGTGGCGGGAATGCGCTTTGTTATAATTCGCAGGCAGGGCATTTTGCGCTGATGAGGTATCCAGCCGGCAGCTTCGCGGCTGACGCTCTTTGCCGCGAAGCGGGAAGGCCCGGGATGGCATGCGCACGTCTGCGTTTCGCTTCACTGCGCCCACATTATCGAGGCAAACCCATACATAAGGGAACTGGCGATGAATGACAGCAAAAAAGAAAAGGCCGAGCAGGATGATCTCGTGGTGATCGAGCGCTGCAAAGAAGCTTTTGACCGCATCCACAAGGAGATGGCCAAGGTCATCGTCGGCCAGAATTCGGTGATCGACGACATCCTGATGGCGTTGTTCAGCGATTCGCATATTCTGCTGGTTGGGGTTCCCGGCCTTGCGAAGACGCTGATGATTTCGACGCTGGCGCGCATCCTGAAGCTGGATTTCAAGCGTGTGCAGTTCACGCCTGATCTCCTGCCGGGCGATATCACGGGCACGGAGGTCATCGACGAGGACACGGCGACGGGCCGGCGCGAGTTCCGGTTCGTCAGCGGACCGGTGTTCACGAACCTGCTGCTGGCCGACGAGATCAACCGCACTCCCCCGAAGACGCAGTCGGCGCTGCTGCAGGCTATGCAGGAGCCCGAGGTTTCGGCCGGCCGCAAGACGATGCGTCTCGAACGTCCGTTTCTGGTGATGGCGACGCAGAACCCGCTGGAGCAGGAGGGCACGTATCCTCTCCCGGAAGCGCAGTTGGACCGGTTCATGTTCAACACGTTCGTGGACTATCCCACCGATTCGGAGTTTGTGGACATTGTTGAGAAGACGATCAATCAGCCCGAGGTGGAGGTTGATGCGGTGACGGGCGCGGATGAGATCATCCGCATCCAGAAGGTGGTGCGGCAGATTCCGATCGCACGTCCGGTGGTGGAATATCTGGTGCGGCTGGCAGTCTCGACGCGGCCGGGCCACGATCTGGCGCCGAAGTTCGTCAACGACTATGTGAGTTGGGGATGCAGTCCTCGTGCGGCGCAGTTTCTTGCTCTGGGCGCCAAGGCTCGCGCGGCGCTGTACGGGCAGCCGCATGCGTCGATCGAGGATGTGCGTGCAATCGCCCGCAGCGTCATGCGCCACCGCATCGCGATCAATTTCACGGGGCGTGCCGGAGGGTACGACAGCATCAAGGTGATCGACCGCCTGCTCGAGACGATTCCCGCCGACAACACCAAGGCGTTAGCATGATTTCAGGAACTGGAAGACCAATGCCACCGGAAACATCGAAAGGTCTGTCAATCGATCCGGCGCTGTTGCAGCGGCTGAGCGATATCGAGCTGCGTTCGCGGTTTTTGGTGCGAGGGCTGTTCAACAGCCGTCATCGGACATCTGACTTCGGCAGCAGCACGGAATTCATCGAGCACCGGGAGTATCGCTGGGGCGATGAGTTGCGGAATATCGACTGGCGCATTTTCGGCCGCGCCGACCGGTTCTACGTGAAAGTGCACGAGATGGAAGCGGATATGCGCCTGCACCTGATAGTCGATACGTCAGATTCGATGCGTGTGGCGCCTGCTCCCGGGCGCCTCGGCAAGCTCAATCTGGCCTGCGTGATCGCCGGTGCTCTGGCGCACATGGTGATCTGGCAGCGGGATTCCGTGGGGCTGCATGCAGTCGGCGAGAGGATCGGTGCATCTTTTCCGCCTCGCCAGGGCGACATGCATCTTTCGCAGATCATGCGTTGCCTTGGGGCGCCGCCGGGAGGCGGATCGGGCAACCTCTCGCTCCATCTGAAGGACATCGCAGCGCGCGCCGGATCCCGCGCGATGGTTTTCATCATGACTGACGCGCTGGACGACACTGCCAAGCTGGGCGAGGCCCTGCGGATCATGCGGCAGCGTTTTCTGGACGTCACGCTCCTCCGCATCTTCGATCGCCGGGAGCTCGATTTTCCCTTCGACAGGATGACGGAATTCCGCGATCCCGAGAGCGGTGCCCGCACGTATGCCGAGCCGCATCTGGTGCGGCGGTCGTATCTGCGCGCGCTCGACGAGCACCGCAGGCTCGTGGCTGAGGCCTGCCGCAAGGCGGAAGCCGGTTTCATGGAGATCGACGACACTTCTGATCTCGGCGAGTTGCTCTCGCTGCACCTGATCAGCAGGTTGGTTAACAGGGGGTCGGGACGATGCTGAACCCGCTCATGCTTTACGGCCTGCTGGGATTGGGCCTGCCTGTACTGATTCACCTGATCAACCGCCGCCGCCTGCATCCCGTGGAATTTGCCACGATGCGATTCGTCGAAGGACGCGACGTGGCAAATGTTTTTGCGATGCGTCCGCGGGATCTGCCGCAGTTGCTGCTGCGCCTGCTTCTGCTGCTCGTGTTCGTGCTGTTGATGACGCGCATGACCACGCCCGCGGCAGTGCACAGCGACCGCTCGATGATTGTGATCCTCGATAACTCGCTGAGCATGCAGCGGGAAGGCCCCATCGTGACCAGCGTATTCGAGATGATGCGCGAGCAAGCCGGCAGACTGATCGACGACACCCGCGAGACCGACACGGTGTCGTTCGTGCTGGTCGGCGACGAGGTATTCACCGACACCGGCCTTATCCGCGACCGTTCGGTGCTGCGCAAGGCAGTCGATGACGCCTGGGCAAGCCACGGCGGCGGGCGAGCGCTGTTGCCGACGGTCAGCAGGGCGGTATCCGATCTCCGGGGCGAGGCGGCTCCGGACAAGCTCGTGGTTGTGTTTTCGGACTGGCGCCGCGAGGAACTCGAGGGGATCGAGGCGGACGAGGAGCTTCAACGGCATCTGCTGTCGGGGACCGTGCAGCTTGTGCTGATCGGCGAGCCCCTGCCCCGCGCCGACAATGTCGCACTCGAGCAAGTCGATTTTCATCCGTCGGCCGTACATGTCGGCAATTCCGCTCGGCTGACGGCCAGAGTGAGCAACTACAGCGAGAGCGAAAACGTGTTTGATATCGGCCTGACGGTGGCGTCAGGAGCGAGCGAGAGCCGGGGCATCACGCTGTCGCCTGGCGAGACGGCGCACATCGATCTGGCTCACCGGTTCGATCTGCCCGCGGATGCAAACGCGACCGCAAACGCACTGGCGGGCGATACGCTTCCGCTCGACGACCGGCGGCACGTTCCGATGCGCATCCGCGACAGCCGCCGGATAGTTCTGGTCGCGCCCTCGGTGCACGAGTCGGCCAATCGCGATGCACGTTCGTATGCGGGCGTCGATATCCTGCGTTACGCCATGAATCCTGAAGAGGAGCTGGGGCTTGCGTCGGGCGGGCATACCCGCGTCGTTCGGCGCACCCCGGTCGAACTGATCGAGCGCGAGAATCTGGCGATGGTCGATGCGATCGTTCTTTACGGCATCGATACGCTGCCCGGCGAGACAACGCTGGAGGATCTCAAAGCGTTCGCGGCAGGCGGCGGAGGCATCTGGCTCATCCCTGACGACCGGATCACGCCGTCGGTATTCAACAAGACATTCGGCGGACTGCTGGACGGCGCTTTGATCGGCATCATTCAGGAGCCGTCATCGGCCGCATACGTGGCACGCAACGAGGTCGTGCTGGGCAATCAACTGCTGGCGCCGCTTGTCCGCGGGAACTGGGGCGATCTCGCCGAGATCCCCATCATGCGCTATCGCGGGATGCAGAGCGCGGGAAACGCGCGCACGGCGCTGACGACGGTCAACGGCGAGAGCCTGGCGTTGACCGCCGGCATCGGAGACGGACGGATCTTCCTGCAGTTGTTCGATTGCGACATCGGCTCGACCGCGTTCCCGCGCAGTTCGGCGTTTCTGCCGCTGGTGCAGACCGTGCTCGATTTCGTGGCGGGCGGCGGCACACTGCCCGTCCCGGATGTCATGATGGCAGGCGGAACGCATTACCTGCATTTCCCGGCCTTCCGGGAGCTTGGCGGAGAGGTGGAATTGAAGGGGCCGGATGTCTTTCGCTTTCCGGTCGATGACGGCGGCTGGGTCCGCGTGAGCGGCATATGCCACGCGGGCCCGTATGAGATCAGGCATACGATCCGGCCCACGCTGCGGCCCCGCATTCTGTCGGTGAATCCCGCAAGAGGAGAATCCGACCTGACGCCCGCGGGCGAGGAGGATATTGAGCGGGTGTTCGGGACGGCCGGGGTGCACCGTATCCATTTTGACAGGTTGTCGGAACGCTTCTCGATGAGGCGCGAGATCGGGTCACCGATGCTGTGGCTGCTGCTGGGAGCCCTTGCGGCGGAAGCGCTGGCTGGGGCGTGGTTCGCGCGCCGGCGGAAAGAGGTGACTGCATGACGAGCCTGTTTCGCATTCTTGGACTGGATAGCGTCACGCAGGTCGAGTCGGTCAGACAATGGGCGTGGCAGACAGCAGCATCGCCGGCGGCGTGGCTGGTCGCGCTCGTCATCGTCGCGGGCGCGGCGCTGGCGCTCATCAACTGGCTGCCGCAGCTCGCCATGCGGCTGGTTATCAGGTGCGCGGTCTTTTGCCTGCGGCTCGCCATGTTCGCCATAATTCTCATCATCATGTACCGCGTTGAACTGTCGGTGGACCTCGAGGTGAGGAAGCCGCAGGTCTGGGCGGTGCTCGTCGACGATTCGGGCTCGATGAACACGCCCGATGAAAACGGCAGGACGCGCTACGCCGCGGCACGCGAAGACATGGAAGCCGTGCAGCGGCGGTTCGGCAAGGAAGTGCAGATGAAAACGGCGGCCCTCAGCGGCCAGCCGGGCGAGACCGCCGGGCAGGGGCCTACGCATCTGTACCAGGCGATCAGAGCACTGGCACTCGAAGGCGAGCCGGTCGACCAGATCGTGCTGCTGACGGACGGCCGCGACGTGGCCCGCCATGATTTTTCGAGGCTGGGCCGCGACCTGCGGACGGCCGGCGTCGGAGTCGCCGTTCGAGTGTACGGCACGGCCGAGCACACTGTATCGGCGGTCGCGATATTTGCCGAGCCTGATACCGAAACGATCAGGATCGGCGAGGATCTCATCATCCACGGCTCGATACTCTCGGCGCCGGCCGACTCCTACGCCGTGCGGCTCCTCGAAAACGGGGAGCAGGTACTCGAGGCGAGCATCCCGCGCGACCGGCGGCAGGCCTTTCAACTGACCCACCGCCCCAAGGAAGCAGGCGTGCACGAATACACACTCGAGCTCCTGAGCGGATTCGAGAACGATGACGGAACCCCCCGCAGCAACAAGGCATCCTTCATGGCGCAAGTCGTGCCCGAAAAGATAAACGTCCTGCTCATCGAAGGCTACCCGCGATTCGAATTCAAGTTCACCCGGTACGTGCTCGACAGCGACCCGATGATCAATCTGGTATCGATCACCCATCTGCCGGGCGGCGGCGTGTACATCCAGGGCGAGCCCCGGCACAGCAACCCGGAGCAGGGGCTGATCAGCTCGCAGGCGGACCTGTTCAAGTACGACGTGGTCGTCATGCTCGATGTGCCGCGGTCGCTTTTCAGCACCGGAGAAGACCAATCCGAGAGCAGGATGCACCTGCTGCGATCATTCGTGACCGATCGCGGCGGCGGGCTGATCATGGGGGGTGGCCGCGATGTCTACCGCGCGGGCGGATACCAGAACAGCCCCCTCGCGTCGATCATACCGTTCGACCTCAGCGATTACTACGGCACCGCGCCGCAGTTTCCGCGGATGTTCTTTGCCACGGTCAATCAGGGCATGCAGGACCATCCGATACTGCGGCTGCTGCCCGATGCGGCTCAGAACCGGGAGCGGCTGCACAGCCTGCGGCAGCTCGACGGCTGCAACAACGTCGGACGGCCGCGGCCCCTCGCGACGACACTGCTCAGCCGCACCATCGAGCGGCGTGACGCATTGAACCTATTGGAAACGATCACCGTGCCGGTGCTCGTGCATCAGCAGTTCGGCGCCGGAAAAGTGGTGGCGTCCACCGTCGATACCTTCTGGCGGTGGCAGCTCCAGCCCGATTTCCCCGACGATCCGCCCTTGCAGACACTGTTTGCGAATATGGTTCGATACGTATCGCCCCCGCCGGGCAAGGCGGGCGAGCCGCAGATCCGCCTGCGCGACCGCGCCCCGCAGATCGGCAGCGATGCCGTCCTCTACACTATCCTGCGCGACGAACGCTACCGCCCGATCCGCAACGCCGACATCCTCGTCACGGCCGGCTGCCCCGACGGACGCCAGTTGCGGATCTTCCCCCGCGACCTTCCCGACCGGCCCGGCTATTACGAATACAGGATCCCGCTCGACATCGGCGGCCGCTACACGGTCACCGCCGCGTACGCCGACAAAGAGCCCCAGAAGACCAGCTTCATCGCCGGTGCGACGCGCGGCGAGTTCGCCGACCTGCGAGCCGATCGCGAATCGATGGCCGAGCTCTCGCAGGCTGCCGGCGGCACTGTCGTCACCGACATCCCAAGCTGGCTCGCACAGGCCGGCCGAAAGCCCGCTACGCTTCCGTCGCAGCGTACCCTCGCACTATGGAACAGCCCGCTGATGCTGATGCTGTTCGTCGGATTCGTCAGCCTCGATTGCTATCTGCGCAAGAGGCAGGGACTGGCATGACGGCAGAAACGAGGTTTGCATGAGTGCAACAGAACCCACACAACAGCGCCGGCGATTCACCGAGCGAATCCGCCGCTTCTCGAAAAGCCGCCGCGGTTTGAACAATGCGGCGATGCTCTACCGGCAGGCGTTTTGGGCGCTGTCGACCCTTTCGCTGCTGCTCCTGCTTACGCTGCCATCCTCGCTGCTGAACGAGCCGCTGGCCGACGCATTCGTCCTGATCATCGCGTTGCTTGCGACGGCGGGGCTGGCCGTGTACTGCCTGCTGCGGTGGAGCCGGCTGAAGGACGACATGTCAGAGGCGTTCCATATGGAAGCGCTCGCCGGAAACCTCAACAGCCGCGTCATCAGCGCGCTCGACTTCCTCGACCGCCACATGCACACGCGTCTGACCGACGCGGTGATTGAAAGGGCCGCCGGCGACCTCGAGCGCGTGCCGTTCGAGACGCTGCTCGACAGGACAGTCCGCAACCGCTCCCGTCTCCGTTTCGCGGTCATACTCGCTGTGACGCTCGCGCTCGGCTTCAGCCCGTGGTTCGGCTTCAGCAAACTCGGCGAACGCGGCCTGCTCGGATGGGCCGCGTTGCGCGAATGGCTCGTGCCCACCGAGTGGGAACTGTTGCCCGGGCCGGGGCGCCATATCGTCCTGCTGGGCGACGAGGTCACAACGGGCGTGCAATTCACCCGCAATCCCTTCGACCGCATCTCCATGGTGACGACGGACGGCGGCGACGGCGAGGAGCAGCGAACAACTCTCTCGACCGACGCAAGCGGCGTCGCCGCCATCGCGATCAAAGCAGACCGGGAGCGCGTGAGCCGGATTTTCTTCGAGTTCGGACAGCGCCCCACGCAGACGGAAATGGTCGAACTGGTCTTCACCGACCGGCCGATGATCGAGAGGATGCAATTTGAGCTGATTCCGCCGCGATACACCAGGGAGGCGCCGCGCGACCTCGATGGCACGCACATCTCGCAGATCGCGGGTCTGCCGGGCACGCGCGTGGCGCTCGGCTTGACCTTTTCGAAGCCGCTCAACAGCGCAACGATCCGATTCGAGGAACGCGACATCGACATCCCCTTCGACGTATCCGGCCGGTTCGCATCGCTCAATTTTGTCATCTCCGAGCGACTGCGGGCCCGCATTACCGTCGAGGATATCCACGGTTTCGGGATGCTGAATCCGCAGATCCTCGACATCGATCTGCTGGCCGACGAGCGGCCGCGGCTGGTCTGGCCGGGCTTTCTCAAGCAGAACATGCCGTTCCGCATCAATGAGGTACACACGTTCGGATTCGGCGTTACAGCCAACGACGATTACGGCGTATCGTCCGTCTCCCTCGCGTGGAGGCAGTGCACCGTCGACGATCAGAGAGTGATAATCGCGCAGGATACTGTCGAGCGCATCATCGATCCGCCTCAGACCACCGTCATCGCGGAATTCATGAACGTGTTTCAGAGCCTGAACCTCAGTCCGGGCAGTCTGGTCAGTTTCCACATCGAAGCGACCGACAACCGCGAGCCCACTCCCCAGACCATCAGCAGTCCGCTGTTTTCGCTGTTCATCTATCAGGATGAGCTTGCCGCCGGCCGGGGCGACTATGCCGACGGATTCGGGATGTTCGGAGAGTTATGGCGGCTTGCCGAGGGGGAGCGCGGCCGTTTGGGCCGTGCCCGGCGCATCAGCGACGTGCCGGCGCCGCAGCCTGTCAGGGCAGTAGGCGGATGGGTGAGCGAATGGGAGAATCCCGGCGTGCAGACCGGAACGCGAGCGCCCGTCGTACATCATGATTTGGGCTTGCAGACAGAAATGTATTTCGGCATCCTTTCGCAGGCCGCGCATGATCAGGAAAAGGAACGCACACCGCCGCAAGCGGCGACACCGCCGCAGGCTCAAAATGAGGAGCGCGCGGAATGAATAGCTACCGAATGGAAGACACCTCATCGGGGCTTCGACGCAACCATCGATATTCCTGGCGCTGGCGGGCATCGGCGCTTCTGCTGCTTGCGGCGCTGCCGGTTCTGCTTAACCTGACGGTTCTCAAGGCGGAAGAGGCCGCACCGGCCGGAGCGGATGCCGCCGGCCCGGCTGAAGCACCCGCTGCAGTCCGCTGGCTGACAGTGCGCCTTGCACCGGCCTACGCGCCGGAGCGATCCGTCGATCAGCTCGAGAGCATTACCGAGGTGACCGAGCATGAGGCGGTGCTCGTCACAGGCCCGTTGTCCGGCGCCGATATCGCGAAGCCGCCAAGCGTTATCGGACACCGCGCGGTGCTGTGGGTTCGCGGGGCCAACGTCGACGGGAAATTCGGCTTCGAGCGCTACTACGAAAGCAAATACATCGACCGCTCCAGCACTCTCAAAATACAGTCGGATCAACTCGGGCCGGGCGAGCACGTCATCAATCCCGGAAAACACCGGTTCACCATCCGCGACGACGGGAGCATCACCTCCGATGATCCCGACATCATCGTCGAGGGTGAGGTGGTGACGCTGAAAGTCTACGGGGTCGATATAATGGCAGCCCGGGCGAGCGAGCCGGGGCCGCCCGAAGAACGCCTGGTGCCTGAAGCTTTCGGCGTGCGGCTTGCCGACACTGCGCCGGACGAGCCCGGTCCTGCCGAAGCGCCCGGTACGCAGCCGGCCGGTGCCCGTGATTTCAGCAACATGTTGAGCCACGCTCATACGTTCTATCCCTTGCGTGTCTACCTGCCAGCAAATAGCGAAGGGCCCGGCTACCACCTCTCCCCTTACGGGCAGGGCTTTCGCGTTCGGGCTGGCGGCCGCGTGGAGCTCATCGGTGACGTGGTGAACGGGCTGACCGCGGATGGATCCGCCATCACGGCCGAATACGCGTTCTTTCACGGCCTCATCCTGAGCCAGACGGGACTCGGCGCCGCGGTGGGTCCGGCAGGCATCTCCTCCAACGGCACTCCTGCGAGAGTGTCTGTGCGGCCCGGACGGACGCGTATCTGCAACTTCACGGCCGGCTACGGCATTCCGTCCGAAACGTTTGCACTGCCCGTCGAGGCCGATTACGCCCGCCTGGCACGGATGTTTTTCGTCGCTGACAACAGAGGCGCGGATCCCGCCGACGTCCGTCTCCTGGTGCTCGAATGGAAAGATGAAGTGATCGAGGCCACGGCGCAAACGACGGTGAACCTGCGGTTCCTGCAAAACACATTTGAGATTCGCGAGGAAGACGTGATTGAGGACGTCGCGGCTTCGGAAAGCCGAGCGGCTTCTGAAACCCAAGCAGCTTCAGGATGGGAGAAGATGGCGGCCATCCTGCTCAACGATGATGCGGCCGCGGCCGGACAGCGTCCATTGAGCGTCATCCACCGCCATCTTTCGAGTGTGTGCGCACAGCATGCCGCCACCCGGAGCGTCGCGGACGTTCTGAAGGACCTTTCGGCGAAGGATGATAAGGTCCGCCGCTTCGCCCAGAGAATGCTGTTGAAGTCGCTCAATCTCACGCTGCACGATCCTGCGTTTTACGACCGCGATGGATTCGGCGGGATCGAGTTGTCGGAGGTATCCCGTGCAGCCCTTGCCGGCCCGGAGGCTGCCAAAAACAGCCGTCTGATCGGCGGCCACTCGCTGCTCGCCGACGTTTTTCCCGGCCCGCTGCATCCATTCACGCGCAAGCCGTCCATCGCAGAGCCGAAAATTCGCGCCCAGTGGTCGCGATATTATGCCGAGATGCCCACCAGGCGCGTGTGGAATGACTTCGACATCGATGAATGGGCGGCTTCGGAAAGCCGCGATCCCGCCGACGGCACACTCACATTCGCTCTGCCTGATATGCCGAATGGTTTCTACCATTTCCGCTTCAGCGTAGTCGACGGGGCGGCGGAGCAGTCGTCGCAGATGACTCCGTACGCGGAGATGTTCGCAGCAGTCTTGCGGCCCGGCCAGACGGGCACGGCCGCGTTCATCAGCCCCAAAGGCCGCGACGCTTTCGTCGCCGGCGAGACGGTCCGCCTCGAGGCCGTCATCCGATCGTCAGATCCGGCCCGCCCCGCCGGCTCCCCGAAGATTGTCCTCGCGCATCCCGGTGGACGCGAAGAGCGGGTGGCGTTCGCGGATCACGGCGGGCAGTGGAGTTCGCAACCGTTCGAGCTTGCGGCGCAGGTCACGCGGCAGTTGCCGCCCGGCCGGTACACGCTGACCTTCGCGGACCTGCCCGGGGGTATCCACCCGTGGCCGCTGGAGTTTGACCTGACGCCATGCGATCCGCCCAGCACGTATACGATCATCAGAAATGACAAATATACCTCATGTTTCCCGATGGGCAGCTGGTTTCCCCAGTATCCGTATCGCGAGGACGGCAAGCCGATCGACCTCGATCGCGCGGTTCGGACGCTGTCGGAGCTTGGCTACAACCGCATCGAGTTTATGCACGATTTCGACCATGAGGGTGGAGGCAGGCGCGCGTATATGGAGCGCGAGCAGTTGGCAGCGAAGGATCCGAGGCTGCCGCCGCCTCTCGCGGTGTTCCAGCCGTGTGTCCGCGACCGCATTCTCAACGCCTGCGTGCGAAACGGCATGCAGATGGCTCACACGCTGCTGCCCTACAATGATTTCCACATCCCCCGTTACATCGAGCCGTATATCAAGGCCAGCGAGCGCTGGATCAGCCGCATGGTATCGTCGATGCGTCATTCTCCGGCGTTTGACGGGATGTATCTCTACCACGAGATGTACGAATGGGGCCTGATGGGGGTGGAAGATGCGCATACCGAGTTGTGGCCGCGCCTGCGCGAGCGGGCCGCGGCCGAGCATTTCGGCGAGCGCACCTCCGGCATCCGCAGCCGGTGGATGCGGCAGATGCAGCGCCCGCGCGGCGAACGCGACCGCGAGGTGCTCGCAAGATTCCTTGACCTGCGCCGGTTCGAACTCGCAAGCTGGGGCGATTACAACAGCCGCGTCGCCCGGGCCGCACGCGAGGCCGCACCGTGGGTGCGCATCAGCACCCAGAATTACGTCCACCTGCAGGTGCAGCACGGGCACGGGGCAGTCTGCTCCGGCATCGACTTTGACTGCGGGTTCCGCCCGGAGGTGTTCAGGGACCTCGACTTCCGCGTGATGATCCATTATCACGACGGCATGTGCGGAGGATGGCTGCATTCGCCGATGCACGTCGAGCTGATGCGATTCGATCCGCCCCGGCCGGCCTGGTCCAATGTGCCGATAGTCCCGGTAGGCTCGGTGATCCCGCGCGACGGCCAGTATGAGCGGCGAATGGCTTTCGCTCATCTCGCGGTCGGTTCCGACGCTATCTCGCAATATGGCAATCACTTCACTTTCGAAGACGATCCCGTCTCGGTCGCGGGCGGCCTCAATGCAGGCAATGTTTCGGTCATGGAAGGCCGCGAACGAACCCGCCATCTCAACAACGAGATCCTCAAGCCATTTGGCGAACTGGTCCCGGCCACAGAGCCGGGCTACCGGCGCGTGGGCATCGTGCACACGGCGAACCAGATGATCCTGAGCGAATTCAAGGAGCTGCGCACGGCTAATCAGATCGAAGAGCTCTGGATCACGTGCTGGCGGCTGGGATTTCCCGCGGTCTTCCTGCGCGCGGACGCCTTCGAACGCCCGCTCGAAGGATTTGACATGATCTTCGTGCCCGGCATCAGGATCGACGGTGAACTCGACGACAACATGCTCAACCGGCTGCAACAGGCGATAGCACGCGGTACGCGAGTCGTCGTCGAGCGCAACAGCACTCTCGACCTCGATGGCATCGTGCGGCTCGATTTCGACATCAACAACTATTACCTCGGTCCCGGGTATAATCCTGGAAAATGGGAAGACGAAGTCTATCGCCTGTTCCGCTATACGCAGCCTGCCGTCGACTATCTTTCGAGCCGTCTACCGCAATGGGCCGAGCCTGCGGCGACGGGGCCGTTCAGTGTCGGCCCCAACTGGCGGCGCGGCGGCGATATCCATTATATGATCATGTCCAATATGGAGCAGGTGAACCTCTCGGCATCGCTGAAGCAGTTTGTGGCGCGGCCCTCGCTGATCCCGATGACGGTGAGTGCGTCACGCGGCAACGCGGCCTACGACCTGCTCCGCGGCACGCGCGTCGAGTTGGAGGCCTCCGACAAGGGGCGCCGTTTCACCGCGGACCTCCGCCGGATGCAGGGGGCGTTCTACGCGTTCCTGCCTGAAGCCGTCGCGGGAATCGAGTCGGAGATCGCCCTGTCGCAGGATGGCGGTTCCGTTCGCATCGGTGGCGCACTCGTCGGCGAGTCGGGCGCGGCCATCAATGGCATATTCCCCGTGCGCATCACCTTGACGGCCGATGGCTATGATTCGCAGGAATTCTTCCGCGCCATCGGCGGCGGCCGTTACGCCCGCCTGCAGCTTCCCGGCGGCGACAGGCCTGTCCGCTGGCGCATCGACGTGCGCGAGGCTCTTGCCGGTTACACGGCGTCCCAGACGGTCGAGCGCCCCGCCATACAGGGCTCGCCGCTCCGCATGCTCGCCGTCGACACCGCATACGTGCAATTTCCCGAGGAGGTGCGCGGCTTCTGGAAAGATACCAAAGAGGTGCTGCTCGTGGTCGGCGAACGGACCTCCGGAATGGACGGGATAGCCGACGCCTTTGCGGCAGAATTGGAGAAGCGCGGCATACGCGTGACCCGCAAGACTGAGCAGGATGCCCTGCGGTACCCCAATGGCTCCGGTGGAATGCCTGAAGATACCAAGGCCGACGGATACCATACGTGGGGCGGCTACGGCAGTGGGCAGCAGAACATAAAGCCCATCATGATCGTGGATGCGCCTCTCGTGCTGATGACGGCTGCCGGCGGGTCGCGCCTGCTGTATGCGCTCGAAGACAGCGGTTATCTCTCGCCGCTGCCCGCGGGCGGCAAGGGCCTGGTGACGCAGCCGACCGTCCGGCGAGCGCGAAGGCCTTTCAACGTCAATTACGATACGCTGTGCCTGATCGCCAACGATCCATCGTCGATGGGCGCCGCCGTCGCAGCAGCGATCGGAGGCAAGTTCGATACCCCACGTCCGCTCGAAATCGCGGTCGATTTCGGACAGCCCCAACGATCGAAGTCCGCACAGACGGTGGCTCACCCGCCTGCGGCTGAATTCGCCGATAACAACGAGATGGTCAGTGACGTGCAGTTCGACTCCGACGGCAACCTCTACGTCATAACATGGGGCCACGGCGACAACCTCTACTCATTCACGCCGGAAGGCTCCCTGCGCTTCTCGCATTACCTGCCCGAAATGGGGCCGTTCGGGCTTGGCGTCTACAACGACCGCCTGATCGCCTGCACCTCCGTCGGCTCGCGGCTCTATCACATCGGGCTTGACGGCAAGCCGCTGTGGCAGGTGCGCCTGCCTCGCGATCCCGGGATGGGCGAAGAACGGCGGCGGTATTTCCCCCACTTCCAATATGACCAGACGACTCGACGCACCGCCTTCCGAGACGCAATGAACGGCTCCATGCGGATCATCAATGAGCACGGCGAGATTGAGGCGGAATGGTTTGGCGATGCCTATGAAGACAAGGAAGACGCAACGGCAGGACGCCGGCGCGAATTCCACATCTTCGCGATCAGCCCCGATGGAACCAGAATAGCCCAGCTCGAATCCGAAAGCTATCTGGCTCAAGTGGGTCATGGCACAGGAAACGCCTACGATTCATACCTCGTCATCCGCGACATGACCGGCAAGAAACTGGCGACATGGCCCGAGATAATCGCCAATGAATTCGGATCTGTAACCGGTAGTGTGCAGTGGCAAGCGGGCAACGACGGCCCAAGCGTCACGGTCAACGGCCGCACCACGCGTTACGATGCCGGTCTGACGCGCGTAGTGGCGCGTCCCAGCCGCTTTGCCGGGGCAGTATTCGATTTCGGGGAGCACGGTGCTTTGAAATGTGTCGATTCGCGCACACTGTGCCGGGTCGATGCCGAAGGCCGCGAGGTCGCGATACTCGACCGCTTCGCAACCTTCCCGACCATCGCGCGAATCTGCCCGGCGGGCAAAACGATTTTCTTCTACGACGAATACGGCGAGGCTTCCTTCTATGACGCCGCCACCGGAAAGCGCCTCGCCAGCTTCATCCCGCCCGAAATCGGCATGGTCACGCGATTCACGGCCGACGGCACGCGCCTCCTCATCGGCGGATTCCGGCAATCCCTGATGTGCTACGACCTGCAGGGCAAGCTTGTGTGGCGCGTCCGCCTCAGCGACCATAATAAAACCCTCAATAATATAGCCCCTCTCGAACGCGTCATCGGTTTCCCGACGGGGCTGCCTTACGTGACAGACCTGTTCCCCGATAGGACTGACAAGCATTGGCCGCCTCTGATTGATGAGCCGGGCCAGCTCGATGCGGTCGTGCGTTTCGACGAGAACCGCCTCAGCAACGGCGACGCCTCTGCATCGGGCGGATGGGCCGACGCCGGAGGCAAGGTCGCATTCGCCGACATCAGCGTCAATGGAGGAAAAAGCATCCGCGTTGGCCAGAACGTCGTATCGCAGGAGATCAGCGGTTACATCGGCGACCACTTCACCTGGGTGCTCGAGTTTTACCACCGCAAGGCGCCCGGCAGCGAGGCAGGCGAGCTCAGCGCCGGCTTGCGCTCGCAAAGCCGCCATCCGCAGGTGGTCGTGCGCCGATTCCAGAGCGGCGATCAGTGGAAATTCGAGCGCGTAGTCACCAAGAGCGGAGCGAACGCAGAGGCCATTTCGGTCGCCTTCAAGAGCGATGGTGGAGACACCCTCGTCGATGGTGTCACGCTGCGCCGCATACGATTCCCCAGCGTCAACCACATGCTTCATCCTCCTGTTCATGACGTGACGCCGCGCGTGCTCAAGACGCCCCGCTTCATGGATTCTTACGAGCCGCTTGGCCGCCTCCGCGAGCAGATACCCAACCGCGTTCTCATCGAATTCTCGCCCGTGATCGGCCAGGGTCTTGTGGAACCGGGTTTTCTGCAGAATGCACGTTTGAATGATATGGACAGCGAGTGGTACACCTTCCCGCTGGGAGACACGACCGATATCAGCATGGGGCTGCGCGAACCGCGGTGGATATCGACCGTGGCCGTATACTTCAACGCCTATGATGAAAAGAACATCACCCCGCACTACGACATCCTTGTCCAGGAAATCGAAAGCGGTCAGACTCGACTGGTGGCTTCGGTACGCAATAACCGGCGTCTCATGCAGATCAGCACGTTTCCGCCGGTGATGTCAGATTCGGTCATCGTACGGATGATCAATCCGTTGGCACGCCACCGCACGATAACCGAAGTCGAGATTTACGGTCCGCTTTCCGGCAGAGCAGGCGACCCTGGCTTCGACGATCCCGATGGCCAGAACACCTACATGGGCAATTTCACCCGGGTCGACGGCCGCGAATTGGTCCTGTGGCCGGAATACGGCCCTCTGCAGAACATAACCGGTGACAACAGCACCCTTCCTACCTGGGCTTGCCCGTCGGCACAGGCGCTGCTCGACAGGGACTACATGCACCTGGCACGCCATTGCGGATACGTGCAGCGGATCGGGCTGCAGAGAAAGGAAGACCACTCGACGGATCGAGCCAACTCACTCGGCTTCCCGTCCGTCGGCGGCGCAGTATACGGCGGGCTATGGCTCCTGCCCGGCACCGACGGCGTACTCTACGGCATCGACCCCGCTTCCAGCCGCACGCTCTGGTCCAGCAGGATCGGCGAGCGGTTGAGCAGCGGGCCCGCAGCCATCGGCAGCGATGTCATCGCGGCATCCGATACCGGCAGGCTCGTTGCCCTTGATCTCGGCAGCGGAGCACTCCTCCGCGAGACGCAACTCACCGCCGGCGTCCCCGGCTCACTGGCGGCCGATGGCGGCAAAATCGTCCTGATCAGCGAAGACGGCCTGCTGCAATGCATCGACGGAAAGACATTCAAGACACTCTGGACGTTGCCGGTCGCGACCTGGACTGAATCGACGCCCGCAATCTCAGGCGACATAATCTACTTGGCAGACAGGCTCGGCGTGGTCCGCGCCGTGCGCCTGTCTGACGGATCCCTCGTCTGGAGCACAGAGCTTGGCGAGGAATTCATCCGTTGCCCCGTCGTCACGGCAGACTCTATTTGCCTTGGGTTCCGAAAAGGCAAGGTCGCCGCGCTGAACAGGGCCGATGGCAAGCTGCGCTGGCAGACACGCATCAACAGCCGGTTCAGATACGAGCCGGTGCCCGTCACCGCGGTTGAGGCTGCAAAGGACGGCGCCGCTCCGCCGCGGCACAAGGCAATCATGGTCTTCGACCGCAATCAGGCGCGCCTGCTCAACATCGCCGATGGGTCATTGCTGCGCGATTGGATCAAGCTGCCCGATCTGCCCATTGCATCGATATCGCACCGGCATGGAGGATTTTACTTTACCCTCAAATATAACAACCTCGGGCACGAACGGCTCGCGCACGGAGGACAGCTTTTCATACACGGCAACGGAGACGCCTATCGCATCGTGCCGAAAACCGGGGATAAATGACGTGAAGGCGGCCCGACAGGCCGATTGCGGACGTTGCGAATCACGGAGACGCTCCCGCGAGGCCCCTCATTATTACGTCATTGGGAAGAAATGATGTTAAAACTGCTGCCAGATACCGAAAGACGCCCCGCCGGGGGCTCTCTGAAAAATGCTCTTCGCACCGCTGTGCTGATCCTGCTGGCAGCCGTGTTTGTTCCAACTGCTGCTGCCGGCGAGAAACAGGGACCGGTGCTCGATTACGGGGTGGAGGTTTCGGGTAAATATCCTGAAGCCAAAGCCTACCTGAAACTGCAGTTGCAGGCGCCCAACGAACGCCTCGAAATCGTCGTCGAGATGCGCGATCGCGAACTCAATCAGATAATGAGAAAGACCGAGAACATTCTGACGGAAGCCGGCAAACAAGGCGTTGAAATCGACGTCACCCCGCCTGCCAGAGCGACCGGGCCCTTCACGGTCGATTGCCAGATCACAAGCGAAACCAACACCATCCACTTCAGGGACGAAAAGCGATTTGCCTACGCAAATGCATTGATCCCTCTGACGAGCATGCAATCCGACAGGATGATCGACTGGCATCGCACCACGTTTCCGGGACCGATGCACCTGAATCAGAATAATCTTCCCTGGGGCGCCGAAACTCTTATCGGCGGAGCCGAGTTCGACGCGAAGATCGCCCATTCAGGCCCGCGTTCATTGCGCATCCGGTATCAGGCGGGCAAGCCCACCCACCTCTACAGCAACGTGCACCTGCCGGGCTACCCGATACGCGCATCCTTCTGGGTCAAGGGCAACGGCACCAAAGACAAGCTGAAAGTGTCTTTCCGCGATCACGTAGAAGCCGCCCGCGTTTACTGGGAGCGGCAAGTCAACCGCATCGAGCATCTCGTGTGCACGCTGGACTTTGAAGACTGGCGCAGGTTCGAGGTGCCCGTCATCGGAAATGGCCTTCAGTTGGGTACCCGCGCGGAAGCTCCTACCGCAATAGCCGTGCCCATTCACCTGCTGGCGTTTTCCGTGGAAGCGGGCCCTGCGGCCGAGGGAGCGCCTGCGGAACGCCTTGTCTGGATCGATGATCTCAGCGTTGAAACGCAGGTGCTCCACGGCGAGCAGATTTCCATCGAAATGACCACCGATACGCCCGACGCCCGCCTCCACTCGGATGCCAAGGCCGTGGTCGCAATCGGAAACGGCACCGCCACGCCGCTCTCCAAAGGCCGCCTGCACCTTACTGCAAAAGACCGGGATGAAAATGAAGTCTTCGAGCATGTCGCGCTGATGGATATCGAACCGCAGGCATTCGCATTCGCCGAGATACCGCTGTCACAGCTTGCCGAAGCCAATCCAAAAGGACCGGCAACCCTCACCGCCGTCTTCACGGCACAGCAGATCAACATGCGGGTGCAGTGCGATATCATTATGAAATCGCCCCACCATGCGGCGGAGTTCTGGGATTTCCACGACCCGCAGGAGTATGGCGGCCACGCCAATTCAGCCGGAGGCCGGACGGTCGAAGGCGGATACGCCGGTTCGCGCCACGCGCTCGCCATTCCCGCACCGCCCGACGCATGGAACATGACTGTGCTCCATCCGGCGCTTCCGGGAGTGCCCACTCATATCGAGATGATGGTCAAGGGCGGCCCAGTGCCCGTCCGGCTGCAACCGTTCTTCTTTGACGCCGGGCGAGTCGGCGTTGCGGGCGTCAATTACAACAGGCTGCCCTCGCCTGAAATAAACGTCGATTGGCAGGACTGGCGGCGGGTGTCATTTCAGGCACCGGCCATACCGTTCGGCTACGACAATCTCTCAAAGCAGTTCATCTTTGAGGCAGCGTATCCCCTCAACCTCGTTCTCGCCGCGCATTCCACAGGCGAGGGATTGCAGATCCTTGTCGACAGCATCGTCGTGCACACGCATCTGGCCGACAGAGACGCAATCACAATCGGCCTGGTTGACCCTGAAGACACGGGCATCTGGCAGCCGGGCACGCCGCTGGCCCTCCGGCTGCTCAACTTCAGGAAGGAAGCGGTGGAATACGCCTTCGAAATACATTTGTCGAACGCACACGGAGCGGTGCTTGCCGAAGGGCCTCAATCCGTGAAGATCGAGCCGGGCCGGCACGCCGAACTAGTAATAGTCGAACGGCTTCCGGAAGATATCTACACCCTCGAAATACGCAGAGAAGGCCATCCTGACATTCGCGAGACCGTCATCGCCAAAGACCTCAAACGCTACTTCGGCGATACGCCCGATGCGATCCTCCGGAGCCTTCCGGCGCTCGAACGCCACCTAGGCATGTTGACCAGACGAGTCTACCTTGACTGGGACAGCATGGAGCAGGTGCCGGGCCTGCTGCATCTCGATTGGTTCCACAATGAAATTAAAATAGCAGCCGGGATCGAGAATACAGCCGACGGAACGGAAACGGCAGCAAAGTACCAGGTTGTGCCGCTCCTCGGTTTCTCGGCCGATTGGGCGGGCCCGGAAAAGTGGGAGGACGTGAAACAGAAACAGTATCAGCGCGGCGTCTACGGCAGCCACATTCAGGTGCCGGTGCGGCTGGTTGACTGGAGCGCCTACGTCCGCGAAGCAGTCCGCGAATGCGCCGGAAAAGCGGCAGCCTGGGAATTCTGGGAGAATCCCGACCACCGCGGATCGCCCGCCTATATCCCGCCGGCGCTCTATCCCCAGATGCTTCGAGTGGTCAGGCAGTGGGTCGATCTTTATGATCCCGGCAAGCCCATCATCGCCGGCGGATTCTCCTCCGACCACGCCTACGAGTACCTCAGGCAGATCAAAGAACCACACACGCTTCCCTTCGACTGTTTCGGCCTCCAGTTCAGCCTCGGAGAACTCTCGCCCGAGTCGGCCGATATGGAGGGCCTCGTCGATGATCTCGACTCCCTGCTCAAGCTGACCGAACAGGGCCGGCAGTTGGATGTTCCTCAGCTCGACTGGCCGATCGGCGAGCACGTGTCCCCCATTCAGCAGGGAGCATATCACGCCCGGGCCGTTCTCATCATGCAGCGGTCTCTCGACGATTCGTACCGGCTCACGCTCCTCAACGAAACGGAGAATTTCGAAGGTTTCGGACTGTTTCACCGCCGGCCTTTCGGAAACACCCGCAACTTTCGGGATCTTCGCCCCTTGTATCTGCCCAAGCCTGCCTGCTTCGCCCTGATCGCGACGCGAGACAGGCTCAAAAGCATGAACTTCAACATTGATCTGCGCCTGCCTGACCGCGACTCGACAGCCGGCCGCGCCTACCTGTATGAGAAAGACGGCGGCAGATGGTCTCTTGCACTGTGGCGCGCCCGCGGCGGAGCGCGAGCCTACCGCGTTCCTCCCGCATGGTCCGGCGTGGAACTGACCGACGCGTTCGGCACAGCATTCAAACTCCGCGACAACATCCTCGACATCGGCCCCATCCCGGTCTTCGTGGATTTCCCCCAGGGTTACGGCGGTCCGCGCATCCGGCAGGATGTCAGGCTGCTGGAAACCGCCGACGGCCTCGATCGCCCTCTGCTCGCACTCTATCCCACCGAACAGGAATCGGCAGGCGCCGCAAAATACCGTGCCGAAGGCACAGCCGAAACGGTGTCGAAACGCGACCGCTGGATGATCGGCGGCGAACCAGTCGAACTCACTTTCCTCACCGGCATCACCGAAGAAACCTTCGAATTCAAAGCCGATGAGCCCGGCACCTGTCGACTCGTGCGAACATGGTTTAGCGATGACGGCGTGACCGGCTCTCGGTTGAAAATCGTCCTCAACGACCAGCGGGAGATGATCTGGGACCTTGCTTTCTCAGAGCTTGGAAAACGCTTCAAACAGGCCGGCATTCGCGAGTCATCCCTGCTGCTCCACAACGTCGTCAGCGGCGTCAACAAAATCAGGATATTCCACACGACGCCCGGAAACATCGCCCGATGGGCGGTGATGCCGCTCCTCGACAAAACGTCCATCGACCTGACCGATCTGCATCCCCTCAACGCCTTACAGATAAAAGGCCGCCCGCTCTACTCGACCAATGCCACCGGAACGCCGCTGACGATCGGCGAACGGAAATACACATCCGGGATCGGAACGCTTTCACCCGCGCAGCTCGAATACCCCTTGCACAAGCAGTTCTCGCGATTCGAAGTCACCGTCGGCATCGACTCCGAGACCGCAGGGCGCGGGAGCGTTATATTCTCGCTATACGCCGATGACGATCCGACTCCGATAGTCAGCTCAGAATCAATGACCGGGTTTTCCGAACCCGCCACACTGGTGGCCGAAGACCTCGAGGAGGTATCGCGCCTCCGGCTCATCGTCGTCAACGCCGAGGCTTCCGACGCCGAAGCATTGGCCAATTGGGTGAATGCGAAACTTTATATGAAAAACATTGACTGAGCACCGCGGCTTCTGCTATCATGCTGCAGGGGCTGTTGTGATCGGGCATTGGCCGGATCGAGGATGCAATGACAACGATCAGAAAAGAATCATTCAAGCTTTTCATGGTGATGCTGCTGTCGGATATCGCCTTGCCTTG
>Ga0172362_10001076_pt1 | contig 23107 bp, 21 predicted proteins | sample LakKivs1_kivu2a2_FD_114534 | JGI IMG/M metagenome (GOLD analysis project Ga0172362, IMG submission 114534) | Sediment microbial communities from Lake Kivu, Rwanda - Sediment s1_kivu2a2 | ecosystem: Environmental > Aquatic > Freshwater > Lake > Sediment | place: Rwanda: Western Province, Lake... | reverse complement strand
TAACCTAGATTGAAATCCTTGTCCATGCCCCTTATATATGAGAATAAGTTTTCCTCAAGATATTCTCCAGGAAGTATCGGGAGAGTAATCGTCTGTGTTTCATTTCTCTGAATTGTAGTTGTTCTGTCAAAATCTCTGTAGGTTTTGTTTCCTGTCGAATCGGTAATTGACGTATTAATTTTTTCTGCAGTTACATTTTCCACAACATAGGATGTAGTTGAAATGTATCCATACTCAGGATAGTAAAAATGCTCGTTTATCATCGTACCAATCTGGGGCGTATGAGTTACAATAATGGTAGTATCATTTATGAGACTAATACTGCTGGAGTTTTCTGGATATTCAGTTTCCGTAGAATTAAAGGAATCTATTGAAATCCATGTGAAATCCTCACCAATATCATATGTGGGTGTAGTATATTTCCATAACAACGTGTCGTTTATCTTTGTAACAACTGTTGAGTCTGGCCAAGAAGGATAATTATCTTGAATTATTTCTCCAACATAATGCCAGTCTTCTCTCAGTAAATACAACGATGTTGTTATATTTCCATAATATGAAAAATCAGATGGCATTAAGACGTCTTCATGAATCTCTGTGATTCTAAAAACATATGTGGTATCAACATAGCGCGTGAGATTAATTACATCTCCAACACGCGGGGAGTAGCCGTATGCTTTATCTGGAGTGAGTGGACCTATTGTTGCTTTCTGTTTAGCTTCTAAACCCACTAGACCCTCCATAAATCCTTCTACGAAATTCTGACCAATCATATTTGAATAAGAACTGTAATCATTTGGTGGGGTCTCTGAAGAATTCAATGTCACGAAAACATTCAAAGGAATACCGCCAGTTTTAGTCGCGGTATTGTTGTAAGAAGAAGCAAAGATTGTATCATTAGCGTATCTGCCAATATAATTTACATCAGCGCAATCTCCAAACGATATCTTGTCTGTTTTTTTACCAAACAGATTACCAATAATATCTTCTCCGTAAGTCACTGCCAAAAATACCGATACTGAACCTACTATTATAATTACTAATAATATTGCAGCCAATTTTTCGTTTTTCATGTCTGGGCTGAATGAAGTCATCATATATTAAGCTAAGCCTTGCGGTTTGTCCATGTTCTATCAATAACATATCTTGCAAATTTGGCCGCCAGCAATGCTGTCTCCCCATTGTCAAAAGGTGGACAAACCTCCATTACATCAAAACCAACAAGTTTTGGAGAAAAACTGTCTATGCATTCAAGAACTTCAAAAGGTGTTATTCCAAATGGTTCCGGAGTACTTGTACCTGGAGCATAAGCTGGATCTATCACATCTATATCCAATGTTAGATAAATCGGTTTGTTTTTGAGATGTTTCTTTGTTTCATCTATTGCTTTTTTAATTCCATTTTTTCTGATAAAAAATGAGTCGATATAGAAAAGTTTATTCTTTTTAGCCTCTTCAAATTCTTCTTTCTCTGCTGACCTAATGCCCAACACGGCGATGTTTTTAATATCAACATGATCGGCAATACGACGAACGGCGCAAGCATGATTGTATGGTTCGTTTTCGTACTGTTGTCTAAAATCGATATGAGCATCGAGTGATACCACGGCAATATCCTTTGGAAATGCCTGGATTACGCCTGGCGTTATCGAATGCTCGCCACCGATTGCAATCGGGAACTTGTTTTTTTCCAATATCTTAGAAGTTAGTTCTCTAACTTTTTTAATCATTGTTTCTGGTTTATCGTTTTTAACATCGATGTCGCCGTAATCGTGAAATTTAATATCTTTAAGATCTACGCCTGTTTTTATGTAGTAAGTCTCGAAGTTCCAACCCGCCTGCCTTACCTCTTTTGGAGCCTGACTTGCACCATGCCTAAAAGAAGAAGTTTTGTCGTATGGAACTCCAAATATTACAAACTCTGCATCGTTAAAACTTGCTTCAGCATCGGCAAAATAATTTGGAAAATTCATATAATCATTACCTTATGAGTCTAAAGTAATCTCCAAATATAAAAATAATAGTTGTTTTAGGTCCTTGTAATCTTCTTTCTGCCCATTGCTTCTAGATATTGTACTTCTTTACCTGGTTCCAATTTACCCTTGAATTCTTCAGGAATTGGTATCTCAAAGGTCGAGTAGTTTTCTAGATCCATAAGTTGAACCTGATCACCCATTAATGCTACCACCTGTGCAGTTCGTTTATCAATCATCGGAACATGGACCTTATGTTTTACAGGATGAACGACACTTCGCTTTTGCTCATCAAATATTCCTATTGCTTCAATGCGCGCTTTTGCCTCACCATGCTTTCCTGGTTTAGATGTAGAAATACTTACTATTTTGCACGGTTCTTCATCGATAAGGATATATCGATTCACTTTTAACTCTCTAACTTCAGCTTGTTCTTTCATATATTTTCCTCTTTTGGCAATTTATAAACTACGTCGTGTTCTCTAACCTTATCTTTGACTTTTATACCAACGGCATCGCCGGGTTTCACAGATTGAACAGGGACTCTATCGATCTGCATGCTATCAATTTTTTGTTTTAAATCGGTATGAATGCCGACAATGTGAATGGTGTCCCCTACTTTAAGATTGCCATTTGTTATTTTTATAGCAGCTACATTAATATTTGTGAAGAAATGCTCAACAACACCAATCTTTTCTTCAACCATATTAAGTCACCTACCAATAATATAACAAGACGTACTTAAAAGATATCATACTTACATTTCTTTGACTATCTCGTAAATAGCTTTTTTACCGTGTTTTACACAGATAAAAGCTTCCCAAGCACCGTCCCATTCCATCGGATTTCCACATACTGGACAGGCCAGACTTTCAATGATATCTCTGTGCTGTTTAGTACGCTTCTTCAAAACCTGTGCCTTAATTTTCTTTGTTGGGTCAAGAGAGTCCATGACATATACGTTGCCATCAAGAGATATAAACGGAGTGCTGTCCGCCTTCATTCTTTTTTTACGATATGCTTTCATTTGCTGCTTGTATTTTTCCATCATCGTTTGTCTTCGGCCCATAGTATCGACCAGGTATTCTTTTGACCATGAATAAGGTTTTTGTTTTATAACCTCTTTCATCATACGGAAAATCATGAAGTTGGGTGAAATACCAATCAGTAAAGATATTCGCGATGTCCTTAAAGAACAAGATATATCTGAACTTTATCCGCCACAAGCCAAGGCTTTACCTTATGCTTTGAATGGAGAAAATCTAGTATTATCCATACCAACCGCCAGTGGAAAAAGTCTTGTAGCATATCTAGCAATTGTACACAGATTGCTAGGTGAAGGTGGAAAAGCACTGTATGTTGTACCACTAAAGGCACTAGCCCGAGAAAAGTATGAGGATCTAAAAACTTTTGAAAAACTTGGACTCAAAGTTGGAATATCTACTGGAGATTTAGATGAATCTGACCCAAAACTTGCCCGTTTTGATATAATTGTTTGTACATCTGAAAAAACAGATTCGATTTTAAGACATGGCATAAAATGGATCGATAAAGTGAAAGTTCTAGTAATTGATGAAATACATCTTATCCACGATCCTGAGCGTGGACCGACACTTGAAGTTATAATATCCCGTTTCAAAGCATTGAATCCTAAAACGCAGATAATCGCGCTTTCGGCAACAATCAAAAATGCATTAGAACTCTCGGAATGGCTCAAGGCAAAGCTTATTCAATCTGATTGGAGGCCTGTTCCACTAAGAGAGGGCGTTTTGTACAAGGATGAGATTAAATATGACAATGGAAAGGTTACAAAGCTTGATGACTCCAAAGAAAAACCTCTTGATAGGCTAGTTGAAGACTCCATTATAAATGGCGGGCAGGTTCTAGTTTTTGTAAATACGAGAAGATCTACCTTGTCTGTTGCACATAAGTTGACATCTTTAATAGAAAAAAAATTGTCTGACGAGGAGAAAAAAAATCTTGAAAAATATTTAGTATCTATGAAACGAGAGCTAACAGAAATTACGTCTATCGATGAAAAATTGTCTTTATGCATACAAAAGGGAGTTGCGTTCCATAACGCGGGCTTATCAGGTAGTCAACGAAGGGCTGTCGAACAGGGGTTTAAAAATCGCTTGATCAAATGTATTGTTGCTACTCCAACTCTTGCTGCAGGAATTAATGTTCCGGCACAAAGAGTCATAATCAGAGACCTATGGCGTTTTGACCCGAACTTTGGTATGCATCCTATTCCCATTTTGGAATACAAACAGCAAGCAGGCAGAGCAGGCAGACCAAGATATGACAAGCAGGGTGAGGCAATCACTATTGCTAAAAACGAAGAACAAAAGGAGCAGATTTTTAACAATTACATCTTGGCAGAAACAGAGCCTATTTTTTCAAAGCTTGGTAATCAATCGGCCCTGAGAATGCATTTGCTTGCAGCAATTGCAACAAATTTTGTAGATAGTCTTGATGGAATTTACAAATTCATAGACAGTACTTTTTACGCTTATCAGTCGGACGTATATGCTTTAAAGGAAGACATCGACGAAGTCATTAATTTCTTATTGGAAAACGGCTTCATCGAACGTATAAATAATGATAGATTCATGTCGACATTGTTTGGAAATAAAACTTCATCCTTGTACATAGATCCTCTATCTGCCGTACTTTTAAGAAAAGCACTTGAAACATCTTGCGATAAAGACACATCACCTCTATCGTTTATTCATGCAGTGTGCTCTACTCCAGATGTTCGCTCATTGTATCTAAGTGGAGGAGATACATGGGTAGAAGAAAAATTAGAAAAGCATCGTAGTAAGTTTTTACTTGAGCCCCCAATTGTATCTAGTGATGAATACGAGTGGTTTTTGAGCGATCTTAAGACCGCGTCGTTGATTGAAGATTGGACAAACGAGGTACCTGAAGATAAAATCGTTACAAAGTATAATGTTGGGCCAGGCGACATTTATAATGTTGTAGAAACAGCAGAGTGGTTGCTTCATGCATCCAGAGAACTTGCTCGAATGTATAATTTCGAATGCGTTTCAGACATTGGCGATCTAATTTTGCAAGTTCACAATGGATGCAAAAAGGAGCTTCTCAACCTAATATCTTTAAGGGGCGTTGGACGTGTTAGAGCGAGAGCACTTTATAATGAAGGGTTTAAAACCATTAACGAATTACGTGGTGTACCCCTCAAAAGACTTGCAGGAGTTAAAAGCATTGGCGAGGCTGTTGCTAAAAGTATGAAAAAGCAATTGGGGGAAAGTGTTCAAGGGGAAGAAAAAGAATTGCCCGAGTTTACTATCAAAAAACGTAGGAGAAGCAAATGATAAAAGTAGTTGGCGCTAAAGGGAATATAAAAAATGTTGACGATTCTTTAAAAAAAGTTCTTAGTTTTGTTCAAGAGCATAGAGTTATTGTTCAGGTATTTAATGCAGATGTCATTTACGGAAAAAATCATCTTGTTTCTGCAACAGAACATGCCCTTAGAGCATTTGAAAGAAAAACAAATACTACCAACTCTTTGATTATGGAAATGCTGTTGTATGCATCTGGTGAAAGACAGTTAAAATTAGCTATTTCGAAAATGGGAATAAAAACAGGCAAGACAAATATTGCATTTGTGTTTATTGATGATATAACAGAAGCAAAAGGAAAAATATCCGATCTGCTAATTAAACAATTATTAGAATTATTGTCTTTGAAAAGAGATGACAAAGTTCTCGATGGAAATGAAGATACCCTAAGGAAATTTGGAATCGGTAAAGATGAGACAAAAACAGTCACGAAAGCTAAATATGGGGATCTTATTCTGGAAAAAGTAGCAATGGTTGATATCATCAAATAAGCCCGCATGGGGTAGCTTGGATATCCTAGAAGCCTGCGGAGCTTCAGACCTGGGTTCGAATCCCAGTGCGGGCGTTACCAGAAAAACTTACAAGCTCCATTATCTAAATGTCACAAAAACAGATGCAGTATAGATTAACTCTCAAGTTCATTGCGATTGGAGCGCTCAACGAATCTACTCAAAGTTTCATAGCAAGTCATTAGATCTTTTTTATCAATTAATAAACTTAACTCTGTTCGAGTGAGAATTATATCCACAATGTTGATATTCTCCCACGCTACAAACCTCAAAATATCGTACATAGTTCCAGGGGTTCGTAGGAACTCCTTCGAATAACAAAGAGAAAGAGAGGCCAGGTTATCAATTGTTTCCAAAATTTTTTCGTCTTGTAAAAAATCAAGTACATCGTCTTTGTATTTGTTGTTAGTAATGAATGCCAATTCAAAGTTACCTTGGATTATGTTTAGTATTCCTCCTCTTTTAAAATCTATTATAGAACAAAATCTATATAGTTTATTCAGTAAATCAGGAGAATGCTCTACGACAACATAAAAAATATCTGTTTTAATTGTTGAAATAGAATAATGAAAGGATGGTTTTTTATCAAGTTTTTTAAGATCCTCTGATTGTCTTCTCAAGGCCATTACAATTGCAGTATGTTTGGCTGGTTTGCCTGTTTGTGCTTCGAGATCTTTTTTAAGATTTTTTGCTAATGAGTTATATGAAACAATACCGCGACTTATGGCTTCTCTATAAAATACTTTTCTTTCCAAGACATCTCTTACAGCCTGACTTATTGTTACCATAATAACGCCTCCCCAAATTTGCTAAAACGTTATTTGTTATAAATATTGTATCTCGTTTCAAATATCATAACATATAGATATAGTTTTTGTTAAAATATCAACAAAAATATCTTATAAGAGCAAAAATATCAGTTATGAAGTTAGGGAGTCCAACAAAGTTTTGATAACTTGCTTATTATAAAAATCTGTTTTAAATTTTATTATCTCTGTAATATTATTAATGTTGTACGGCCAATAATTTTATAATTACCCTTTACATTACGGGTAACTGGATGCATAATTCTTCCAAGAATCGGAGGGATAGTTTTGGCTAATGGCAATGCAATTGCATATGATTTGGCGAAGAAACAAAAGGAAATCTCTGTTGCAGAGTTCTTTGAAAGAAATAAGCATATACTTGGATTTGGAAATCCGACGAGGGCATTAGTGACAAGTGTAAAAGAGGGCGTAGATAATTCGCTTGATGCGTGCGAGGAAGCAGGCATTCTCCCAGAGTTATATGTTGAAGTAAAAAATCCAAGTGAAGAAGAATGCGTCGTTATAATTGAAGACAATGGCCCAGGCATCATAAAACAGCAGATTCCAAACGTATTTGCAAGACTTCTCTATGGATCACGATTTCATGCAGTCAGACAGAGCAGAGGGCAACAGGGAATAGGAATCTCAGCCGTTGTTTTGTATGGTCAATTAACTACAGGAAAACATGCAAAAATAATTTCCAAGATTCAAGATGACAGACCTGCAGTAGTAACGGAGCTTGCAATTGATACAAACAAAAATCGTGGAGAAGTCGTTCATCAAGAAATCATGCACTTGGATAAACCTTCAGGCACAAGAGTTGAAGTTAGTATCATTGCAGATTACAAGCGTGGAAAAAGGTTTGTTTATGATTATCTTCAAAGCACATCCATTGTTAATCCACACGCAAGAATAGTCTTTAAAGATGCGGAGAAAAACGAGCATGTCTTTGAGCGAACTGCAGATACGCTACCTAAAAAGAGCGAGGAGATTAAACCACATCCATATGGTGTAGAACTAGGTACATTAATAAAAATGGCTAAAGATACTAAAAGCAGGAAACTTGCCTCATTTTTAAAAAGCGAATTCAGTAGCATGGGAGACAGAACCGCTGATGCTGTCTGTGATGAAGCAAAACTTGATAGAAATCTCAGCCCCATGGAACTGTCTAGAGACCAGTTTGCAGCTTTGCATCAAGCATTCAAAAAAGTTAAAATAATGGCTCCTCCGACTGAATGTTTGTCACCAATTGGTGAAACACTAATTAGAAGAAGTTTGAAGAGCGAAACGCAAGAAGTTTCTCCAGAATTCATTTTTACCGCTTCAAGACCGCCAGCAGTTCACTCTGGAAATCCATTCCAGGTTGAGGTTGGAATAGTTTACGGCGGGAGCTTACCAAAAGACAAGCCAGTAAAATTACTACGTTTTGCAAACCGGATACCGTTATTGTATCAACAAGGTGATTGCGCGATAACAACTGCGATTGAATCTATTGACTGGCGACGTTATGGACTCGATCAACCATCTGGCAACGGCATACCAATCGGCCCTGCAATATTCCTGACGCATGTCGCATCAACTCAGATACCATACACCTCTGAAAGCAAAGAAGCAATTGCTGATGTTGAAGAAATTCAAAATGAAATTAAACTTGCCTTTAGAGAATGTGCACGAAAGGTTCAACTGCACATTAACAAGAAGGTGCGACGTGTTAAAACGCGAGAAAAGTTTGATTTGATTACAAAGATTCTTCCAGAAATTGCAAAAAAATCCGCACACATGCTCAACAAGCCAATACCGCCTCTTGACAAAGTCATCACACGCATTATGGACGTTGTTTGGATCGAAGATGTTGTTGAATATGAAAGAGCACGAGGAAAGCCAGTTCAGGCAAAACTTGAGGATCCAACGGCTCAGAACGAAGGTGGGTGGATTGCCAAAAGCACGATCATGGTTGTTAACTACAAAAATAAACCTCAGAAATTTAATTTGTATGCAGTATTCCCAAAAGATGCAGTTGTTGGAACAGTCAGCCCAAAACCAACAAAAGTGACCGATACTTATCTGAGGTGGGATCTCGACAACATTCCGCCCATAAATAAGATTGATATTAAATTTGAATTAGCCGGACTAAATAAAGGGGATTTTGATGAAAACGATTTGTATGTGCAAAACATCAATCCCACTTACGTCATTGGTGCTGACAAATGGGAGGGAGAATAAAAATGGCACGCGATTATTCTAATGTAATTGGCAAAATTGATGCGATTGCTGCAAAAGTCTATGACGATCTTCAGAAAGCGGAGATTCCTGCATTGCAACTGTCTACACGTACTAAAGCAAACATTAGATTTGATGATGATTTGAGTGTATGGAAGTACGGAAAAGGCAAAACCGAGCGATCTGCAAATTCGCTTGATGGCGCATACATGCTGTTGCGTACAATGTACTTGGTTGATTTTATAAAAGATATGATAAAGGAAAAGAAGTCATCGACATTAAGAGAAACTTACTATATTTCTGAAGGGTGGAATCTTGCAAAATTCAGCACACAGAATGAGTCTGATTTATTGGCTGAAGACCTTGAAGTCATAACTGGCTGCATGAGAGAGGACTTCAAGCTACGACCTGAAGAAGATGGCGCCCGTGTTATCGGAAATTTAGTTGTTGAAGAGATGACAAGAAACAATACAAAGAAAAAGATACACTGTCAGGATGATGTCGGTGATGCGGGTTATGGGATACCATATAATGTTGAGAAAGAAAAATTGACATTCAAAGAGGCTGATGCCGACTTTATTGTTGCAATTGAAACTGGTGGTATGTTTGATCGACTAGTTGAGAACGGATTTGATACCGATTTTCGAGCAATACTAGTTCATCTGAAAGGACAGCCTGCCAGATCTACGAGAAGATTTATTAAACGATTAAATGAAGAAAAAAAGTTACCGGTTCTAGTTTTTACCGATTGCGACCCGTGGAGTTTCCGTATTTACGGTAGTGTTGCGTATGGTGCAATTAAAACCGCTCACATCTCTGAATATCTTGCAACTCCGGCAGCGCAATACCTTGGAGTGACTCCTTCAGATATTGAAAATTACAAGCTTCCGACTGACAAATTAACAACAGAGGATATAGCGGCATTAAAGAGCGAATTGGAGGACCCAAGGTTCCAGGATCAATTTTGGAAACAGGAAATTAAATTACAATTGAGCATGGGAAAGAAATCAGAACAACAGGCACTGGCCAAATACGGTTTGGATTACGTAACAGATACTTATCTTCCAGAAAAAATAGCTGAGATGGGAGTCAGTAAAAAATAGTGTAAATTTATGCTTCTTCTTTTTTACCCCAAAGCTCTTGAGGTGTAACCATCAGAGCCCTCAAACGCAATACGCTATTTTCATCAATTTTGATGTAGGTTTTACTGTATATCCCACCTATTGCTCCCCCAGGATTTGTATAAACATACAAGCGCTTACCTTGGTAAAATTCCACCTTTGGTTTTTCTGCCTCTAGTCTCTTTTTTCTGACAGAATTGTAGTGCATATAAAAAATAATTTCCAAAATAAAGAAAAAACCGAGTAGAGCAATCCATATGTATATCCACTCATCCAAAGACAGAATTGCCCAGTTATACCCTAGGCCAAGCAAATAAATTCCTAAAATATCTACAACGACCCATATTATAAACAATACGGCAAGGATAACAAATACTTTGGACAAAGTAGAATATCGGGCCTTAAGTTTGTCTTCCATTTTAAATAATTCACTTACTTCAAACATAATATTCTACCACAATGTTATTGTTTTTCTATGCTTTTAAAATTTTCTATTTATTATTTTTTTAAAAAATCTATCAATTTTTCTAAAGATTTACTCCTGTGTGAAAAACGATTTTTCTCATTTATATCCATCTGAGCAAAAGTTTTTTTCTCACCCATAGGAACAAATATGGGATCAAAGCCGAAACCGTGAGTTCCTAACTCTTTCGTAACAATGGTTCCACGACATTCGCCCACAAAAAACATAGGATTCTTATTTGTTTCTTTATAAGCAATAACAGACCTAAAAACAGCTTTTCTTTCATCTATGCCTCCGAGCAATTTCAAAATGCCCGTATAGCCTATTGTACGAAAAACATAGGCTGAATACACGCCAGGAAAACCATTTAAAGAATCTACAAAGAGACCTGCATCTTCAAGAAAAAAAGGTTTATCAAATCGCTTTTGTACATCTTCTACTCCAAAACGCGCAACCTCTTCCAAGGTGTCAGCCTGCGGTTCAGGGTAGCCAAGATTATTTTGAACTACCTCGATATTGATTGCAGATAATTTCTCCTTTGCCTCCAAAAATTTACCCTTATTACTCGTAACAAAATATACAGTTTTCATCTGTATCTGCCTCTTTTTACAATCTCATCTATTTTTTTGATAACTTTATTTGCATCGCCCTTTAATTCTTTTTTATAACCATCAAGCACATATTTGAAACAGTTTGAGTACTTTGAGTGGGTTGATTCTATTGCCTCCATAAGAACGTGCAAATCAACACCCTTTGTCTCTATTTCGCCGCTTTTTTCACCCAGTCCAAAATCAATGAAATGGATGCGATCATCCAACAGTATCATATTTGACGTGGTGATATCGCCATGTATAATATCATTGTTATGAAATCTTGCGATGCTTTCTCCTATCTTTTTGCAGATACGTTTCCGCTCTTCTTCACTCAAATTATTCAAGATATCTTTTACTCTCTTTCCCCTAAGATATTCCATGGTTATTATGCCGTTTTCCAAATCAACATCGTAAATAATTGGTATAGAAACTCCGTACAAGCGAGCTTGGCTCATCAACTTGGCTTCCTCTTTTGTTCTATATGAGATGAGGCGACTATCAATATTTTTTATTCGATATGATTTGCGAATCCTTCTTTTTTGAACTACCTCATGACCCATGTATCTGGCCAAACATATTTCCGCTTCAGCTCCCTTATAAATTACTCTTTTAGTCACGCCAGCTCACATCCACCATATCGGTTCTAAAACGTTGGTCAATGGTACTTTCACCGATATCCATTCTTATGCCGCTGTTGTACATTAATACGCCCAACCAAGCAATCATGGCACCATTGTCGACGCACAAGTCTTTAGAGGGAACAAAAAAACGTGCACCACGCTCACTTGCCATAGTGTTTACCATATCTTGAAGTCTTTTGTTGGCGGCAACACCTCCCCCCAATAGCACCTCATACTTTTCAGTATGTGCCATTGCACGTTCAGTAACTTCAGTTAATGCAGCAAAAGTTGTCTCTTGAATAGAGTAACATATGTCCTCAAGTTTTTTTCCGCAATTGTAATATTGTTCAGCCGCTGTTAATAAACCCGAAAATGCAATGTCCATGCCTTTTATTGAGTAGGGCAGTTCAAGGTAATTTTTTCCATTCTTTGCAAGTTCTTCAATCTTTGGCCCACAAGGAAAATCCAAACCTACGGTTCTGCCGAATTTATCCAGACAGTTTCCTATTCCTATATCTAATGTTTCGCCAAAAACGCGATATCGTCCCTCTGCAAAAGCTATAACCTGAGTATTTGCACCCGATGTATAAAGTAACACCGGGTCTTTACAATTGTCGATTGTTCCCCGTCCAATCTCCAGATGAGCAACACAATGATTAACGCCCATGATTGGTTTATTTAATGTAAGTGAAAGTGCTCTTGCTGCTGTAGCGGCGGTTCTCAAGCAAGGGCCCAAGCCAGGGCCTTTTGAAAAAGATATTAGATCAATATCATTAAAATCGATATTTGCCTTATTTGTGGATTCTCTAATTAATTCTGCAACAAATTCAGCATGATGATTTGCCGCTTCTCTGGGATGTATGCCACCCTGTTTCGGTCTATAAATCTTGATAACATTGGAAAGAACTCTGCATTTTTTCTTAACTTCCTTTACAACACCCACACTTATTGTATGAGCGGTTCCTTCTATGCCAAGACAGATCATAATTGGAGGTTGTAAAGAGTAACGATATAAAATAAATTTGGTTCATGAACAAAATGGTTATTCTTCTACTACATACTCATCATACAAATAGATAACCCCTTTCTTAAAAAGAACGAATATAGTTAATATTACGATAATTACTATAGCAATTATTGCCAATGGCCATGAGCGCTCAAATGATATTTTTTCGTCATAAGTTGAGACGGAGCCATCTATTGTATTGTATGAATATTCCCATCTGCCGTCGTTATTGAAGTCAATAAGATATAAGCCTTCTTTTGTAGTTCCTATTGCAGTTGCATTTTCATTAATTACATTATAAAAGAGAACGCTTCCGCCTTTGGTATTAATTAAATAATGCGTTATTCCGTTAATTTTTATCTCGTTTACATCTAAATTATATTTAGAATCAGAACCTAGTTGTATTTCTAGAGTATCACTAAGTCCATCGTTGTCATCATCTGTGTCCCCTACATATTTGCCATCAGGCGAACTGTTATCTGGAATGCCATCATTATCTGTATCCAATGGATAATCTTCTGGATCAGTGGAATTGGTTCTGTAAGAAAATTCCTTCACATCAATCCATCCATCACCATCTGCATCTAAGTTAATTTCAACAGTCAGTGGTGGTGACCATGAACCTTCTCCACCATACGCATCTTTATGTTTAACCCTAACCTCGAAAAAACCAGATGAACTCCAAGAATGATGCTGAGAAATCGAGGTATCGGATTCTTCTAATTTTACCCAACTACTATATGTTCCATCGCCCCAGTCAAACATCCAGTAAGATTTCGTATCAATGGTTTTTATTACATATTCGTAATCTACATTTGCATAACCTGATGTATCACCCACGGGTGGGGCAGGGATGTATTGATTATAACTGGCCTTTAAATTTGCATTATTAGAATTCAAAATGCAATTTGATAGCAAGAAAAATATGGAAATAAGCAATATCAAATAAAATGTGGACTTTAAGATAACTGCATTCTTTTTCAAATTACTTGTATTTTTTAACATTCTTTTGCATCCCATCAATTAACACAGCATTATCACTAATATGTCATGTTAATTGGCGTTTAGTGCATCCTATATATTACAGATAAAAAATGAATAAGTCTCTATATAAACTTTTGTGCTTCAATAAAGGCGTTACTTACTAATTCCAATTTCGGCTTCCAATTCATCAATTTCCCAGTTTTTCACAAGTTTTCCAGCGGGTTTCTCAACATAGGAGATTTTCTTTGATCTCGTTTCTTCTTTTATATAATTCTCCCACTGCTGAAGCATCTTTTTTCTTTCAGAATCTACCTTTATTTCGGTAGAAATCTTATCCTCAACATTCAAATCCAATTCCTTTCGCATAGATTGAATTCTTCGAACTATTTCACGCGCAAAGCCTTCTGCTTCAAGCTCGGGCGTAAGAGTTGTATCTAGGAAAAGAACGATTCCATCAACTTCATCTCTTGCAAAATGTTCTTTTTCTTTTTCAACTATTTCAAAGTCATCCTTTGTGAATTGTACTTTTTCGCCTTTCAAATCCAATGTTATCTTCTTGTTTTTCATGAGTTCTTCGTACAGTTTGTCTTTGTCCAAAGTGTTTATTTTTTCAGTAAAGAACTTGGCTTTTTCTTTAAGCTTTGGACCAATGCGCGAATAGTTTGGCTTCACCGATTTCGTCATAAATTGTGTCGTATTTCTTGCAAAAGAAATAGTTTTTACGTTAATCTCTTCATTTAACAAATCCAATAGATCTTTCAATGAATTTTCAGTTTCTTTACTACAAACGATAGTCGCACTGTTCAATGGATATCTGACTTTTATTTGAGTCTTTGATCTCAACGCTCTGCCAACTTCCACCAATTTTCTTATCTGTTGCATGCCTTTTTCTAGCTCTTCATCAATCTGTTTTTCATCTGGTTTTAGATAGTCGCAAAGATGAATGCTCTCGGGCATATCGTCTGTCATTAAATTGAGATATATTTCTTCAGTTATAAACGGAATGAACGGAGCTGAAATCTTGGACAATCCTAAGAAAATAGCATACATCGTGGAATATCCTGAGAGTTTGTCTTCAGTGTCTTCCTCAACCCACAGACGTTTTCTCGACCTTCTTAGATACCAGTTGCTAAAATCATCTATAACAAAGTTTTCTATGGCTCTTGCAGCCTTGTGAATTTCGAAGGTTTCTACATATTTCCTAGTTTCTAAGACTGTCTTGTTAAACCTGCTCATTATCCATTTGTCTAAAAGTTGTCTTTTGTTTTTAGTAACATTATCTTTCTTTGGATCAAACTTATCTAAAGAGGCATACGTGGTGAAAAAGTTGTAGGAATTCCATAGAATTAGAATGAATTTACCAAGAGTATCTTTAACTGCTTCTTCATAAAATCGCGTAGACATCCAGGGGGCATTTGTTGATATCAAGTACCAACGAAGGGCATCAGCACCCTCATGATCAAGAATAATATTTGGGTCAACGTAGTTTTGTTTGCTTTTGCTCATCTTTTGGTTGTCTTTATCTAAAACTAAACCCAGAGTTAACACATTTTTATAAGTTGGTTTGTCAAACAAAAATGTAGATATTGCAAGTAAAGAATAAAACCAACCTCTCGTCTGGTCGAGCGCTTCACTTATGAAATCCACAGGATAATTTGCTTTGAATTTCTCCTTATTTTCAAACGGATAATGCCACTGAGCAAAAAAGGCAGAACCTGAGTCATACCAGCAGTCGATAACCTCTTTTTCGCGTTTCATTTGAGATTTGCATTTCGGACATTTCACGACCAGCTCATCTACAAATGGTTTGTGCAAATCATAATCCTTTGGAAAAGATTCGCTCAAACTCTTAAGTTCATCAACACTGCCAACGCATATGGTGTTTCCACATTTTTTATTGGTACAAGTCCATATGGGCAATGGTGTTCCCCAGTATCGATCTCTGGAGAGAGCCCAGTCCTTTACATCGCGTATGAAATCTCCAAACCGCCCTTGCTGCAGGTGTTTTGGATACCAATTAATCTGATCATTATTTTTAACTAAGGATTTCTGTACCTTTGACATGGCTATAAACCAGGATTCCATAGCATAATATAACAATGGGGAATCGCAACGCCAGCAGAAAGGATATTCATGGGTATGTTCTCTTGTTCCTTCCAAAAGTCCCTTTTCTTGCAGATATTCAATGATGTTTGGATCCGCATCTTTTACAAATTGGCCTTTCCAAAGAGTAACCTCATCTGGGAAGGTTCCATCTAGTTTTACAAGTTGAACAACAGGCAAATCGTATTTTTTGCCAACATTGTAGTCATCTTCACCAAAAGCTGGTGCAATATGAACAATGCCTGTTCCGTCTTCCATTGTTACAAAATCTGCATTAACAACATACCAAGCCTTTTTTTCCGGCTTTGCATAATTAAACAATGGCTCGTATTCTATATGTTCAAGTTTTTTTCCAGGAAAACTGTCAAGCAACTCATATTCCTGACCTTTTAGCAAAGCGCCAGTCCTTGCCTCTGCAAGAATCAAAGTTTGTTTGTTGTACCTTATTTTTACATAAGTCTCATTTGGATGAACGGCAAGTGCAACATTTGATAGAAGTGTCCATGGAGTTGTAGTCCATGCCAAAAAATACGCATCTTCATTTTTCAATTTGAATTTTACAAAAATAGACGGCTCTTCGATGGTCTTATAGCCTTGTGCAATTTCATGGGCTGACAGTGCTGTTCCACAACGTGGGCAGTATGGTACTACTTTGTGGCCCCTATATAACAACTTTTTCTCCCAAGCCTGTTTTAAAGACCACCATACCGACTCAATATAATCGTTTTTAAAGGTAATATAAGGGTCATCCATGTCAACCCAAAATGCTATGCGACGGGTCATATCAACCCATGCTCGTTCGTATTTTAGAGTACTTTTTTTGCATGCTTCATTGAATTTTGCTATTCCGTATTTCTCAATGCCTTGTTTGTCTTCAAGTCCAAGCTGTTTTTCTACCTCTATTTCCACAGGTAAACCATGGGTGTCCCAACCCGCCTTTCTTAAAATATAGTGTCCATTCATTGTCTGATATCGCAAAACTAAATCTTTCATGACTCTTGTGAGAACGTGTCCTGGATGAGGCATACCATTTGCAGTTGGTGGGCCTTCTAAAAAAACGTAAGGCTTGCAGTTTTTTCTTTGTTCAATAGACTTTTTAAATATGTCGTTCTCTACCCAAAATTTCTGAATTTTTCCTTCGACTTCTTTTGGATTGTATTTTTGAGGCGGAGATTCAATCATTGTTTTTTACCTATTGAAACGACATCTTAATTGCAAAGTCCGTTAAAATCGTTTCCATTGATTTCCAATCAATAATTTCTGATATCATCTAACTTCATAAATTCTCTGATTAAAGATGTAGCGTAGCTTCCTTTTTGCAATTCAAATTTTAATGTAAGTGCAGATTTATCTTCATTTAATTCATCATCATGTAGTTTAAATTCTAAATTTTTAACAGGAGCAAGTATCGGACGTCTTGAGCCAGAGGACGAAAGGCTTGGAATCTGTGGAATGACAAAATCTTTCAGATTGAGTTTTTCGTTATCGATGATTTTGTGCTCTATTTCGCCCATCTCGCCTTTTGCAAAACCAGAATCATAACCAACTAGAAGACCACCCACAAATGCTTTTCCCTTTGAAATTTGTGCATTCACTTTTTCAATATTGTTTTTTGTAACATCTACTCCGCTTTCATCGATAACGCCATTTCTAACTGGTAGAACGACATCACCAACTATTGCCTTATTTAGAGGTAAACCTCCTTTTATACGTTCACTTAAGATTCTATTGAAAAGATAAGACTGATATGCATAAACAAACATGGTCAAAAGATTATTTGGCAATTGTTTTAAAGCGCCAACAAAATCTTTTGGGTTGACGACCAACTTATTTAAGATGGCCTTTTCAAAGTTTAACTCATTTGGATAAGAGGCTAATGCTTCGGAAAAATCATACGTTTTTTGTAATCTTGCTCTTAACGTATAATTAAGTTCATCTTCACCATCAATAGGATTTGCAATATAACTCATCACAGCTTTTTCAAGATCATCAAGAACAATGTATTTTCCAACGACATGAGTAATTGATCTGACGGCACCAAAACGCTGTACACCGTAAAAATTTGGAAAGCCCCCGTTTTTCAGTATAATTGAAGCAATTTCTCGTATCTTTTCTAATTTTACATCTTTATTGATCTTTCTTATAGCTATCTCAAATCTATTCCCAACAAGAGCTCCTATTTTGATAGGACGGTCAGAGCGATAGATGTTGTCTATAGAGACATCTTTGATTTTTACTTTAGACAAATCATCCACAGAAACTTTATAAAACGACATCAACCTAGTAGTTTTTGCCCTTTTGTCTTTGGTACCTGCAAAACTAACTCTATCGCGAGATATGTGCAGTCTGTCGGATAACTCCCTAACTAAAATGTTTGTTTCCCAGTTATTGGCTGTGACATCGGCGATGACAAAACGCCCATCTTCCTCATTAGGTGGATAATTGGATATCTCTTTTACTACAAAATCCTCAGAAATAAAGCGCAGCTTACCGCCTATTCCAAAATTTGATGTTAAAAAAGTTTCAATACCTATGTTTTTTTCAGCGCTTGAGGATTGCATTTTACTTTTTACTTTTTCCTTCAAAAGTCTTGCTAAAGGTTTTTACTTCGTCTTCCAATTGTTTGACTGTCTTTTTGAGTATGTCTTCTGGCTCTCCTTTTTTAACTCTAATATACAGACGCCGTTTATTTGACTCAGGGTGATCTGCCATATATGCTGCGTAATCTACATCTTCATTTTGCAACAGTAACTGCACAATAGGATTTAGTATAGTTTCATTTTCTCCAGTGATTTCTAATTCGATTTCTTTGCTTGTTTTTTTGATTGTTTTTAACTCCATTAATAATCGCTCCTTTCAGATATAACATTAAAATTTATTCAAATCATACTCGCCATAATCAACTGCTATTTTCCTCTTTTCTTTGTTACCGCAGTTTTTGCATTCTAGATAATTTTCTTTTTTTGCGAGCGGTTGTCTGCATTTTTCACATAGCGCTCTGATTACACCTAGATCTCTGTCCTTTGTAATGAGCTGTAGGCTAGGATGCACTTGCGTAACTTTTGCTCGTATAATATCTCCAAACGCATATGCATCAGATGCGTCTTTTACATATGATTGAGATACTTCAGAGATGCGCAGTGTTCCGTTCGTGTCACCAGATATTGCTCTATTTTTGCCTATGACGTGAATTATATCAACTATTATCATGGACGATTTTATGGCGCGAACCTCGCCAAGGACTATATCTCCATTTTTTAATATCACCGGAATACTAGTCAGTGGTTTTACGGTTGCCTTTTTATGTTTTTCATCCACAACATAAGTTCCAACTCTAGCAGCCCTGATAATGCCTTCTTCTTCAAATGTGCCGTCTCCAGCTAACAATTCCTCAGAAGTAGACAGTTGATCTCCAGGCAATACTATTTTATTTTTTGTCATCATTTATCTCCAGTTACAAATTATACGGATAGAATTAGGCAATGTAGTACCTATTTTAAATGTTATGGTATTAAAATTAAGTGCAAAAAGAATTATAAATACCTTACCATTTCGGTTCTCCTACAAAAGTAACATATGGTGTGAAAAATGACAAGAAAACCTGGAAGCATGTACCGCTATTGCAGAGGAATGGTCACTACAAGAAGAGAATATATGGGTGGTGTGCCAGCTTCACGTATTACACAATTTGTCATTGGAAATAAAAAAGCAGATTTTCCAATTCACTTAGGATTAATTGCAAATGAACGATGCCAAATAAGACATAACGCCTTAGAATCAGCTCGTATAGCTGCAAATAGAAACATGGAAAAAAAGGTAGGAATTGCCAATTATCTTCTAATAGTAAAAGTTTATCCACACAATGTAATAAGAGAAAACAAACAGGCAACCGGCGCAGGCGCAGACCGTGTATCACAAGGTATGAGAGCAGCATATGGAAAAGCTATTGGGACTGCTGCAAGGGTGGAGCCAGATCAAGTTATAATGACAATTGATACTACAGAACAACATCTGCCTCATGCAAAAGATGCTCTTCGCAAAGCATGCGCAAAAGTTCCTACACCGTGTAGGGTTAGCATAGAAAGAGATGCATGATCGTATAAACAATTCTAAGAACTACTTTCTAAAAGTATTTTATTATATACGGAAACATTATAAAAAACAAGATAGACAAAGATATAATAAGAGAGATGTTCTTTACTGCTTTTTCACGTTTTTCATCTGAAATATCTTTTTTAGCTCTTTTTATTAAAGAACTAATAGCATCGTTGAATAGATACCCTCCATCAAGTGGAATCATCGGGAGAACGTTGAACAGGGCAACGGCAAGGTTTAACCAGAAAATCCAATACAATGCGTTTACAATAATCCAGAATAAATCACTTGGAATGACGCCAAGAGGCCCCGTTATTATATACGAATCAGTGAACGGTGAAACAATTGGGTTGTAGCCCTGCAAATAACCTATGAATGGAATGATATAGAATGTAAGAAAACCATCTGGAAATTGCGAAAAAGGATTCTTTAAAATTGATAAATAATCTTCATAGCCAAACGTTGAAAACCATGTTCCAAGATAACCTCGGCCGGCGTACGACTGGTTTTTAGTATAATTGGCCATATCTGCAAGCACAACACTTTTTGTGAATTCATTTTTACCTTGTACGTAAGTTACGTTTACTGTTTGACCAGATTTAGTTTTGAAAAGAGCTAAAGAATATTCTTCGAAACTTGTTACGCGAGTATCGTTGAAATATGTTAGAACTATACCTCTTGAAAGACCGATTTCTTCGGCGGGAGTGCCTTCCTCTATATAAGTGACGCCGACACCATCTGCAGCTGGTTGTACTGAGGACATGAAAACAAAAGATATGAGTAGGATGCTAACAAAAACGACTACAAAATTCGAAGTTGGTCCCGCAGCGTAAATTCTCATACGATGCTTTGGCTCTGCTTTTTTTAATTCCTCTTCATCGGGTTCACAAAACGCCCCTAATGGAACAATTAGATAGAGCACGCCTAGTGACTTAACCTTTAATTTACTTACAAATGTTAGAATGCCATGAGAAAATTCGTGTGCGATAATTGCCACAATCAACGCAAGTATGATATAACCTATATATTCAAGAGGAAGTACGGGATTTATTCCTGGAAGTATCAATGCAACTTCTATACCTGGTAATCTTTCTATCTGCTCGGGAGTGAAACCCAAAACAGCCCAAGCTTGCCAGATGAGTACTGCCATCATTACAAACATCATAATAAAACAGAGCACAATGCCAGAATTTCCAAATGCTCTCCAGAATCTTTTTTTACTGGCTATTTTTTCTAGAAAGCCTACTCCCTTTTTTGTGCGCAGCAGTAATGCAGGGCCCCATAGAGAGATATCATATTTTTTAAGAATGCCCTTCTTGTGCAAGATTGCAACTAGGAAAGCATAAATGAATATTATTGCAAAAAAAATTAGCAAACCTTCTATTAACGACATAATACCTTTGGTGGAATAGATAGTTGTTTATTAAAGTAACTGGCGAAATAGTTACAGACAAATTATGTTTTTTTCATTTAACAAATCTATCAAATCTTTACACCATTTCAATTTCTTCAATTTTAAAGTTTTATCTTTGTTTTCTGAAAAAGAATAAGGGCCGATCTCGTTGTTAAAGTCAAAACCGATTAGAGATATTTTTTTAGCATGAAAGTGCTCAGCAAGAAATACTGCTCTGTCTCCATCCGTGAAACCTCCGAAATTATGAAGATTTTTATAGGGGTTGGGATTTGTTTGAGTCGATCCAACTATTTTCCCTTTAAACATTGGTACATAATTCTTGATTTTATCGATGTTATCTCCGTGAGCATGTATTACAACTATACTTCCAGCTAAATTTGCCTTCAATTGATCTGGTACTTTGCCATCTAAGTCGGTTACAACAATATCTGAAATTATGTTGTGCTTTAGCAGCGCACTTGTCGCACCGTCCGCAGAAATTTTTAATGCATTAGAAAACATTTTTTTATACTTGATTATGGAACTTTCTAAAGAAGGACCTGCACCAAAAATTATTATCTCTTTATTTGTAATCAAATTCTCTAACGAATGAAGAGAAAACAGATTTTTTTGTTTTAATAAACTATCTAAAACAGATGCTGCTTCCTCATCTTTTTCAAGAGGAAAGTGAAAATCCGTAATTATTTTTATATAAATTGGTTCCCAGTCTCTGTAATCCATGTATCTAACTTTTCTCAATAAGCTTGGTTATCTGTTCTTCAATTTCCAACTCTTTGTTCTCGGTCGTAAATATGTCTCCTATATAGTGATAGGTTATCGCGCCTACAATTGCTATCATAATACCCGTACTTACATAACCAATAAAAGTGGCTTTTAGAAATGGATCTATTGTAAAGTTCGAAGGCCCGTTAAGAAGAGCCTCGTGCAATGAGTAACAAACTGCATAAGATATGAAACCAAATGCAAATAGAGAAAATGGGTATATCCAATAAGTCCATAGATTCTTTTTATCTCTGAGATAAACATCAACCGACTGGCCAAATGTTATTATTAGCCCAGCTATGACGATTCCCCAGATCATGCTTGTAACAAACGACAAAACAGGTACAAGTACTGGCTGTGCACTTTCTGATTTAAAATCAATATTATTGTATGCCAAAAATCCACTTGCAATAAGTATCACCAAGGCAATAATCGAGGTATAGATGGACAATCTTCCCGTCTTGATACCTAATTTAAATTCTTCCCAAGCAAATGCGATTTTTCGCTCCCAGTGGAAACCTCTTATGAGAAGATATACGCCCAAAGTAAGTAGTATTGCACCAAGACCGCTTGCTGCCATGTCCAATAGAACAAAAATGGCCTCGACAATTATGACTAAAGCCATAGGAAGAATGAAATGCCTTTGAACTTTTGTGTCATCAAGAAGTTTTAAAATCTTGTAATAAGTATCTTGTAATTCTTTGGTTTGTTTCACGGTTACTCTAACAATGGAACTTATTTTTATTCGAGATTGAATAACTGGCAATATGTATTCATCTTCAGCGCCGTCAGTTACCAAAATGACATCATGGGCATTTGTTTCTTTGATTACTTTTTCCAGTTGTTCTGTTAATATCTGATCTGATTTTACGCCTACATTCATATCTCCACAAATCGTGGCTATCTCTACATCCTTGCCTTCTCTAAATAGCTGATTATAAGTAGAAATAGCTGAAAAAATAGCATTAATATCTGAATCTTCTGGATCGGCTTGACCAAGTCTAGTGGCTGCGTCGATATTGGCCTCAACCCCCAATATAGGACTCTTTATGTTGACTTTTCTCCCAAAGTCAT
>Ga0172362_10001075_pt1 | contig 23118 bp, 20 predicted proteins | sample LakKivs1_kivu2a2_FD_114534 | JGI IMG/M metagenome (GOLD analysis project Ga0172362, IMG submission 114534) | Sediment microbial communities from Lake Kivu, Rwanda - Sediment s1_kivu2a2 | ecosystem: Environmental > Aquatic > Freshwater > Lake > Sediment | place: Rwanda: Western Province, Lake... | reverse complement strand
TTTATGCCGCGCCTGCCGCCCCCGCCTCCCTGCCCGGAAAATGTTGAAATCCGCCTCCGGCGACATAACATATACCTCGCTCTCGCTTCGCCGCAACGCTTTCTTACGGGGCAAGACCATGAGAAACCTCCCGAACCTCGAAGTCGTCCTCCACCTTCCCACCGGTCCCGTCAAGTTCGATAACGTCCCATGGTCGAATGCGCGGGTAGAGCAGGGGGGGTACATCCTCGAGGCGAAAAAGGGCCGCGTCCTCGCCCTCTCCATCCGCCGCGCCGACGGGACCGAATTCGACCTTGACTACGTCACCTACCGCTTCAGCCAGGTCCTGCGCAACTTCTCGAAAATCATCGTCCCCGACTGCGGCCGCTTCTACCCAACCTTGAAGCACGGCCTCTCCTCCTGGGAAAACGCCGCAGGCTTCGGCGTCACCGTAAATAACTGGGGCAACCCCTTCGTCGCCTTCGTCGACCAGGCCGACCGATGCGCCCTCGCCGTCGGCATCGTCGGTGCGCCGCTCGAGACCCATTTCCGCAACGAAATGCCCGGCCAGGCCGAAAAACGCGACACCCTCGTCGTCTATAAGCACTTACTCACCTTCCGCTTCGACCGCCCCGCCTATGGTGTCCGTGCAGGTAAAATCACCCGCTGGGACGATGCCGTGTTTGCCGCCGTCAACGTCCCCTCGTGGTTTCATGCCCTGCGCGCCTACGGCGAAGCCTCGAAAAGGTACCTCAAACTCGGCCCTTATCCCAAAACAAGCGCCGCCCTCGACCCCGTCTGGTGCTCCTGGACCGCGTGGAATTCCGACGACCTTACCTCCGACCTCATCCTCACCAACGCCCGCCACGCCCGCGAACTCGGCATCCGCGGCATGTTAATCGACGATGGTTGGTTCGGCCCGGGCCTCGATACCGACCTCGACTGGGTCGCCAACGGCGACTACGAGCCCGACCCCAAGAAGATCCCCGACATGACGAAACTCGTCGCCGACCTTCGCGCCATGGACATGTGCGCAATCCTTTGGATGGGTCCCGTGACCGTTTCGCCCGATTCGAAGGCCTTCAAGAAAACGCGGCACCTTCTCCAGCACGTAGACGGCGTCCCCCACGTGCACAAGGCGAACAAGATGCACGTCCTCTGCGCCGCCAACCCCGATGCGCGCAAGTACATCATTGCCATGATGGTCGACCTCCTCAAACGCTTTGATGTTGACGGCTTCAAGGTCGACCTATACAACAACATGTCTCCGCACGCCTGCGACGGCCCGCACGAACACGATTGCCGCTCCAATATCGAGGGCCTCGACCGCCTCATGAAGGACATGTGGGCCGCTATCCGCGCCGTAAAGCCGGATGTCCTCATGGAACTCAAGCAGAACTACGGTAATATCCGCGCCGCGCAGTACGGCACTATGGTTCGCGCCGGCGACAGCCCCTACGACACCGACATAAACCTCGAACGCGCCCTCTACGTCGCCGCCTACGCCCCCGTCACCCACAACGACTACGCCGTCTGGACCGCCAAGGAATCCCCTCGCGACCTCGGCATCATGCTCACGAAGCAGATGATCGGCGGCGTCCCCACGTTCTCCGTCAACCTCGCCGACATGCCGCGTCTCCACAAGGATATCCTCAAGGGCTGGCTCGACCTCTACCACGAGTGGAAGACTCTATGGATGGGCAACCGCCTCACCCCCCAGACCGGCATCTGCGATGTCTGGGAACGCGCCGACAGAAACCGCGCCTGGTACGCCCTCATCTACGGCGCGCCGGAAGTCACCATCGCACCAAAGAAATCCATCTGGCTCTGCAACGGCACCGGCCGCGACTCCCTCTACGTGCGCGCCAAGAAGCCCTTCACGGCCAAGGTCTCCCTATTCGACTCGCGCCACAGGCTCGTCAAGAAGGGCAGGATGCGTTTCCGCACCCTCACAACCCTCGCCATCCCCTCCGGCGGTTACTGTCTGATGAGCACTCAGTAGGTTCGGGGCAGAGACTGGCGAGACCTTGGCCCTGCCATGAAGCCGTTTCCTCGGCCAAGGAAGAAAAATCCTTGCCTTGATTCCAGACTCGGCACTATAATACCTGATTGCCGGGAATTTCAGAGCCTTTTCGGTTGTCTCATAGGCGAATACCGGTTTTAAGAGCGAAGAATCTCGATTCTCAATAGTGTTGCAGCACCAGCTTGGTGGCCGCCCCAGACGAAAGGAGCGCATGATGTCGAATGAGGTCGTCCTCACTGACGCCAACTTCAATGAGAAAGTCAAGAAAGCCAAGGGTCTTGTCCTTGTCGACTTTTATGCCGACTGGTGCATGCCCTGCAGGATGCTCGCCCCCACCCTCGAGAAGATCGCCGACGACTACGCCGGCAAGATCACTGTAGGCAAACTCAACGTCGACGCCAACTCCAGTACCGCCTCATCTTTCTCCGTAACCGGCATCCCCACGCTCATACTTTTCAAAGACGGCTCCCAGGTTGAGCGTCTTGTCGGCCTCCAGACGGCCGATGTCCTCAAGACCCTGATAGAAAAGCACCTGAAGGCCTGAGATCTCCCGCGAACATAACCCGAATCACACTGAGCACTTAGATTCGGCACATCGCGCCGATTTCGCCAGCAGCGCTGCCTCAAGCCACTTCGCAACCGAAGCGTGGAAAAACGCATAACTGGCTCGAATTGCGGTAGGGGACTGACACCAATTCCCGTGCTGTTTCGGGAATTGGCTGTCTGTCCCTGAAGTTCACCCGCTTAGGGCGGGTAAACCCGCCCAGGCGGGTTGGTTTTTCCCGCAATTCGGGCCCATCCCCCGCTTTTTCCAGCTCTTCGACTCGCTTCCGCAGGACCTTTTCAACGGAGCATATTATGTCCCGAATCCCTTATATGAGAATTCCGCAAAATCCTGGAACATTTCGCTTGACAAAAGTGTACATGGTAGCATAATGCACTCCTACGTAATATGACGTAACATGCGGCACAGGGTGTAGCGCATGGCCGAAATAATGACTCTGAAGGACGTCGCCGGCTATCTTCGAATGAACGAACGCACCATTGCGAAGTTGGCCCAGGAAGGCAGGCTACCCGGTTTCAAGGTCGCCAGCCAGTGGCGTTTCTCCAAAGAGTCGATTGACTCCTGGCTTGGCCGGGAGATGCGTACAGGTGCCGTCGCGACCGAAACCGCAGCGCGGCCGCCGAAGGTCGCCGCCCTTCTGGCTGCCGACGCAATTGTGTTGTACTTGAAGAGTCGTACAAAGGACGGAATTCTCACGGAGATGACTAACGTGCTTGTGCAAGCGGGAAGGATCACTTCCGGGCCGGTGCTGCTGGCGGCCCTGAGGGAGCGCGAAAAGCTCTGTTCGACCGGGGTCGGGCGCGGCATCGCGTTTTTGCATCCGCGTCATGTCATCTCTGACATCGCGAGGGAGCCCGTGCTTGCCTTCGGGCGTTCCCTCGAGGGAGTGGATTTCGACGCGGTCGACGGCGCCAGGGTGCATTTCTTCTTTCTCGACTGCGCCCCGTCGGACGGTTTGCACCTCGCGATGTTGGCGAGGCTTTCCCGGCTCCTTGCCGACGATTCGTTCCTCGAGCGGTTGAGACGCATGCAGTCGTCCGAGGAAGTGATCGACGCGGTCAGAGACGCCGAAACCAGGCTCGTCGATGCGCAGTAGAGGTAATGGGATCGTGGTTAACGAGAACGAAGGCCCGCGGGCCTTCAGGATAGAAGGAGTTGTAAGATGTCTGACGGAGCTTTCATGTTTGGTGTGCCTGCGGTGTTCAAACTCGTGATGGAGGCGAAGGGATTCCCGGTAAAGCCCGGGTCTGCGGATTCTGACGGCGATGAATTGACGGCTGAAGCGGCGCATGCGTTCGTGCTGACGATGCTTGCGGTCGGCGCCGGTAACAGTAGTTCCATGGGGCCTTGGGCGTCCCACTGGTAACCTGCACCGACACCGCGGCGTCTTAGGGCGTCCGCGAGCACCGCACGCCGCCGCCGGATGTTCGGGAGTGCTCCAATGGTTTCCACTGCGAAACTGCGGCTGGCGGATGTTATTCCTGAGTCCAACATCGTTCCCGCCCTGAAGGCGACGAAAAAGGAAGCCGCCATCAGGGAACTGGTGAACGTCCTGGCCTCGGCCGGCGCTATCCCGAAGTCCAGGGTCCGCGAAGTGACCGATGCCGTAGTGGCAAGGGAGAAACTGGGTTCCACCGGCATCGGCCGCGGTATCGCCGTGCCCCATGAGAAGATGGATTTCATCAGGGAGCCCGTCGGCGCCTTCGGCAAGACCGCCGCGGGTCTGGATTTTTCCAGCCTCGACGGAGCCCCGACTTTCTCGGTGTTTCTGTTCCTGTCGCCCGCGGAGCCGCCGGACCGGCACATAGCGCTCATGAGCAGGTTTGTGACGCTCATCAGGAAGCCCGATTTCGTGAGCTTCCTCGCGCAGACTCAAGGGGCCAAGGCCCTTCACGAGTTCCTGCGTGAGGTCGACGAGTGGTAGGCCGCCGCCCGGGTTGTCGAAAAATAACCGGTCTTCCCGCGAAGGCCGTCAAATAAGCGCCCGTCAGGCGCGTATATATGGTTGAAGGGCCTTAAAGGCAAAACGTCTCATTGCGCAAGGCCTCAACCGGGCGCCCGCAAAGGGCGCCGCCTCCTTTCTCACGTTGCGGGGCCGGCTATGATGACCCCCAGGGATCTGCGCCTGCTGGCCCCGCGATTTTTTCCCCTGAACCTGACTGGCTATTGACACGGCCGCTTTGCGTGTGGTAAACTCCCGCCTTCGGTTTTTTCGCGGTTCTTGGCATGGAATTCCCGTAGTATCCCGAATGTCGAAGTCGCTCGATCTCAGGGCCCCTGCTAAGGTAAACCTTTTCTTAGAGGTCCTCGCCAAGCGTCCCGATGGCTATCACGACCTCGAAAGCGTTTTCCAGGCTGTCTCCCTTTACGACGAAATCACCCTGACCCTCGCCGACGAGCCCGGCGTACGACTGCGCTGTGACGTCGCCGCTCTCGAAACTCCCGACAACCTCGCGGCCGCCGCCGCGCGCGAGTTCTTGTCGGCCGCGCCTTTCCCGGGCGGAGTCGACATCGACCTGCGCAAGAAGATCCCCCTCCAGGGCGGGCTCGGGGGCGGTTCGAGTGACGCCGCTGCCGTCCTCGTCGGCCTCAACGACATGGTCGGCAAACCCCTCGCGCCGCACGACTTGCGTCGCCTCGCCGCCTCCATCGGCAGCGACGTGCCGTTCTTTCTGGACGGCGGCACCGCCCTTGTGACCGGCCGCGGCGAAAAGGTCGTCCCCCTCGAATCACCAGGTTCCTACCACTATCTCATTTTCTACCCGGGATTTGGTGTTTCCACCGCCTCTGTTTACAAAAATCTTAGTTTGAAATTGACAGAAAAAAGAAAAAGCGCTAAGGTATTGTGCGCGTTATTGGCCCTGGGAAATCTTGAGGCTGCTGGGGAACACTTCTTTAACCGCCTGGAGCAAGCCGCTTACGGGCTGGAAAAGCGCCTTGTCGAAGCAAGGGCTGCGGTGCAGCGTGCGGTTGGCGACACCCGCGTCAACCTGTGTGGAAGCGGTGCATCGTTGTTCAGCGCGTTCGTGGATCACGATAGAGCGTATCGGGCTTACAGGGCATTAAAGGGGACTGGCGTGGGAGAAGTTTTCCTCGCCGAAAACATCCCGGGGCGCCGAAGTACCGCAAGCGCGAAAGGAGACAGCCGTGGAGATTTCCGAAGTTAAGGTCAAGTTGATGGGCGATCGCTCCGATCGACTTAAGGCGTTCTGCAGTGTCACCATAGACAAGGAGTTCGTCATACGTGACCTCAAGATCATAGAAGGCACCAACGGCATGTTCGTCGCCATGCCGTCCCGGAAAATCACCGACAAGTGTCCCACCTGCAGCGGGAAAAACCACCTCAGGGCCAAGTTCTGCAATGAGTGCGGCGGCAGGCTCAACGAAAACAGGGCCGGACGCGATAACGAGGGTCGCAGCAAACTCCACGCGGACATCGCACACCCGATTAACTCCGCCTGTCGCGAGCGTATGCAGAGGAGAATCATAAAGGGCTACGAGGAGGAATTGCAGCGTTCGAGACTCCCGGGCTACAAACCGAGTTACGACGAGGAGTTGGATGAGATCGACTATCTCGAGGCCGAGGTGTCCTCCGGCGCCGCGTCCCCTCGGGGCGCCGCCCCCAGGCGCGCTGCCGATGAACACCGAAAACCGGACGAGCCCGTCCAAAACCAGAGCGCCCAAAAGGCCTCCGAGGGCGATCCCTTCGGCGCGGGACTGCTGTAGAATTCTTGGCGCCCCCTTGTTATCCTTGAAGCGTCGTCGGCCCGGTTGAATGCGTCATGATCGACAGTCTTTGAAAGGTGGATTCTCTTGAGCAAGAAAGGCGCTGAGGTACTCCGTGACGTCCTCATCCGCGAAGGCGTCGAAGTCATATTCGGCTATCCCGGCGGCGTCGTGCTGCCCATCTTCGACGTGCTCTACGATGCCCCCATCAGGGTGATCCTCACCCGTCACGAACAGGGTGCTGCGCACGCCGCCGACGGCTACGCCCGCGCCACCGGCAGGCTCGGCGTGTGTCTGGCCACCAGCGGCCCCGGCGCCACCAACCTCGTCACCGGCATCGCCACCGCCGCCTTCGACAGCGTGCCGCTTCTGGCCCTCACCGGCCAGGTGAAAACGAATCTCATCGGCAACGACGCCTTCCAAGAGGCCGACATCACCGGCATCACCCGTCCGATTACCAAGCACAACTTCCTCGTCAAAAACGTAAACGACCTCGCCCGCACCATCCGCGAGGCCGTCTACATAGCCACCTCCGGCCGTCCCGGTCCCGTCCTCGTCGACCTGCCCCTCGACGTCTCCACTGCCGTCTGTGACGGCGATATACCCGACGAAATCGACTTGCCCGGGTACAAGCCACGCTACATCGGCCACGCGCGGCAGACGAAGGTGGCCGCCGAGGCCATCAACGCCGCCGAGCGTCCCATCATCTACGCCGGGGGCGGCGTCATCATCTCCGGCGCCTCCGAGGAACTCGCCCAACTCGCCGAAAAGGCCAACATCCCCGTTACGCTGACGCTTCTCGGCCTGGGCGCCTTCCCCGGCGATAACCCCAAATTCCTCGGCATGCTCGGCATGCACGGCACCCCCACCGCCAACTACGCCGTCCAGGAGTCGGACCTCATCATCGCCGTCGGCGCCCGCTTCGACGACCGCGTGACCGGCCGCCTTGACGCGTTCGCGCCGCACGCACGCATCATCCACATCGATATCGACCCCGCCTCCATCTCCAAGAACGTCAAGGTCGACATCCCGGTCGTCGGCGACGCTAAACGCATCCTGGCCGAAATCAACAAACTCACCGAGTACAGGGATCGCAAGGTCTGGTTCGACCGCATCGAGGCGTGGCGCGCCAAGCATCCCCTTACCTACAAGGACACGGGGCTCAAGCCCCAGTACGTCATAGAGGAAATCTGCAGGGCCTCCGGGGACAACGTCCTCGTCGCCACCGAGGTCGGCCAGAACCAGATGTGGGCGGCTCACTACTTCGTCTACAGAAAGCCCAGGACCATAATCTCCTCCGGCGGCCTCGGCACCATGGGCTACGGCTTCCCCGCGGCCATCGGCGCGGCCGTCGGCTGCCCGGGCTGCGTCGTCTGGGACATCGCCGGCGACGGAAGCTTCCAGATGAATATCCAGGAACTCGCTACCGCCGTCGGCCAGAAAGTCTCCGTCAAAGTCGCCATTTTGAATAACGGATACCTCGGAATGGTCAGACAATGGCAGGAGTTGTTCTTCAACCGCAGGTACTCCTCCAGCGACCTCGCGTGGAACAACCCCGACTTCGTCAAGGTCGCCGAGGCCTACGCGGCGCGCGGCATAAGGGTCACCCTGAAAAGCGAAGTCCGCCCCGCCATAAAGGAGGCCCTTGAAACGCCCGGCCCCGTCGTCCTCGACTTCCGCATTGACAGGGAGGAGAACGTCTTCCCCATGGTCCCCGCGGGAGAGGCGATCGACCGTATGATCGGTGGCATGGCATAGAGGCCGATATCATGAACGACGAGAAGCGGCATATTCTGTCCATAGTGGTGGAAAACAAGGCGGGCGTCCTCGCGCGCATAGCCGGGCTCTTCTCCAGCCGCGGCTACAATATCGACAGCCTCGCCGTCGGCGAGACCGAGGACCCCAAACTCTCCCGCCTGACGCTGGTCACCCGCGGCGACGAGACCGTCATCGAACAGATACGAAAACAGCTCAACCGCCTCATCGACGTCATGAAGGTGTACGAGTTCGCCGGCGAGGACTACATCGAGCGCGACCTTTTGCTCCTCAAGGTCAACGCCCCCTCCGGCAGCCGCGGCGAGATCATGCAGATCGCCGACGTCTTCCGCGGAAAGATCGTCGATGTCGGCGCCAAGTACATGGTTATTGAATTATCCGGCCCGGAGAGCAAAATAAATGCCATGATAGATCTCATGCGGTCCTTCGGCATAAAGGAAATGGTCCGGTCCGGCCGCATCGCCCTCACTAGGGGCGTCAAACAGATTTGAGTGTCCATGTTCGGCATCTGCCGGCGCATTTGGCGAATTGGTTAAGGAGGACGGTATCATGAATAAGCGCTTGATGTCTGCTGTCTGCATTCTGGCGATCTTCTGTGTCTGTGCGGTCCTTGTTTCGAGGGCTCATGCCAAACCGCAGACAATCCTCAGTGGCGTGATGGACTCCTTCAAGAACACGGGTACCATCCTCGAGATTCGCCGCACCAAGGACAACAAGGCCTACGACATGACCATACTCGTCAAGGACAAGGTCGTCGCCTACTACATTCCGGACAAGGGTTCCGCCCAGGTACGCACGACCGCGCGAAAGTACGATCTGGAAAAGATCAAATCCCTCACTTCCGGAGCCCAGCGGGCTATGTGGCTGGTCGTCAACTTCGATGACCTCAAGAAAGTGAGGCCTACTATTCGCGCGATAACCTTGAGGGAAAACGAGAAGGGCGACCTCGAGTTCTGCATTCACAATTACCACCCCGTCGACGCCAGTTACCGCAAGACCTACCTCGTCGATACCAAAAAGTGGGCCGTGCTTCCCGACTCCATAACGATGGACGACCCCATCGAGCAGTCGGATGAGGAGTGGTACGCGCCGACCCCCGAGACGCCGCCCGCCGAGAAGGCCCCGCAACCCTCCGGACAGGGCGCCGCCCAATCCAAGCCCGAGGCCGGTGAAAAGACCGGCGGTGCCGAAAAAGCAGCCGAGTAGCATCGGGTATCGCGCTGACTCGCGCAGTGTCGCCGGCCTGCGAAACCCGCTTTCGCAGGCCGGTTTCTTGGTGTCTATGTCAAAGTCGATCTCAAGGAGAAAAATCTTCGAAGGCGCGCTCGACGAAACGCAGAAAGACAAATCAAGGGCTCTCGGCTATCTCAATTGATGCTGCGAGAATGTTGTGAAACCGCACGATTCCCGACTGGGGCATGTGGGAACGCCGGAATGAAAACGCCGCTGCGCGAACTCGTGTTTCTTCTGACCCTGTTGCTGTTTCCGGCTGCAGTCGCCCCTTCCCCCGCCGATCTCCTCGCGCCGTTTTTTGCCGGACTCGAGGACAAGGGCACGCCTATCGCCGGTTACGCCTGGAAGGACTCGACCGCCGCCGTGGATGTGCTCTCGTCCGGCAAAGTCACCCGCTACTCTTTCGACGCCGCAGGTAACGTGACGACCGCCCCTTCGCCGCTTGCGGTCGACCCTAAGCGCTTTGCCGGCCTCAAGTTCGCCGCCGCCGACGCCGCCCGCGCCGCCGCGTCCGCGAACTATCCCAAGAATGCCTTCATCCGCGCCGTCTTTCCCCGAAGTGGCGACGCGGCAACGTGGTTCGTCGTCGCCGCTTACGACAAGAGCGGCAAGTTCCTCGGCACCCACCTCTATAATGCCGCCGACGGCTCCTATGAAGGTTGGACCGACGCGGTGGGCGAAATCGACCCCCTTTCCCGCGAAAAAACGAAGTGAAAGTTTGCAATAGACCTCCGACGGCGTACAATTTGGGCATGCCCAGGGGGGGCGAAGCTATCTCTCGGCACAAGGAGTCCTATCATGGTCCAAATGTATTATGACAAAGACGCTGATTTGGGCGCGCTTGCCGGAAAGACCGTCGCCATCATCGGCTACGGCAGCCAGGGGCACGCGCAGGCGCAAAACCTCCGTGACTCCGGCGTGACCGTCATCATCGCCGAAGTCGAAGGCTCGCCCAACTGGAAAATCGCCGTCGAGCACGGTTTCGAACCCACCTCCGCCGCCAAGGCCGCGAAAAAGGCCGACTGGATCCAGATGCTCGTCCCCGACGAAGTCCAGCCCGTCGTCTACAGAAAGGAACTCCGCCGCTACATGAAGCCCGGCAAGGTCTACGGCTGCAGCCACGGCTTTGCCATCCACTTCGGTACCATCAAACCCCCCGCCGACGTCGACGTCGTCATGATCGCCCCGAAGGGCCCCGGCCACCTCGTGCGCAGCGAATTCGAAAAGGGCGCCGGCGTCCCCTGTCTCATCGCCGTGAATCAGAACGCCTCCGGCAAGGCCAAAGAGATGGCCCTCGCCTACGCGAAGGGCATCGGCGGCGCGCGCGCCGGCGTTATCGAGACCACCTTCGCCGAGGAGACCGAGACCGACCTCTTCGGCGAGCAGTCCGTCCTTTGCGGCGGCGTCACCGAACTCATCAAGGCTGGGTTCGATACCCTCGTCGAGGCGGGCTACCAGCCCGAGATCGCGTATTTCGAATGCATGCACGAGATGAAACTCATCGTCGACCTCTTCTACCAGGGCGGCATCTCCTACATGTACTACTCCGTCTCCAACACCGCCGAGTACGGCGGCTTGACTCGCGGTCCCAAGGTCATCGGCAAGCAGTCCCGAAAGGCCATGCAGAAGATCCTCGCCGATGTGAAGTCGGGCAAGTTCGCCCGCGAGTGGGTCCGCGAGAATAGGAAAGGCGCTGCGAACTTCAAGGCCCTCGAAGCCAAGGAAAAGCAGCTCCTCATCGAAAAGGTCGGCAAAAACCTCCGCCGCATGATGCCCTGGATCAAGGCCAAGGAACTGTAGGGGCGTATTGTTTACCCGCCCGAGGCGGGCATACGCCCATTGCTTCTGTAGGGGCAGGCCCCCGCGCCTGCCCGTTGAGTGAGGCGAAATCCGCCTACTGCCGGATAGGGTGGGCCCGCTACGGCGGGTAAACTTTAGCCCGCGTGGACTGTCCCGGGGCCGGTCAATCCGACCGGCCCCTCTTATTCGTGCGCCTTCGTCCGCGTTATAATAATGTTATAACATGTTGCCATGTGTATAGGGGCGCATTGTTTACCCACCCAAGGCGGGGCATGCGCCCGCCGCACCGGATGGGGCTCTCCGGTGGTCTACCGGCCTCCGCTGGGGGCGTAAACTCACCCCATCCTGTATCTGCATTTCCCCCTCGGTGTATAAACTTCCACAAATCCCTTGCTCGCACCCGTATGTAGGGTAGGATTATGGTATGAGCGCCGCCGCGACATGGCGGTTTTGACAATACGCGGTTTCCAGAAATGGGAGGACTTCTATGTCGAAACGTGCTCCTGGGAAAATGGGTCCTCGTCAAGTGCAGTATTGGAAATCCCCTACACCGCGTTTCACCTCCATAAATAACGGCATCAAAAAAGGCGGCTCCGGTCCAAAGAAAATAAAGTAACTCTCGCCCCGCTCATTCGGGACATAATCGATCTGTTGAAAACGTCTCACAGCCGAGTGAGGACAAACTGCGACCGGCTTCGAATTGCGGGCTGGGGACTGACACCAAATTCCGCGCTGTTGGGGGACTGACACCAATTTCCGTGCTGCTTCGGAAATTGGCTGTCTGTCCCCGAAGTTTACCCGCCTGTGGTGGGTTTACCCGCCCATGGCGGGTTGGTTTTTCCCGCAATTCGTGCCTGTCCTCAGGTTTTTCCGGACTTGCAAGTGCCTTTGCTGCCATCTTTTCAGCAGGGCACTTGTGTCCAGAATCACCATCCATGACAATAGGGCAGGGGGGGTGTGCCCGTGACACGCCAGCACTGGGAGGGTAACAATGCTCTATCCGCGTGAGAGTTCCACTCGTGATATCCGCGAACTCGCCGGCTTCTGGGAGTTCGCCAAGGACTCTGGGGGCGTCGGCATAAGGAAACGCTGGTTCGCCAAGCCACCGGTCACCCGTCCCATTGCCGTCCGAGCCAACTACAACGAACAGACTGCCGACGACGACCTCTGGGAATACTTCGGCGCCGTCTGGTATTTCCGCCGCTTCGTCGTCCCGGCCACCTGGCGCGGCAAACGCATTGTCCTGCGCATCGGCGCCGCTAACTATACGAGTACCGTCTGGCTCGACGGCAAGCGCCTCATGGCAAACTCCGGCGGCGCGCTCCCCTTCGAAACGGAAATCACCCGCCGCGTCGCCCCCGGCAAGGAGCATTTCCTCGCCGTTCGCGTTGACTCGACGCTCTCGACGAAAACGATTCCGCCGACGCTGCCCTGGAAGCAGACCGGCCGCCCGCTCGAATACTATTTCGACTTCCTCAATATGTCCGGCATCCACCGCCCAGTCCGCCTCTACGCGACCGCCAAGACCTACCTCGCCGACATCACCGTCGTCCCCTGGATAAGGGGTAAGTCCGGCGGCTTCGAGGTCGAATGCGACGTCACCGGCAAGTACGATTTCGTCCGCCTCACGGTCCTCGACGACGCCGGCCACGCCGTCACGTCTTATGAAGGCGCCAGGCCCCGCGCGAAACTCGCCATCCCCAGATGCCGCTTCTGGAGCACGGACAGCCCCTATCTCTATCGCCTCAGGACTGAGATCATCTCCCGCGGCGAAGTCGTCGACGATTACCCTCTCCCCGTCGGCGTCCGCACCGTGAAAATCTCCGGCGACAAGTTCCTCTTGAACGGCAAACCCGTCTACTTCAAAGGCGCGTCCCGTCACGAGGACTTCCCCGTCATCGGCCGCGGTGTCAACGAAGCCGTCCTCATCAAGGACTTCTCGCTCATCAAGTGGGCAAACGCCAACTCCTTCCGCACCTCCCACTACCCGCAGTGCGAGGAATTGCTGAACCTCGCCGACCGCCTCGGCGTCATGATCATCGACGAAGCCCCCGCCGTCGGCATGAACGATTGGATCCACAAGGTCTTCGTCAAGGGCATCATCGGCGACAGGACTCAGGCTGCCCACCTCGAAATGATCCGCCGCCAGTTCGAGCGCGACAAGAACCACCCCTCGGTCGTCATGTGGTCCATCGCCGACGAGCCCGCCTCGAACGAACTCGCCTGGGTCAAGTACTCAAGGCCCCTCTTCGATTTCCTGCGCCGCAACGACCGCCAACGCCGCCCCGTTTCCTTCGCGACAACCTCGTACGACTTCCAGGAAAAGTCCGGCCGGCTCTGCGACCTCATCCTCCTCAACCGCTACTACGGCTGGTACCAGCGCACCGGCCAACTCGAAAATATCGAAGCCCCCCTATCCGACGAACTCGACCGCTGGTACAAGAAATACCACAAGCCCATCATCTTCGAGGAATTCGGCGCCGAGGCGATCCCGGGCTTCCACAGCCAGCCCCCGCTCATCTTCACCGAGGAATACCAACTCGAACTCGCCAGGCGCACCGCGAAGGTCCTCGACTCCAAACCCTACGTCATCGGCGAGCACATCTGGGTCATGTGCGATTTCCTGACCAAGCAGGGTCTCTCGCGCGTAGGCGGCAACCGCAAGGGCATCTTCACCCGCCTGCGCGAGCCCAAAATGTCCGCCCATTGGCTCCGCGAACGTTGGGCCAAGATGTAGGGTGGGCCACTGGTCCTCCATAGCCTGGGCGACGGAGGATGGCCCACGCGGAATTCCTTCGAATCTTCCTGTAGGGGCAGGCGCCCCTGCCTGCCTGGCCTTCTTGCCCGAACCTGCGCACCCTGAAGATTCCGCCGGGGGTTTCGTTGCGTCCTTGTCGTCCGTTCGCGGTGAAAATCCTCCCCGCCTGCACGTTTTTCACCCGGCCGAATTCTCTTCTTTATTTTCCGTCCGCCAAGGTGTAAAATGCTATTCCTCGATGGAACCGTCCAAAGCACCAAAACCTTGAAGGTTGCTGGTTTCTTATTCGCTTAGAGGGCGAGGGAGTAGAGTGGCAAGAAAGCGCATGCCCCGCGCGAAGCATGACCAGGGGGCCGTCGCCGTCGTAATCCCCGCCCGCTTCGCCTCAACGCGCCTCCCCGGAAAACCGCTGCTTGCGGTCGACGGCAAGACCATCCTCGAGTCCGTCTATGAACACGCCCGCGCGTCGAAACTCGCCTCCCGCGTCGTCATAGCCACCGACGATGAAAGGATCTTCGCCGCCGCCAAATCCTTCGGCGCTGAGGTCGAGATGACCTCCCCCGACCACCAGTCCGGTACCGACCGCATCGCCGGACTCGTCCGCACGGGCGCCGTCGACGCCTCGATTATCGTAAACGTCCAGGGCGACGAGCCCGAAATCGACCCCGCCAATATCGACGCCGCCGCGCGTCTGCTCCTCGACGATCCCAAGGCCGACATCTCAACGCTTGTCACTCCCGTTGCCTCACTCGCAGAATTCGCTAACCCTAACGCCGTCAAGGCCGTCATCGCGGCCGGCGGCTACGCAATCTATTTCTCCCGCGCCGGCGTTCCCTTCGTTCGCGACGGGGTAGGGGAGGGGGCCGACTTCGCCGCGCTCGGCATTTACCGCCACCTGGGCCTCTATGCCTACCGCCGGGAGGCGCTCTTGGCCTTTTCCTGCGCCCCCCAATCGCGCCTCGAGGTGCTCGAGAAACTCGAACAGCTGCGCGCCCTCGAAATGGGCCTCCGCATAAAAGCGGCCGTGACCTCGAGCGCCCCGGCCGGTATCGATACACAAGAGGACTTCGCCGCCTTTGTCGAGAGGCAGAAAAAACGGACCACTCGCGGAAGGTGACTACCGATGACGAAGCACATTTTCATCACTGGTGGAGTCGTGTCCTCCCTCGGCAAGGGCCTCACCTCCGCGGCCATCGGAGCCCTTCTCGAACGCCACGGCCTCACCATCCGCATGCAGAAATTCGACCCCTACCTCAATGTCGACCCCGGCACCATGAATCCCTTCCAGCACGGCGAGGTCTACGTCACCGAGGACGGCGCCGAGACCGACCTCGACCTCGGCCACTATGAGAGGTTCACCGATTCGAAGGTCACCCGCGACTCCAACTTCACCTCCGGCGGCATCTACGAGAGCGTCATCACCAAGGAGCGCCGCGGCGCGTACCTCGGCGGCACCGTCCAGGTCGTCCCGCACATCACCGATGAGATAAAGGCCGCCGTGAGGAAACTCGTCCGCGACGACGTCGACGTCGTCATCACCGAAATCGGCGGCACCGTCGGCGATATTGAGGGCGAACCCTTCCTCGAAGCCATCCGCCAGTTCCGCCACGACGTCGGCCGCGGCAACGTCCTCTACGTCCACCTCACCCTCGTCCCCTACATAAAGGCCGCCGGCGAGATAAAGACAAAACCCACCCAGCATAGCGTCGGCCGTCTCATGGAAAAAGGCATTCAGCCCGACATCATCATCTGCCGCACCGAAAAGCCCCTCTCCACCTCCATCAGGGAAAAAATATCCCTCTTCTGCAACGTCCCCCTCGAGGCCGTCATCGAGGAGCAGGACGTCCAGGTCAGCATCTACGAACTCCCGGTCGTCCTTCGCCGCCAAGAACTCGACGAACTCATCCTGCGCTATCTCGGCCTCCAACCGGGTTCGCCCGACATCGCCGACTGGGAGCGCATCGTGGACGTCATAAAGAACCCCGAAGGCGAGGCGACCATCGCCGTCGTCGGCAAATACATCTCGCTGCAGGATTCCTACAAGTCCATCTACGAAGCCCTCGCGCACGGCGGCATCGCCAACCGCCTCCGCGTCAAGATCGTCCGCGTCGAGTCCGAGGATATCGAGAAAGAGGGCGCTCCCAAGGTCCTCGCCGGCGTCGACGGCATCCTCGTCCCCGGCGGCTTCGGCACCCGGGGCACCAGGGGCAAGATCGAGGCCATTCGCTTCGCACGCGAAAGCGGCGTCCCCTTCTTCGGCATATGTCTGGGTCTCCAGTGCGCGGTCATCGAATTCGCCCAGAACATCCTCGCCCTCAAACGCGCCAACTCCCTCGAATTCGATAAGTCCACTCCCACCCCAGTTATCACCCTCATGGACGAGCAGCGAAACGTCGTCGACATGGGCGGCACTATGCGTCTCGGCGCCTACCCCTGTATCCTTGCCGAAGGGTCGCTTGCCGCCGCCGCCTACAACGCCGCCGAGATCTCCGAGCGCCACAGGCACCGTTACGAGTTCAACAACGCCTACCGCGAGGCCCTCTCCAACAAGGGGTTCGTCTTCTCCGGCCTCTCGCCTGACGGCAAACTTGTCGAAATCGTGGAGTTGAAGGACCATCCGTGGTTTCTGGCCGTCCAGTTTCATCCGGAGTTCAAATCCAAGCCCCTCGCGCCGCATCCCCTGTTTGCCTCCTTCGTCGCCGCGTCCGCAAAGCGAAGGGCCGGCTCGAAATAGGTTTGAAAACGGAGACTGTTATGTCCGATAATGACCACAAGGCCCCCGAAAAGAAGGTCGACGAAGACTGGAAAAAGCGCGCGCGCGAGGAAGCCAAGGCCGGAGCCGGCGCCTCCGGCCCTGACCGGGGCGCCCACGGCAAGACTGCTGGCGCCGGACGCCCTGACGACGAGTCTTCCGAGGCCGCACAGGAGGTGTTCGACGTCCTGCCGCCTTTTGTGCGCCTCTTGGCGGACCTCGGCGTCCAGGCTTCCATACACCTGGGGCTCGTTGAAAACCCCGCAACAGGGGAAAAGAAGACCGATCTCGAGGCTGCAAAGCGGCTTCTGGACGTCCTCGGCGCTCTCGAGGAGAAAACCCGCGGCAACCTCTCCGCCGACGAGGCCGCGTATCTCGAGGACTTGCTTTACAGCCTCCGTATGGGGTATGTTAGGCTTAAGGGATAGGCGCCGGAAAGGACCTCGGAGGGCCTGATGGCGGGAAAAGACCTCAAGGCGATCATTTCTGACGTTAAGGAACTGCCGACCCTGCCCCAGGTCGCCATCACCTTGATGGATCTTCTGGACGACCCCAATACCGGCGCCCCGGAGATAAACCGCGTCATGGCAAGGGACCCCGCCCTGGCGTCGAAGATCCTCAAACTCGTCAACTCCGCGTACTACGGCCTCTCAAACCGCGTTTCTTCCCTCAACCAGGCCATCGTCATCCTCGGTTTCAAGACCGTTAAGTCCGTCGCGCTCTCGGCGTCCGTAATGGGGCTTTTCAAGGGCCCCGCGGACGCCGGCCTCTTCGACAAGGCCGTCTTCTGGAAACACTCCATCGCCTGCGCCTGCGTCGCCCGCCTCGTCGCAAGAAAGCAGAAGGGCCTCGACCCGGAGACCGCCTTCTCCGGCGGCCTCTTGCACGACATCGGAAAACTCGTCCTCGACCACTACGTTCCCGCCGACGTCGAAGAGATCGTTAAACGCGCCGAACTGGACAAGTCCAGTTTCCTCGACGCGGAAAGGAAAATCCTCGACACCGACCACGCCGAAATCGGCCGGTGGGTTACCGAGAAATGGGGCCTGCCCAAGGAACTCGTCTCCGCAATCGGCTACCACCACGACCTCGCCGGCGCTCCCACCCCGGAGCTCGTCGCCGTCATCCAGTTCTCCAATTACCTCGCCAAACTCAAGGGCATAGCCGCCAGCGGTTCCTTCGAACCCCACGAACTCCCCAAGGAGGTGTGGTCCCTGCTCGATGTGGACAAATCGGACCTGCCCGAACTTGTCAGCACCATAAATCAGGAAATCACCGCGGCGAGTTCCTGGCTCGAAGTGGCCGGTTAGGTGCCGGCGCCTTCGCGCCCGTGATGTGCCTGGTCAGACCTGCCCGTTTGCCGTGACGACGTTTCTGCCCTTCGACTTCGCCCTGTACAGCGCCGCGTCCGCCTCGTTGACTATGTCCGCGAGCGTCTGCCCCATTCGATACTGGGCGATCCCCGCCGAAATCGTCACGAAAAACGTCTGGCCCTCGAGGGTCAGTTGATTGGCCGCTATGGCCCGCCTTATTCGTTCCGCCACTATCTCGGCCCTCTCGAGATCCGTGTCCGCCAAAATCACCGCGAACTCGTCCCCGCCGTACCTCGCCGCCGAGTCCACCGTGCGTACGTTCGAGCGTATCAGGCCCGACACCTGGCTGAGTATCATGTCGCCCACCTGGTGTCCGTGCACGTCGTTGAACAGCTTGAAATTGTCCACGTCCAAAAGCACCAGCGACAGGTTCGTCTTGTTCCTCCTGACGCGCGCGATCTCCCTGTGCAGTTCGTCGAAAAACGCGTTGTGGTTCATGAACCCCGTCAGCGCGTCCGTCTTCGCCAGGTGCCACACCTTCTCGTATAGTTGGCAGTTGCGAAGCGCCGTCCCGATGAACTGGCTGATGTGGTCCACCAGCGGCAGGTCGCGCACCTCGTCGAATGGCGCCCCGCTCGTCTTGTCCGCCAGGTTCAGCACCGCGATCACCCTGTTGTCGTTGATGAGCGGTGCGACTATGCACGAGCGCGTCCTGTACTTCCCCGCGTATGTCCGGTCGATGGGTTTCCCGAGTCCCTTCGCGAACGTGTTGATGTCCCGTATGAGTAGCGTCGCCTTTCTCTCTAAGGCCAGCGTCATGAGCCGTTCGACGCTTGAGTCTATGGGCAGCCGGTCCGTGATGCGGTAGGAGTGGTTCGAACGTTTCAGCACCAGTTCCCCCGTCTCCTCGCTGACCATGTACACGCTTGCCAGGCTTGCGTCCACGATTCTCGGCACCTTCGTCACGCAGATGTCCAGGATCTTCTCGACATCGAGGCAGTTGATCTCCTTGGACAATTGCCCCAGGTATGCAGTCCCCCGGATGAACTCGCTCAACTGGTTGCGCTGCAGTTCGTAGAAACCGACCTGGTCCCTGAGCGCCTTGGTCGCTTTCGCGCCCTCTTCGAGCCTGCGTTGCGTATCCCTTAGGGCCTGGCCCGCTTCCTCCGCCCTGCGCTTCGCCAAGAAGCCCTCGGCGACCGCTGCGACCGTCTGGGCGACTGTCTCCGCGGGGGATTCCGCCGGCAGGCTGATCGCCCTGAGTCTCGCTGGCCTCCCGGTGGGGCAGTGGCAGCCCAACGCGATGACCGTCGCGGCGTCGGCCGCCGGCACGCCGGCCTCGGGCCATTCCTCCCCGCCGTGCCTGCCGTCCCACACGATAGCAAAGCAGTTCCCCAACAGGTCACCCTTTGCCAGCCTGCTGGCGCTCTTGACGTGCTCGAAGCCCAATTCCAGCCGTCTGCATGTTGCCTTGATGGCCTCAACCAAGTCCGAGTCCCGCGAAACGACCACTGCGGACGGCGACGAAGCGTTCTTGGAGACCGGTTCACCCGGCCAGGTGGGCTCACAAGCCATATCTCTGGTGCCTCCCCCAATTCCACCGCACGACAAAAAAAGTAAAAAATTCCTTCGAAAAGCCGATTTTGTACTTTACATTTTATAAAATGTAAAGTATAAATGGCCCATCGCCTGCTGCTCGCTGCCACTGCCGCAAGGAGAGCGACACGTGACTTCCTCAAATATAGCACAGGTATGCACCCTCGGCAAACCGCTCGGTCGAGCTTTTCCAAAACCCGTTGCACGCACCGCAACACAAGACCCCTCCCACGCCTCCAGGAGTGCCTCATGACCCCTGTCAAACTCTTTCGGATAGGCGAAGTGATGCATTACACGGGCCTTTCCCGTCAGACGGTTCACAACTACACCCTGCTCGGCCTCATCAAGGAGGCCGACCGTACCGACGGCGGCCATCGCCTCTACTCCGAGGAAGTCTTTGAGCGGCTCAAACGCATAGAGGAATTGAAAAGAACCAAGACTCTCAAGGAAATCCGTCTCATCCTGAGTTCTCACGGGGAGCAGTGAATGTCGTCCGAGTCTGGCGAAAAACAACCGGCCGAAGCGAGGCCGCGCGCCTCTCAACTCTGGCAGGTTCCCGGAATACTGCTGGCGCTCGCTGTCTTTCTCGTCGCCGCCTACATCGCCGGACACCCGATTGAAACCTCCTCGACCAGAAGCGCCGATTTCGCCGCCCTCACCCAGGCCTACGAGAGTGCCAACGCCGTCGCCGCTGTCTCCAGCGCTCAGAGGTTCCTCAAGCGCTACCCGTCCGGCGATGAGGAAGCCTTTGCCAGGTTCGTCTTGGCCTACGGCAAGTGGCAGCTCACCATGTCCGACCCCGCCGCCACACGCGCCGACCTCGCCGAAAGCCTCGCCTCCTTCCGCAAGGCGTTGATGCTCGGCCTTGCGCCCCAGTATGTCTCGAAAGTCCTCTGGGCGCAGGGCGATATCCTTTCCCGTCTCGGCCTTGCCGGCGAAGCGGCCGAAGTCTACTCGCTGCTCTTGGAGAAGTATCCTTCGGAGAAAAAAGCGCTCCTCGAACTGGCCGTCGCCTACAGTCAGGAAAAGCCCCCGAACATGGCCAGAGCCCGCGAGACGATCGCTCGGTACCTCTCTATCGAGGGCCTCTCGGCCGATGAAGTCCGTCATGGTTACCTCGCCAGCGCCCGGATGGAACTCTCCATGAAGGACTATGACGCCGCCGCCGCTGCCGCGCGTACCGTGATCGATTCCGGCGCCGAAGGCGAAGTCGCCGCTCAGGCGGTGCTTGTCCTGAACGACTCGCTTATCGCCCGGGGTGACTATGCGGCGGCCCTCGCCGTCCTCCAACAGGCTCCGTTTGACGCCGCCGGCCGGTTCCAGGCCTCCCTCTTCGTCGCCCGCGCCGTCTCCCTCTGGAAAACGGGCGCCTCCGACCAGGCCCGCAAGGCCTTCGATGAGACGATCTTCAAATACCCCGGCACGCCCGACGCCCTCTCGGCCCGGTACGAACTCGCCCGCTTCTTCTTCGAGTCCGGCCAGATAGATGCCGCCAAGGACGCCCTCATCAACCTCCTCGACGATATGTCCGCCCAGCAGACCATCGAGACGCCCTACTTCACCATCGAAGACGTGACCGACCTCTGGTTTGACGTCGGCCGCGCCATCCTCGACCAGAAGGACTACGGCGCCGTGCGGGATTTCCACAGCGCCGCCGCCGCACTCATGTCCCAGGGGCATTTCCTGTTCTTCGACGCTGCCCTCTACCTCCGGGAGGCCGAGCAGCAGGAATCGCTGCTGTCCGGCCTCCCTCCTCAACAACTCGACGCCGCGAAGGCCTCCATCGCCCGTACTTACCATGAGGCGGGCGTCACCTTCACCAAGGTCCTCGAGACCGCCTCCGGCGACCTCTATTCGCACGCCCTTTACAACGCCGGCCACTGCTTCTTCATGGCTGGCGACTTCGCCCTGGCCGCGCACTACCTCAAGGTCTTCGCCGCCGCCAACCTCAAGGACGAACGCGTCCCGATTGCCCTCTATCACGAGGCCAACGCCCTCGCCGCGCTCGGCAGGTATGAACCGGCCATCCTCGTCTGCAAAGGCAACGCCGAACGCCACCCGACCAACATATATTCCTACCGCTCCATCCTCCTCCAGGGCGACCTCTATAGAAACCTCGGCGGCGACAACCTCAAGTACGCCGCCGACGTCTACTCCGGCATCCTCACCGACTATCGCTTCCTCGCCGCCAGCCCCGAGTGGCGCAGCGCCATCTTCTCCCTCGGCGAAACGCTTTACAGCCTCGGCGACTACTCCGCCTCCATGCTCAAACTCGACGAGGCCCTTCAGCGTTTCCCCGACGACCCGCGCTCCGGCGACGCCCTCTACTATCTCGGCCTTGCGTCGAGGGAGGCCGCCTTCGCCGACCCCGCTTCCCGCCGGGCGCTCTTGGCCCGCGCCGCCGGCATCTTCGCCGGTCTCGCCGCCGGCGCCGCCGCAGAACCCCTCCAGGCTCGCAACTCCGCCTTCCTCGAAGCGGACTGCTTCTACGACCTCGGCGACTACGAGAAGGCGCTCTCGCTTTACGACCGCGCCGTCGAGGCCCACGTCGATACCCCCGAGGCGACCCGCGCGCTCTTCCAGATGGCCAACTGCTACCACCGCCTGGGGATGGGCCAGCAGGCCGACGCCACCTACAAGAGGGCCCTCTTCAACATGAACCGCGAGGGGCGCCCGCCTGCCCCCGGCGCTCAATTCTACAAGTCCCTGGCCGACTGGCGCTCTCCGGGGGAGGCATGACGATGGCTCAAAGCCGCGATCTCTACGAACTGACCGACCTCTTGGCCTCTCAGAAGAAAGACTACCAGTTGCTCTTGTCCCTCTCGCGCGGCCAGCGGAAGGTCTTCGAGAAAGGCGGTTCCCGCGCCCTCGTCAAACTGATCGCCCGCAAGCAGGCCGTCATCAGCCAACTCGAGGCCGCCGACGAGCGGCTTGGCGTCTACACCCGCGATTGGGAACAGACGATAGCCGCCCTGCCCGAGCCCGCGCGCCGCGAAGTCGCCGCGCTCGTTGCCGATATCGCCGCCGTCGTCGGCCAACTCCTCGACAGCGAGCGCGCCGCCGAGGCCTTTCTTGCCGCCGCGCGCGACGCCAAGGCCGCCGAAATTCGTTCCGTCGCCGAGGGCAAAGCCGCCGTTCGCGCCTACGAACAGACCGCCGTCGTCGCCGCGGGCCGTTTCTACGATGGGGAGGAGTAACGTGACAGTCGCCGCCGAAGGCAGGCTCCAGGATCTGCGCGAGGTCTTCGACGCCTGCAATGACCTCGCCCAGCGCCTCGAGGACAGTCAGGCCGCCCTCCAGCGCGAGGTGATGCGCCTCAACGACGAACTCGCCGAGAAGAACCGCCAGATCGCCCGCAAGAACCGCCTCGAAATCCTCGGCGAAATGGCCGCCGGCGTGGCCCACGAAATCAGAAACCCCCTCGGCGGCATCGAACTCTACGCCGGGCTCATCGCGCGCGAGGCCCGCTCCGAACCCAAGGTCGCCGACTGGGCCCACAAGATCCAGAAGGCCACCCGTGACCTCTCGCGCATCGTCGGCGAAATACTCGACTTCACCCGGCCCATCAGGCCCCAGATGAAGCCCGTCTTCGTCGAT
>Ga0172362_10001074_pt1 | contig 23125 bp, 22 predicted proteins | sample LakKivs1_kivu2a2_FD_114534 | JGI IMG/M metagenome (GOLD analysis project Ga0172362, IMG submission 114534) | Sediment microbial communities from Lake Kivu, Rwanda - Sediment s1_kivu2a2 | ecosystem: Environmental > Aquatic > Freshwater > Lake > Sediment | place: Rwanda: Western Province, Lake... | reverse complement strand
GCAAAGTACTTTGAGCTAATAAGGGCGATAGGTCTCACTTATGAGTAAAAAGTTACGAAAGGTTTATAAACCTGTTATTACTATCAGATAATTAAACTCTATAGGGGTGTAATGAAAAATGGATCAAACACAACAAAGTTCTAGTATGAGTCCAGGTGGAATACCAGGTTTAATACACGCAAGACAAACATGGCAACCAAAAAGAAGAATACAGCCACAAGGACAGCAAAATTACCAACCGCAATCTCAAGCAGTTGACAAAAATAAAATAAAAGCAGAAAAAAGAAAAGAAAAGCTTGAAAAGTTTGTAAGAGACTACAATGATTATTTAGTTGAACAAAGAATTGCAGCAGCAGACAAGCTAGAAAGCTTAACAAGAAAAATAAGGAAACAGCATAATAACACAGTTCCTAAAGAGCAAGCAACACCTACAGCAAGTTCAATAAATACAGATACATACATAAAAGATTTTAACAAACCAGCTTATGACTTATTTAATTATAACAACCCAGAAGCAAAAACAATTATTGATAATTTAGCTTCAACAGGAAAAATGTCAAAAGTTGACTTTTCAAAGTCAGATTTATTTGCTAGCAAATACACAGACAAAAAGCTTGTAAAAGATCAGCAAGGCAGAGATGAAACAAATGTGAAAGCTGGCGAGAAAGTAAAGTACTATGCTCAAAAGCACAGAGGCAAAATTGTTGCAGCAGGCGTAGCCGCAGCATTTATTGTACCATACTCAGCAAACCTAATTGAGAAGGGTCTTGAAAAAGCAAAGATCTGGGATAATGACACAAAAACAGTTGAAGTTGAAGTTGAAGTTCCAGTTAATGTGCATGAGTTAGATAATATGTTAAAAGATCAAGGCTTCAGTGATGCAACTCTTGAACAAATGACATTAGCTCAGAAAGCAGAAAATGCTTCAAAGGTTTCAATTGTTAATTACTTAGTAGATAATGCAGAAAAATTCAATGTAACAGACAGCAAGATGGATCTTTACATGAATTATTCACCACAACAGCTAGCACAAATGGCTACATTAAATACTGAAATTCCAGTTGAAGTACCTGTTAATGTATACGTTGACGAGTCTTTGGAAAATGCATTAAGAGCACAAGGATTTACAAATGATACATTAAATGAAATGAATACTCCAGCTAAAGCATTAGCAGCTTCAAAGATCGGACTTGTTAATTACATTTGGGACAACAAGGAAAGATTAGAAGTTACTGAAGATACTAAGATGGATCTTTACCCATTGTCTGTTGATGAACTTGGACAATTAGCTGAAATTGAAATCCCTGGAGAAACAGTAACTGTCGAAAAGCCAGTTTACCACAATAATACAATTGATAATTCCAAAGACGCAATAATTACTTGGTTAAATGAAAACACACATATGTCCAAGGACTATTTATCTGGATTATCAAATGAGACATTATACGGATACATTTCAAAAAACGGTCTTGTACAAACATTGCAGGAAAAGGGATTAGCAGGAACAAATACAGAAAAGCAATTGTACAATATGACATTAGATGATTTGCAAAGCATGTTGCTTGATGAACACACAGTTCTTTTCAACAAGGCAAAAACTCTTGCAAATGATGTATTTACAGACAGCGAACTTTCAGAAAAAACAAATACTGAGCTTGAAAATATCGTAAGAGTAGATGATGAAGTTGAAAAATATGCTGAAATAACTGGCGCAGTAAAGGCAAAAGCACTTTACGACAAAACATCAAGCGAAATTCAAGATATGACTTTGAACTACATGCTTGAAAAGTATGATTCTGCATTAGAATCAACATATGGCGCAGATGCATTTATCGGCGCAACTTCAAGTCAAAGAACACAAATGTCTCAAGATATTTCTGCTATGGGATATGAATCTTCAAATATTGATTCCCAAGAAGAATTAACAGCTCTTTCAGCAAAACTTGGTGCAGATAATCCAATGTACAAGTCAATTGAATACCAAGTTAAGATTGGAAATGGCGTTAAAATCTTGAACACTCCTGGAGAAGGCGGAGTATATGAAACATATGATCTTGAAACAGGAGCAACAGCAGGATTGCCATATGGAAAGATCAGTTCAACTGATATTAAGTCAATATATGATAATGCAAGAGGTGAAGAATAAAAATGGAAAATAAAAATGTAATTTTAGCAATGTTTGCACTTGTAGCATTAATGCTTGTTGGTGCGATGCCAGCTTTTGCAGCTGATACACCTAACTTAATCGTGCACACATACATTAGTGGAACAGAAGATCCATTAATAGTTGATACATTATATGTATACAATGATGAAAATGAATTAGTAATGGCAGCTGATCCAGCTACAAGCATAACATACTTCACATTAACTGAAGAAGACGGATACTATGTTGTTGCTGAAAAAAACGGCTATGATGATGCACAATCTACATCAATGCTAGTTATTCCAGGCGGATTTGCAGCAAATGTTGATCTTTACTTAGTCGCAAGTGGTGGACCAATTGTTGATCCATCAGAAGATGGCTTAGTCTTAGACAAAGCAAGATTTGATGACGATGTTAAGCCAGGCGAAGAAGTTGAATTTGAAATAACAGTTGAAAACAATGCAACTTATGATATGGAAGATGTTGTTATCAGCTTAGACATAGAGGACTTTGACATTGATGAAGATCTTGAAACAGATGAGTTTAACTTAGACTCAGGCGACGACAAGACAAAGGATTTCACAGTAACAGTTCCATTAGATGCTGAAGACGGAGAACACACAGTAACTATCAGCGTTGAATGGGTAGATGAAAACGACGACTGGCACTTTGTTGAATTCACAGAAACACTTAATGTTGAAAAAGCAAAGCACAGTGTTGAAATCTCAGAACAATACTTGGCTTCTGAATCAGTAAAGCCAGGCGAATCTGGGGAATTAGCAATTGAGCTAGTAAATGTTGGAGCTAATGACGAAACAGCAAGAGTTACAATCAAGAACTCTGAATTAGGAATAAGCGAAACATTAGGCCCATTTGAAATTGAAGAAGGCGAAAAAACATTGCAATACATACCATTTGAAATGCCTGAAGATGCAGAAAACGGAAAGTACATCTTAGAGATAAAGGTGGACTACAACAGCGGAAAATCTTCAACATTAGGAATGGCAACATTAGCTATTGCAGAAGAGCAAGTAGAGAAGAGCGGTGTTTCAATCACTGCAATGCCAATAACAGACAATGAAGAAGATTCAAAGGCAAGTGAAGGCGGAAAAACAACACTTGTTGGCGGATTAGTTGTCTTGATAATTGTTTTGGCAATATCAATTGCTCTTTTAGCTAGAAAGGCATTGCCTTCAATGACTGGCGAAGAAGAAGCTAAACCAACATTAATCAGAAGGAAATAATCCTTCTGTATTTTCCTTTTTTATTTTCTCGGCTGACAAATCAGCCGGCACTTTTAATTATTTAGATTAGTATTTGTTAGAAATAATTAATTGGTATTTGGCATAAAAATACGAGTGGGGTTACTGGTATTTGAAACCAGATATCTCGCTCTGGAGGCGAGTGTACTGCCAGGTTATACTATAACCCCAATAATTTTGACAAATGTATTTAATGTTTATAAAGCTAACTCGATGTAATCTAACTTATAGGCTCTACACTACAAATCGCACCGCTGCGAGCATAATTATAGAAAGCTTTATAAACGTGTAGAAACTCTTAAGTACTAACTTAAGAGTACTCATGAGGTGAAATTGAATGTTAGACAATTTGAAAAAAATAGCACTCGGTTTGTTCTTAATAGCTTTGGCAGGACTATTACTTGTTCCAGCAAAAGCTGCAGAAACAGGCTTGAGTCTGGATGTCGATATTGACGATCCATACGCACCTGGAGATATTGTCCAGGCTGAAATTGAAATTGAAAATACTGTAACTGAAGACATAAGTGATATTGAAGTCACTGTTTATGTTATTGATGATTCTGGCGACAAAGTTACTGACAAAGAATTGTACAGCTTTGGAAGAACACAATTGCACGCTGGAAGAAGCAACAGCAAGGATATTGTTGTTAATGTAACACTACCTTCTGACCTTGAAGAAGATACATACACATTAGTTGTAGAAGCTGAAGGCAGAGGCGAAGATTCAAGAGAACATTTTGAATCAGAAGTAGAAGTTGCATTTGAAGTTGAAAAAGAAGACTTCGCAGTTAAGATCACAAATGTTGAACTAAGCCCAGAAGTTCCGGTTTTAGGGGACAGCTTAGACATGGCAATAACAGTTGTCAATACAGGAAATGAAGCACAAGACAGTGTTGTTGTTAAGGCAACAATAAGTGAATTGGGAGTCTCAAGATCAATTAGATTACTTGACACATTAAATGAAGGAAATGAATACAGAGCATTCTTTTCATTACCACTTCCAGAAAGAGCTGAAGATGGAATATACACTCTAGTAATAAATGCTTACACTGAAGATGCTGGAGACATATACACAAAGGACATCAGCGTATCTGGAGCAGTTGTTTCAGAGCTTGGAGAAGTTGCACAATCAGATGTAATTTCAATGCAAGGCGCAGTCCAGACAATTGAAGCTGGAGAAACAGCAAAGTTTGGATTTGAAATAAGCAACAATGAAAAGACAGCTATGGTTTACTCATTGTCAGCAACACAAGCAGACTGGGCAGACATACAAGTCTCACCATCTGAATTAGTAGTTGCACCTGGAGAAAGCCAGGCAATTACAGCTACAGTTAATGTTGCAGATGATGCTAAGGGATTGAACTCAGCAAACATTTACTTGAGAGATTCAAGCGGTTCAATTGTAGGAACAATTGGATTAAACTTAGTTGTTGAAGAAAGCTCAGCAAGACCTGCAGGCAGCGGATCAGTATTGTTTTCAGTACTTGTTGCTGTATTATTGGTTTTGATTGTTATCTTTGTTTTGAAGGAACAACAGGAACCAGAAAAGAAAGCAGGCTCAAGCAGAATCTACTATTAGATTCTGTTTCTTTATTTTTTTATTAAATTCTTATTATTTACAAATTATTTGACACTGTTTAATCTAACCTCGAGAATGTAAACTATACATTAAATTCTACAAGTATTTATAAACATTTTATTGACTTCTAATAAATAATTAAAAGTTTAATATCGGAGGTGTGAGTGTGAAAAATTTAAATAAAATAATTCTGTTAACCATAGCAATTCTATGCTTGGCAACAGCTGCAAACGCAAGCGCTAGCTTTGATGTCAATTCAGTCAGTCCAAACCCAACAACCTGTCCAACAGTAACTGGAATTTATGTTCTTACTGTTGAAAATACTGGAACTGAAGCAGACAAATATACTGTAACTCTTTCTGGAGATTCAAGTACTTGGGCAATTTCTGCACCAAGCGGATTTGCATTGACTCCTGGAGCAGTTAAGCAAGTGTATATTTACATTACTCCTACACTTAATGCATTGATTGGAGATTATGATTTGAATATACATGTTGTTGGACAAATAGCAGGAGAAAAAGTAGTTACTGTTCCAATTGCAATCAATAGCTGCCACAGTGCAACATTGAGCACTGAAAAATCAGAAGCTGAAGTATGTTCATGCACAATGGCAAAGTATACTCTTGAACTTGAAAACACTGGAAAGTATACTGAGAACTTCGAGATAACTGCAAGCGGTTCAGCAGCAAAATGGACTAGCTTGTCAGAAGAAGCACTCACATTAGATGCTGGAGAAAAAAGAGCAATTTATGTTTACTCCACACCCGACTGCGACCAAACCGGACAATATGATTTGACTATAACTGCAAAGTCACTTAATTCAAATGCATTAGCATCACAAAATTTAAGCTTGAACTCACTAGCATGCTATGATACAATTCTTGAACCACAGACAGAATATATTTCATTGTGCGAAAACACTGAAAAGAATATTTCAATCGAATTAAGAAATGACGGAACAGCAGATAACATTTACACATTAAGTGTTTCAGGCCCAGCATGGGCTACACTCGAGACCAGCCAAGTTGAACTAAAAGCTGGAAAATCAAAAGAAATTAATTTAGTTTTATTCCCTAAATACAAAGTATCTGGAGAATTTGAATTAAATTTGAAAGCAATTTCAAAAGTTGGCGATGTTAATGTTCAAAAAAAGATAATCGCAAATGTTTTGACATGCCACAACACAGATCTAAAAATATCTGCAGTTGAAGACACATTATGTCCATATGTTAACAAAACATACATTGTTACTTTAATGAATATTGGAAACTACTCTGAAAAATACAATATTGAGGTAACTGGTGCAAATTGGGCAAATATTGAAGAAAACTTTATCGAGCTTGACGCAAACGAATCAAAAGAGCTTGAATTAGTTGCAAAGCCAGATACAATCGAAGGAAATTACATTATTAAAATAAAAGCAACATCACAGTACGAGTGCAGAACAGAGGCAAGCGATGTTTTGAAAATAACTGTACCTCAATCTGACGCATGCTATGGAGTTGCAGTAACACCTGAAAAAGGAAATGTTGATGTTGCTTATGGTGAAGCAGCAATGATTCCAGTTCTTATTGAGAACAAGGGAACAGAAGAATCAACATTCACATTAGATATATCTGGAACAGGAGCAAACTACATACAATTAAATCCAGCAACAGTAACTGTCGCTGGCAAGGCAACAGAAACAGTTTACTTGTATGCAGCTGTACCTGAAGATACTCCGCATGCTAGATACACATTGACTGTTACAGCAAGAACAGCTGAAAACACAATATACAATTCAGCAGATGTAACTTTAACAGTTGTATCAGCTGAAGAGCTAAAGCCAGTAAGCTTGAATGAAGCAGGAGAAAAAGTTACTGGAATGGTAAGCGGTGTTAAGTCAGGAGCAAGCACTGTTGGCGGATCATTTGGCAAATTCAAAGATGCTGTTTACACAAAATACACTGGATTCAGAGACTGGATCTGGACAGGATTAAAGGGAAACGGCGAGTCTGGAGCAGGCTTAAGTGCATTTTTGCTAGCAAGCCCATTCTTGGTTGCTAACTGGATATGGATAATAATTATCCTTGCAGCAATGGCTGTTGTTATAATTGCCTGGAAATACATACCTGACTCTGACGAGCTTGAAAAACAACTTGAGAAGATTCAGGCAGAGCACGAGGCAGAGCTTAACAAGTCAGGCCCAAAGCAAGAAGAAATTCCTGAAGCAGAGCCAGCCCAAGATGCTGAAAAGAGTAAAAAGGGCATTTGGTCAAGATTTAAGGACTTCCTTGATGAAGATGAAAAGGACTTTAAGATAGAAGATACAAAGGAAGAAATAAATATCGAGCCTAAAGCTTCAGAAGAACCAAAGGAAGAAAAGAAGCAAAAGCCTGAGAAGAAGCCAAAAGGCAAGAAAAAGTAAGGCCGCACAAGGCCTTATCTTTAGATTTTTATTAAATTTTTAGTCTCTTTTAGCTTGTTTTCTGCACTGTGAAAAGATTTAAAAAGCCCCATAATTAAGGTTTTAGCATAGTATCTAAGTATACTATTATTATATAGAGGTTGAAGAAAAATGGCAGCAAATAAAAAACCACACATGAACATGGTATTTATCGGACACGTAGACCATGGAAAATCAACAACAGTAGGTCGACTTTTGTACGACTCTGGTAATCTTCCTGAACAGGAATTGCAAAAGCTAAAGGAAAAGGCAAAAGAACTAGGTAAAGCTGGATTCGAGTTTGCCTTTGTTATGGACAAAGTCAAGGAAGAGCAGGAAAGAGGAGTTACTATTGATCTAAGCTATCAAGAGTTCCAGACTCCAAAGTACTACTTTACAATTATCGATGCTCCTGGGCACAAGGACTTCATCAAGAACATGATCACAGGAACATCACAGGCAGACGCAGCTGTAGTAGTTGTAGCTGCAACTGACTCTGTTATGGAACAGACAAGGGAACACATTTTCCTTTCAAAGACACTTGGTGTTGGACAAATCATAATTGCAATCAACAAGATGGATGCAGTTAATTATGCTGAAGCAAAGTTCAACAAGGTTAAGGAAGATGTTACAAAGTTATTGAAGACAGTTGGATTTAACCCAGAAAAAATACCATTTGTCCCAATTGCTTCCTTAAAGGGAGACAATGTTGTTAAGTTAACTGGAAACATGCCTTGGTACAAAGGCAAGTCATTAATGGAGACATTTGACACATTATCACCTCCAGAAAAACCAACAACACTTCCATTGAGAATGCCAATCCAGGATGTTTACACAATCACTGGTATTGGAGCAGTTCCAGTTGGAAGAATCGAAACTGGTGTTATGAAGGTTAATGACAAGATTATTGTTATGCCTTCAGGAAAAGTTGGGGAAGTTAAGAGCATTGAAATGCACCACGAACAACTTCAATCAGCAGAGCCTGGAGATAATGTTGGAATTAACTTAAGAGGTATTGAAAAGAAGGACCTGAGAAGAGGAGATGTTATTGGAACAGCAAACAATCCTCCTACAGTTGCAAAGAAGTTCAAGGCAAGAATCGTTGTATTGAACCACCCAACTGTTGTCACAGTAGGATACTGTCCAGTATTCCACTTACACACAGCACAGGTTTCATGCAAGATCACAAAGCTGATCAAGAAATTGAACCCAGCTACAGGTGCAGTCTTAGCAGAAAACCCTGACTTCTTGAAGAACGGAGATGCTGCAGAAATAGAAGTTGAACCATTGCAGCCTTTGTGCATTGAGAAGCAGTCAGACTTCCCTCAGATGGCAAAGTTCGCTATCAGAGACATGGGAAGAACTGTCGCTGCAGGTATGTGCATTGACATAGAAAAGAAGACAGCGTAAGCTGTTTCCTTTTTCTTATTTTCTTTTCTAGTTTTATTTATTTTCTATTTGTTTTATAAATAATTAGTGCGGAGAGTAGGATTTGAACCTACACGTTAAGTCCTACGACACCGCGTCCTAAGCGCGGCCCCTTCAGCCAGGTTCAGGCATCTCCGCAAATGTGGGAGGGAGGATTTGAACCTCCGTGTTAAGCCCTACAGCAACGGATCTCTCCTTGGTTGAACTTTGACTACGGTAAGCCTGTTCAACCAGCTTAAGTCCGTTCCATTCAACCAGGCTCTGGCACTCCCACGAAACAGGAACAAGATAGAATTAGCACACGCAATAACAATAAGTTCCCAAAAATTCGTGAGCAGTAGAACTATCTTCAGTATTCTAAACCCAATTTTAGACTGAGGTCAATTCTGCTCATAAATAATAAATAAAAACCAACTCCTATATAAATTTTTTGTTCATTATTTTTCTAGTTTTATTTTAAGTTCATTAATTTTTTATAGAAATTCATTATTGCTTGTTTTCTTTCACTTGGCTTGCTCTTATTTTTCAGTATTTTGTTGAAGATCACAGCATGTCTGAGATATATCTTGAGCATCTTGTCTTTTGTTTCCTTAAGATCTGTGTTGAGCTTGTTTAGTTTATTGTTCTCAAAGTAATCAATATAAGTCACAAGTCCTTCATCAAATGTCCAATGCTTGCTGTTTATTTTTTGGAAATAGATACTATTGCTAATCAGCAAGATGTGTATCAGTTCATGCTTTAAAATGATGTTGTAAAGGAATTTAATCTGATCTCTTGATGCAGTTTTGCAGTGTCCGAGAATTATTATCTTATTAACATTAACAAACTTTCTCTGAAGTTTCTTGTAAATGTTAAGGATAAGCTTTCTTAGTTTTGTGTTCTTGATTTTCTTGCTATAATTTATCTCGTTTTCTAGTTCTCTGTTGGTTACTACTGCACCACCAACACCATTAATGCGTTTTTTCATTAAATCTGAATTTGAGAATGCTTCAATATTCTTTATTCTATCAGCTAAACGAATACCAAATTTGTTCATTTCTGGATCTGGGCATCCGCCGACGAAATCTCGCAATAACTTTTCCTTCATTGAAAGAAGAAGTATATTGGTATTTATGTTGTAATCTAGGCCAAAATCCTTTGATATTTTTAGTAATTCTTGCTTTACTTTCTTGAGCGCCTTAGTATCCTTGGCCATGGCTATCTTTAGTATATCAGATTTAAAAAGTTCTTTGGCTTTGATAAATTTAGAGTAATTGGGGCTATTTAGTCGCATTTAGCCGAATATCATAAGCTTTATAAAGCCCTGATTTTGCTTTAATATCATGCCAAAAGCAAGAATAAAACTTTATTCAACGGACATAAAGAAGTTGAATGATGTTGTACATCAATTCACAGACATCGCCAAGAAAGTAGGCGTGGCTTACAAAGGCCCAATTAACTTGCCTACTAAGAAGATGGTTGTGTCAACTAGAAAGTCCCCTGACGGAGAAGGAACAGAAACATGGGACAGATGGGAAATGAGAATTCACAAGAGACTTATTGATTTGGCAGCAGATGAAAGAGCTCTGCACTTAGTTATGAGAGTTTCCATCCCACAGGATGTAAACATTGAGATACAAGTTATTGATTAATTGTCAATGGCAAAACGACCTTTTGTAGACAAGCAGAAATGCATTGGATGCGGCGCTTGTGTTGCACTTTGTCCTGAAGTTTTTGAAATGGGTTCAGATGGCAAAGCAAGTGTTAAAGGAGTAATTAAGCCAAGCAAATTAACACAAGCAAAGACAGCTGCAGAAAATTGTCCAGTAGGCGCAATTACTTTTGAATAAAAATTATTGAGGAGGTAAAATGTACGATCTTATTATAGTCGGAGCTGGCGCAGCAGGATTAAATGCAGGACTTTATGCTGCAAGATACAAACTTAAAACATTAATAATTTCTGAAAGATTTGGCGGAACTGGATTAGATGCTCCACACATAGAAAACTGGCTTGGAATTAGAAAGGAAATTGGATCTGAATTAATGAAAGCTTTTATTGAGCACGTCAGATCTGTTGGAGCAGAATTTCTCCAGGCAACTGTTGAAACAATTAAGAAAGATGAAAAAGGATTCAAAGTGATTGCTGGAGGAAAAGAATACGAGGCAAAAACAATTATTTTCTCAACAGGTATGACTCACAAAAAGCTTGATGTGTTTGACAAGTTTGAGAAAAAGGGAGTTAGTTATTGTGTTTCTTGCGACGGCCCAATATTCCAGAACAAAAATGTCGCTGTTGTGGGCGGAGGAAACTCAGCTTGCGCAGCTGCAATGATGCTTTCAAATTACGCAAAGAAAGTTTACATGATAGTTAGGAAAAAAGAATTAAGGGCAGAGCCAAGACTAGCAGAAAATACAGTCAAGAACAAAAAAATAGAAATTATCTTTAAGGCAAACATCACAAAGGCAAAAGGCGACAAGTTCCTTAAGTCAATTGAACTTGACAATAAAAATGAGCTTGAAGTCCAAGGAGTGTTTGTAGAGATTGGACTTGCTCCAGTCACAAGGCTGGCAAGTGAGATTGGACTGAAGCTGGACAAGCAGGGATTTATCAAAGTAAACAAGGACCAGGAAACAAGTGTAGATGGAATATTTGCAGCAGGGGATGCAACAGACAAGCACAAGCTAAAGCAATTGATCACATCAGCAGAAGAAGGTGCTGTTGCAGCTTTCTCAGCATATCAATTATTAAAGGAGAAGAAGTAAGGGAGAAAAAGTAAAGGTGAAGTATAAAGGTGGATCTATGGCAGAAAAAACAGAAACAAAAAAAGCAAAAGTAAGAGTCACAGTCTATAGCACAGATAGCTGTCCATATTGCGTTATGCTTAAAGAGTTTTTAGATGCTAACAAAGTAAAGTACACTGAGCACAATGTTGGCGAAGATCAGGAAAAGGCAAATGAGATGATTGAGATTTCTGGGCAAATGGGAGTTCCAGTCACGCTAATTGAGAAAGATGATAAAGAGTATTTGATTATTGGATTTGACAAGCTTAAACTTTCTGAACTTCTTGGGATAAAATAAGCTTATAGCAACACTTTTAAACGGCTGCAAAATCTTAAAGATTAAACCCTTAATACTGCTTTTCTTAATTATTGCATTTATTCAATAATTTTTCTCTATGTTCAAAAACTCTTGAAACTTCTCCAAACTGATAATCCTCTTTTGAATCTAGTTTATGTGTTTTAATTAGACCAATAAAAAAATCTCTTGCATCATCTTTTCCTAGTTTAACTATTTGATAATATATTTCCTTATAACCATCTGGATAGACCATTATTTCTCTCGGATTCATACTTAGTTTTGGACTACTCCAGCAACGTTTACAAATTAAAAGAGATTTATCTTCATCAATAATTGGCAGAGTATGCCAAGAATCATAAAGTGTAACAAATCCTTTTTTTGTAATTCTTCGATCAACTTTATCCGGAAGCTCTGCTAATATTTCGCAATTTATCACACTTTCAAAACGTCTAAACCCAAACGGATTATACTCACCATCCTTCCATCTAGTTCCCTTCCAACCAAGATCTTTCAAGAAGCTTCTCCAATTTTCTAATTCGGGAATTGTTTTTCCAATAATATCTGAATACATAACAGAAGTCATTAACAAATCAGGTAAAGTATCCAAGCTTAATTCCAAAAGCGCTTCCTTGGATTCTTTTTTTTGATATAAGTAAAATGGCGCCGAACCATAGTCAACAATACCCCTATATCTGCTCATGATATTTTTTGTACTGTCTTCAGAGGTCCATTCATGTGTTTTTGAGCTGCATTCTTTGAAATCTTCAAGCGCTGACATGCAGTTAATATTTACAAAAAATATTTAAAACTAGCGACAAAGATAACAAAAAATCAGTATAGAGTAATCCTTATAAATGATACTATGATTCTTATTTTTGGATGGGCCTGTAGTCTAGCCCGGCATGACGTCGCCCTATGGATTCAGCATCTGCTGATTTCAGGCGTTTACACGTCAGAGACTTTATGTCTCCTACGAGGACAGGCGGAGGTCCCCGGTTCAAAGGCATCCTTTCTTTTTCACGAAAAAGAAAGGCTCCCTGGCACCCAAAGAAAAAGGTGTAAGGTCTTCGACCTTACTTGGGTTGTCAGTTGCAAGAAAATCCGGGCGGGCCCACCATTTTCTTTTTATATACTAATGATTTACTTAACTATATGAATCTAAGGCAAACATATGACAAGATAGCCAAGGAGTATGGCGGCTACAATAGGAAATGGCCAATTCTAGAGGCGTTCCTCAAGAACAAGAAATCTGTGCTAGATATTGGCTGTGGAAATGCTAGCTATCTTAAGGACTTCAAGGGCAAGATAATAGGCATAGACTTTTCTATAGAGCACCTTAAACTAGCTAAAAAGGTAACAAATAAACTCATTTGCGGGGATGCTGTTTCAACGCCAATTAAACCCCACTCAAGCCAAACAATCATTGCTATGGCTGTAATACACCACTTAAAAACAAGCCATATGCGCCTTAAAATGCTCAAATCTGTGAAAGAAATGCTCAAAAATAAGGGCTCAGTAGCCTTAATTTCAGCATGGAAATATGATAGTTTAAAGTACAAAAGAAGCGATAATTTAATCAAATTTGGCAAGTATAAGCGCTTCTATCATTTGTTTAAGCAAGGAGAGCTAGAGGCCTTGGCAAAGCAAGCAGGCTTCAAGCACATAGAAAGTATAGAAGATAAAAAGAACTGGTATGTTGTGTTAAGGAAATAATACTTACAAGTTTAATTTAATATTTTCATACTTTACTTTATTGCCTTCTACAGTTAATATTCCAGTATGACCAAAATCGAATGTTCCAGCATGCCAAAATAAATCATTAACAAATTGATTTTGATCAACAAGTAGATTATTGCTGTCGCAAGCATTATGGGATGCCTCGTGAAAATGAGCACTAATTGCTTTTTTAATTCCAATCTTATTGAAAGCATCTCTTAATGATATTCGCCCAGCATTGTATTTCTTTAATTCAATTCCTTCTTGGGTAGCTAGATGAACTAACGTTTCAAAATCAGGAACATATCCTAATTTATTCTTTATTTGTTGCTCAAATAATGCACCAGGAATAAATCCATTTGCAAGATTGCCAGAATATGCATAATCTGGTCCGTGTTTAATTGTTTCAGTCTTACATGAATCATGACAAAATACAATTGTTTTTTCAGGATTTTCAACTAGTTTAGCAAGTACTTTAATATTCGTGTAATACTTATCACCTGAATTACTATGAATTAGACCAGATTGATCAGATTCATTTGCTAAATAGTAGCCATTTTCGGATTTTTTAGTATGTGACATTGAACCTGGCAATAGAATGATGTCATGATCTGATTGCCTGAAAATTGTTGGTTGAGTTATAATGTGCAAATTAGTATATTTTTTTAGTAATCCTTTTTGAGCTTCAACATCATTAATTGTTTCATGGCTTCCAGGTTGCGCATAAGTTTCAATATTTGTTTTCGCAACATTTTGAAGAATAAATTCAATTGATTGTTTATCATCACCAATGTCGCCATTTATTACTAATTTATCCACTCGAGATTTCAATAAATCAATTGCACGAATAATTGCTGAATAATTTGCCTTATGTATGTCAGCCATTATGCCATATTTTATCATATTAACATATAGGCAGAAGTTGTTTAAAAATGCTTCGCAGTGATGCTATTTTGGCCTTTTGTTATCCGCCTACATTGCAACCTTAAGGTTGTGCACTTCGCAAGATTTCTGTGCACTGAACCTGCCGGCTTGGTTTGAAGCCGCTGGGGTGCGATTTTCATAAGATTTATAAGCAAGCATTACCTATAATTATGTATGGCTAATACACTGGCTAACTCACTACACGAATTTAAGAACGGTTTCTTCTTAGCGACAGACATCGTGCCAGGGTTATATGAAAAGGGAGACAGAAAACTTGAAGACATTGCTAAAGATGATATTAATACTCTTGGCCTTAGTGCTTTTAAAAATATGAATGAGAAACCAGATAGCTGGACAAGTGAAGGTGTTATACCTTTTTTACTTGGCGGTTTTACGGGAATGGCAATTGCCTGTGCAACAATTGGTGGTGTTTATCTTGCAACAGCAGGCTACGATGCTTGCAAGTATGCAGGTAAAAAATTAGGTATTGGCGAATTAGATAAAGACGAATATCTAAATATTAGAATTTAGTTTTTTAATAAGGAATCTCTAAATCTTCATCATATAGTTTGTCTGAGATTAAGTTTCTAGTCTGGTTAATAAGATCAACATCTCTTTTCATAATAACTGAATCAAGCATGCTTTGGCCAACAGGTGTAGCAACAATCTCTGGCTTTTCAGCATCTTGATTAAATGTTGCTAATCCAAGGCTCTCTAAGTTCTTTGCAGATGAGGCTATTGCTGCAGAATCGCTTTCAAATATTTCCTCTGCTTCAGAAGGAATTATTCCGCATTCGCCAATTGAGAAGAATAGGATTTGCTTGTCTAACTCAGATAATTGCTGGTACTTGTCAAACAAGTTGTTTTCAACTACTTGCTTTTGCTGAGTTTCTGAGTCAATTCTAGCAGGCTTTTTCTGCCAAAATTTAAGCACAGACTTTAATTTTTCGAACATAATTTTATTAAATAAAATTGATTTAAAAGCATATTGTATCTGCAGAATCTAAAGCTCAACGGCTGCAAGATCAGCCGGCACTTTGAGCGCACACATAAATTTTGCGAAGTGCGCTGCCTAGAAGTTGAAGTGTCAGAGGATAATTGATTAGAGTTCTATTCCAAGCGGACAATGGTCTGAACCATGGACCTTTGGAAGGATAAAAGCATCCTTGATTTTCTTAACTGCATTATCTGACACAAAGAAATAATCTATTCTCCAGCCAATGTTCCTTGCCCTTGCACCAGTCCTCATGTCCCAGTAAGTGTACTGGTTTGGCTCTGGATGAAATTCCCTGAAAATGTCAACATAGCCATTGCTAATGTATTTGTCTATCCAGGCTCTTTCGCTTGGCAAAAACCCTGACTTCTTTTCATTTTCTCTTGGCCTTGCAATGTCTATTTCCTTGTGTGCTGTATTATAATCCCCGCAAACTATGATTTTCTTGCCTTGCTTCTTTAATTTGTTTGAAAATTCTAAGAAAGCATCATAAAAATCCATCTTGTAATTTAAACGAGCTTCACTCATCTTGCCGTTTGGGAAATAAATATTCATCAGCACAAAATCATCATATTCAGCAACAATAATTCTTCCTTCCTTGTCAAACTTTTCAATGCCAAAGCCATAACTTACTTTCCTTGGCTCAAGTTTTGTGAAAACAGCAACTCCACTGTATCCTTTTTTTGTGCTTGCAAGTGACCAATAAGAATGATAGCCATTTGGCTCCTTTAATTTAGCAGGAATCTGAGATTCTTCTGATAGTTTTGTCTCTTGTATGCAAAGAATGTCTGGCTTGTCTTTCTTTAGAAAGTCAACAAAGCCTTTCTTCATAACTGCTCTTAATCCATTTACATTCCAGGAAATTATGTTCATGGCCAATAAAAGAAATAAAAAGAATAAATAAAAAGCTTACCTGTCCCTGTTTACTAAGTAATCTGCAAAGTCCTTTAGGAATATTGCAGTTTTCTCATTATATTTTGATAATTCTTTAACTGCAATCTTCTGGCTTTCTTTTGATGCTTCTTCTGCAAGTTTTCTATTATATGCTAATGCGCCTGTTTCAGTAAGCACATTTAGAACTTTGCTAAGCTCAGCTTCAGGGATAAATTTTTCTCCAAGGTTTCTTCTGAGTATTTCCTTTTGCTCTGGGCTAGCTTTTTTCATTGCCTTAAGCAAAATAATTGTTCTTTTTCCCTCAGAAATGTCATTTTTTGCTTTCTTTAATTCAGAAGGATCTTTGACTCCCTTTTCATCATCAATCAACTGGAATGCAACTCCTGCTTTATCTCCATATCTGATTATTGTTTCAAGTAATTCAGGGGATTCTGCTCCAGCAAGTATCGCACCTGTTCTTAATGGCCTTGAAATAGTGTATTCAGCAGATTTTAGCTTGTAAACATCCCAAATATGTTCTTCAGTTACATCAAAAACATCAGATAAGACATCTTTTTTCTGTCCAAATCCAGTGTTTATGATTGTGTGAATGTATTCCTTCCAAGCGTTTATCTTTGAATCTGCTGGGAAATTAGATTCAAGTAATGCTTTTTGTGCAAGAGCCTCAAGAATATCGCCGTCAATTATTGCCATTGATTGTGAATGATGTTTTGCTTCTTCAACAGGCAAGTCTTTGAATTTGTTTTGCTGATACCAAGCATGTGCAGTTGGTCCGCCTCTTCTAATATCATCCCGATCCATTATATCATCGTGATAAAGCAAGTAAATATGCAAAAGTTCAGAATAAATTGAAGCATCAATTATTCTTTTCTCATCTTTTCCGCCAGCTAATTCATAACCTTTTACTACAAGAATTGGTCTTACTCTCTTGCCATCTCTTTTTGCATATTCGTGTGCAAGGTTAAGACTTTCAAGAGCCTCTGGCCCAAGCCCAACTGAAGTAAATTTTTCACTTTCAAAAAAATCATCTAATCTTTTTTCAATAAGTCCACGTAATCGTTTGTATTCAGTATTAAATTCTGGAGTTACCATTTAAATCAAATGATAATTCTGATTATTTCTATATAACAAACACGAACTACCTTGTGTAGTAGTAGTTTATGGAATCAACCTTTCAGTATCCCTGAGCTGCAAAATCAGCTCGCACTTTAAAGGCACAAAATGTTTGTGTGAAGTGCCTTGTCTTGTAATTGCAGTATTTATGGAATCAACCTTTCAGTATCCCTTGGGAATAATACTGCTTCTCTAACATTTGGAAGATTTAAGATCAATTGTGTAAGTCGATCTAATCCCATTCCAAATCCGCCATGTGGCGGTACGCCATATTTGAAAGGTGTTGTGTAATATTCAAAGTCCTTTGGCTTTAATCCCTGTTCCTTTATTTGCTTGATGAGCATTTCATATCTGTGCTCTCTTTGTCCGCCAGATGAGATCTCGCTTCCTCTAAACTCCAAGTCTCCATATCTTGCAGTCTTGCCGTCAATCATGCAATAGAACTTGACATCTTTTGTAGGCATTTTTGTTATGAAGAAAAAGTCAGTCTTGTATTTTTTCTTAATTAGTTCTCCAAGCTTTGCCTCTTCTTCTTGCCCAATTTCTTTTGCATCAATTTTTTCTTTATTTAATAGTGTTAAACCATCAGCATAAGTTATTCTTGGGAATGGAAGTTTTGGAATTTCAATTTTGACTCCAAGCATCTCAAGCTCTTGCTTGCAGTTCTTGCTAACTTGCTCAAGAACATGCACAATTAATCTTTCCTGCAATTTGAAAATATCATCCTCATCTTTGATAAAAGAGAATTCAACATCAATATGTGAGAATTCTGTCAAGTGCCTTACTGTATGTGATTTTTCTGCTCTAAAGCTTGGCCCAATTTCAAAAACTTTCTCAAAGCCCGCAATATTCATCATTTGCTTGTATACTTGCTGGCTCTGTGCCAAATATGCTGGCTTTCCAAAATAATCCAGTGTGAATAATGTTGCTCCACCTTCTGCTCCAGCGCCAACTATCTTAGGAGTATGCATTTCAATAAATCCATCATTTGTGAAAAACTCTCTTAATGCTCTAGCAACCTCAGCTCTTACTTTGAAGATTGCAAGATTTTTAGGGTTTCTTAAGTCTAAGAATCTCCAATCCAGTCTCTTAGACAAGTCTGTCTCAGCTTTTCCTAAAAATTCAATTGGCAGCTTTGGCTCTGCTGCACTTAAGATTTCAAATGAATCCAATATTACTTCTTTTGCTCCTGACTTTAATTTAGATTCCTGAACCTTTCCGCTTACGATTATAACAGATTCTCTATGAAGCTTTGCAACTTCCTCAAATTGCTTGTTTTCTGGAAAAGCAGTAATCTGAACTGTTCCAAATCTGTCCCTTAATTTTATGAAAGCGATTTTTCCTATTGATTTTGCATCCTGAGCCCAGCCAGCTAAAACTACTGGAGTTCCAGCTTTTTTAGTCTGAACTTCGTCAGAATGTATTCTTTGTTGAATGTCAATTGCCATACTCACACCTTGTTTATTAGTTAGAATAAAGGTTTTTAATTGTTTCCGAAAGCAAGTAATCAAATGATAATGTTTATATACTTCAGAACATTGTTCCTTTCTAAGGATGGTAGCTGGCGAAATATTGGGAATGGATTCTATTAGAGCTTTGGATTAGCTTTAGTTGGAGCTGTCTTAGCATTTGTAGCTGGCTGGATTATTTTGATAAAAGTTGTTCCTGCATTAAGGAACTTGATGCTGAAGTACTTAAGGGATCAGACAATTGTTGATGCTTTTATTAGCTTCCTTGGAATATATGTTCTTGTTGTAGCAATAAATTCAGGCATTATGCATATGAGTGGATATGTTGGCAATGTATTCGGACCCTTATTTTCTGCACTAGCAGAAGGTCTAAATGTAGTTGCCTGGGGAATATACATAGGAGTCTTATTATTGATTGCATTTTCCTTAGCAAGACGATAAGAAGTTGAGTTTTATTCTATTTTTAATGGGCTTTTTAGTGTTACGTGTTCGCCATAACCAACAGACTTTCCCAAGTTAGAATTAGTTATCTTTAGGTTTTCTCCAATTATTTCTAATTTCTTAAGTTTAAGTATAATTTGAGAATAATTTGAATCAAATCCTATGCTTGAGTATTTGAAAGTGTATTGCGAGTCAATCTCAGAAATAACCTCAACACTTTCCTTGCCATTTGTGCAATTTACTTTAATGTACTTGACAGAATCGCTGAATTTCCCTAATTTATTCCAATCAACATCAAAGTATTCTGATTTTCCAGAAGTAAATTGATATCTTTTGTTATTGTGGTCAAAGAAGCATTCAAAGTTTGCTGGATTTTTAGTCGGAGCCTTAGGTATCCAGAAAAATCTAAAGTGTGCGCCGTCCTCAAAATCATATATGCAATATCGCCACGGGGCAAAAGCGCCTAATGCAGAATTTCTTTCTGCATAAGCTATGCCGTCAAACTTTTCACCTGAGAAGCTTGCCTTGAATTTTGAGAAAACATTTAGAAGCTTTACTAGATGCGGACATCTCACAGTTTCTTCAAACATGTAGTATGTGCTCTTATCCTCTGAAAAGCAGGAATATTTGTTAAATGCGTTGCTGTGAACTATCTTTTTAGCTTTGTTTGGAGCAGATCCGCTGCTCGATGCAGTAAGAATCTCCTTGCCAGACTTTTTAACACTCATAGAATAGTTTGGAATCTCGCCATTTACAATTACAGTTAAGCCAGAATCAGTCTTTGCTATCAGCTCTTTTTCTGAAAAATTAACTTCACACTGCTCTGAAAAAAGTTTCTTTGCTTTTCCATCTGTAAAGCAGAGGCAGGAAACTAGGCCGATGAAGCTATTGTTTTTTAACAGCTTATTTTTGACAGGCAAATTATCCATTTTGTAATTAATACCCATTCGAGTAATCTTCAGCATTACCTTTGGCCCATCATCCTTAGTTGATGAAAACAGCCAGAACCAGTAAGATCCTCCAAGCTTGTGTGCTGGCTCATTCTTATAAAATACATCAGTGCTTATCCATTCCTTTCCAAACAAATATCGGTATATTGCATTTGTTAGCATAATGTTACTCAGTCGAGGCTGTTTTTAAAGCTTACACAATGCGAGAATACAAAGTAATCAGGTCTAATTTATCTTCGCCTAAAATTTGGTCTGTGTCTGGCTGGTCTTCTTGGGCCTCTATTAAATTGCTGTCTTGGCGGAGGTCTTGCAGCCATACCTGTAGCATATTGTGCAGATCTTGAATGGAATTTATGATCCATCATTTCAATATCTCTTTGTATCAAGTTTTCAATTTGCCTTAGCATATCTCGCTCTTGGCTTGAACAAAGTGAATATGCTGCGCCTTCTGCTCCAGCCCTTGCTGTTCTTCCAATCCTGTGAACATAAGTTTCAGCTTCTTCAGGAAGATCATAATTTATGACGTGAGAAATATCATCAATGTCAATTCCTCTTGCAGCAATATCTGTTGCAACAAGAACTCGTGAGTGTCCAGATTTGAAATTATCCAGTGCCCTTACTCTTTGAGACTGAGATTTGTTGCCGTGAATTGCCTCAGTGTTTATTCTGTGTTTATTTAGCATCATTGCAACTTTGTTTGCCCTGTGCTTTGTTCGCGTAAAAATAAGTACTGAAGTAAGCTGCTTTTCTTCCAAAAGCTCAAGCAAAAGCTTATCCTTGTTTTCGTTGTCAACAAATAATACTTTTTGTTTTACTAGCTCAACAGTTGTTGCTTGCGGAGTAACTTCAATAGTTACTGGATCATTAAGTAATTTTACTGCAATAGCACTAACATTTGGAGGCATTGTTGCAGAGAAAAACAAAGATTGCCTGTGCTTTGGCAGCCTTAAAATTATTTTATTGACGTCGTGGATGAAGCCCATATCAAGCATCCTGTCAACTTCATCAAGAACAAAAAATTCAAGCTTGCTCAAGTTAATGTAATTTTGGTTCATCAAGTCTAATAATCTGCCTGGCGTGGCAACTAAAACATCAACACCTTTTGAAATGGCCCTGACTTGGTGGACTTGGCTGACTCCGCCAAATATTACTGTGTGCCAAAATCTTAGGAATGAGCCGTAAGTTCCAAAGCTCTCGTTTATCTGTGCAGCAAGTTCTCTTGTTGGCGCAAGAACTAGAACTCTTGGGGCTCCAGGGATTATGTGCCTTGGAGATTGAGACATTAATTGTAATATTGGAAGTACATATGCAGCAGTCTTGCCTGTTCCTGTCTGGGCAATTCCAATTAAGTCCTTGCCTTGAAGGATGTGAGGGATTGCCTGTTCTTGAATTGGTGTAGGATCAACATAGCCCTGTTTAGCAATTGCTTGTTGAAGCGGCTGAATAAGATTCAGATGTTCAAATGTCATTTATTCTCCTGTATTCTATAGAATACAATTAAAGGGGCTTTATAAATTAGCCTATGCTGGCCGATTATCTAAAAAGTATTGGAAATACAAAAGCAACAGAAGAAAAGACGTTAAAAAGAACAGAGAAAACCCAGTTAGTGCAATTTGGTTCCTCTGGGTCTGAGGTGCGATTTTATTCGTCCCTAAAAACATATTGGTTTCCGCGTTTATAGACTACACCTGCACAGAATGGCTCATTCTTAGCATAAAAGTTTCTGTATATCTGACTGAGTATGTCACCAACTTCCATAGCCACATACCTGTTGCCCTTGTCAGGCATAACAGCCTTAACAACATGGCTCATATGTGAGTTATTTGCCTTTTCAATTATTTCAGTTAGAGCAGGATCATCTTTGTCAAGATTATCAAACTTATCAAGCAATGTAACATTCATAGATCCAGGTGTATGAGCTTTCTTGCGCATTTCAGGCATTCTTTCTGCCAAAGACTCTGTACTTCCAGAGTAATAGAAAAATCCGTAAGCTTCACCTTGTTTGGCCATAATGTAATAAAGGACATTATCCTTTAAAAATGCTTCGATGTAGTGCGATTATAATGGAGCCCCCGGAGAAAAGACTTGAAAAGAACGGAGAAACCCAATAGTTGTTTTAATCATTCCAATCTACTTCAGGGAACATTTTTCTAGCGTAATCTGGAACTCGCTCTTTGACCTTATATACTGGTTCCTTATAATCTCTGATTTTTCCTTCTGCTTTATCGTATTGTGTTAATAATTCTCGTATGGCTCTCGCTAGAGCAGTCTCAGAATAATAAGTGTCTGTTAGGCGATCGGATTTAGAAAGTAATTGCGGAGTTATATCTGTAGCCTTTATTCCAGCAGAAAGTACCTTATCTAAGTTATGTAGCGCATTTGTTAAGTTCTTAAAGTAATTCATTTGTTGAAATGGTCTTAGATTTCGATTCTGATTTTTTGTTGTATCATAATTATAGTTAAGACGTTCATTGATTAAGAACTTTTTAGTTCGTGGCTCAAGTTCACTGTTTTCAATAAATCGGTAAGTTGCCGAGATTACTTCAGTAAGATCATTGATTAAGTTTCCACTCTTACTAAGCTGGCAGTCGCTAAGCTGACTAATGATATTTCGGCATTCTTCCAAGTTTTCTGTATAAGTATTTATTGCTCTTTGTATTTTTTGAATATAATTATTTGTGCTATAACTTTTCAGAGGGCTAAATGGCATAGATAGAGTTGTATTT
>Ga0172362_10001073_pt1 | contig 23154 bp, 20 predicted proteins | sample LakKivs1_kivu2a2_FD_114534 | JGI IMG/M metagenome (GOLD analysis project Ga0172362, IMG submission 114534) | Sediment microbial communities from Lake Kivu, Rwanda - Sediment s1_kivu2a2 | ecosystem: Environmental > Aquatic > Freshwater > Lake > Sediment | place: Rwanda: Western Province, Lake... | reverse complement strand
TCCCCAGAGCAAAGCCATGCCAACAATGGCAACAACCAGCATGGCAATCGACACGCCGGATAGCGTGATAAAGAAGTTATAGGTGTCGACAAGATAACCGAGTAAGAACGTTATCGCCGGTCCGCCACGGCTGACCACGTAATAGAGGCCAAGCACGGTGGAACGTTTCTGAGGTGAAACGTGGCTGATGATATAGGATTCCACCACCGGCGCGCCTGCATGCATGACGGTGCCCATGAGTAACAGGACGGCATAAAGGCTCACGCCTAGGGACACGTGATTGAGAAGGTAAATCACAGGCCCCGAGATAAGTCCAATGGCGATTATCACCGGAATCCTCCCCAAGCGATCAGACAGGTGACCACCTAGAGGGCTGCCCCAGATGCCCCCAAAATAGGCGATTGACAGCAGGGCAGCGCCCTGCTCTTCACTAGCGCCAAGCACGTCAACCGTGTAGAGCGGGATCAACGTAAGCGTGGACTGGAACAGCACCCAGCTGGCGGTGCCAACAGCAATAACCGCCGACAGCCGGCGCAGGTCGACCGGCTCAGATGGCTCTATCACCGAAGTCCTGGCTCCCTTATCCCGGGTAGTGCCAGCATAACCCATCTTACCAAGGAGCAGGTAAAATATGATGCCGAAGGACAGAGTTGGGATGGCTATAGCGATAAATGTGCCCCGCCAGCCTAGAGCACTGGCAATACTTGCCGCGATAAGTGGCGCCATAAAAAAGCTCGCGGTACCACCCATCTGATGGATCCCCAGTGCTCTTCCTCGGTGCTCCGATTTAACCGAGGCGGAGACCAGAGGTGATGCCGAGGGATGGTAACCTCCCCCCAACAGACCCATGACAACCAGCAAAAGTGCCATAACGATATAGTTCGGGGAAAGTCCAATCAGCAGACCGGCAACGGCTACTCCGGCCACGCCAATGGTTAGCAAGACCCTGGAGCCTAGGCGGTCAGCGGCCAGGCCTCCGGGAAGCTGGCTGATGCCGTAGGCAATACTATATGAAGAGACCAGTCCACCTGCCTGGGTGTACGAGAGAAAAAAATGACGGCGGATAAAGGGGAGAAGAGGAGGAAGCAACGCCATCATCAAATGATGGCTAAAGTGAGCCAGTGCAAATAGCGGCAGCAAACCAGTGAGAAATGAAAAAAACTCGCTGCCCTTCTTAATTATTGCTACCTTTCTGTGGTGCTCGCAAACTTGGCCAAAACCAAAACAAGATTATGCACCTTTTATGGCCTATTGTCAAAAATTAGTTTCTTTCAATAGATTCTATAAAGCTCTCTTGACTGCATTTTCAGAATAAACTGTCTGATCAGTTTTCCCAGTGAGTCTCGAGACTTATTCTCTCCGTTCATTGTATCTCGAGATTTCTTCGGGTAAACGAACTTTCCCGATGTCTGGTACGAAAACTTCTATTACTTGAATGGCATGAGGGCAGGTAATATAACAACAAACGCTATTGTCATCAGAACCGGAGGGATATTGGAACCCAAATTACTCAAATATTCATGGATATTGCCGCTTTGCTCATCTGTGCAAATTTTCGCTGTTTGAGGTATATTGGTTATTACTGTTTGTTACACTGGAGCAACTGCTATGCCTGACTTTAGAATAGTTTCCGATTTTCATCTTACCGGCGACCAGCCGCAGGCCGTGGACAAACTGGTTGCGGGTTCGAACAAAGGTCACCGAGAACAGACGCTGCTTGGAGTCACTGGCAGTGGCAAAACCTTCACCATGGCCAATATCATCGAGAGAACACAGAGACCAACTCTGGTCATTTGCCACAACAAAACTTTGGCTGCTCAGCTAGCAACCGAGTTCAAGGAATTTCTTCCCGAAAATGCTGTGGAGTATTTTGTAAGCTACTATGACTATTACCAGCCGGAGGCTTATATCCCCAGCACCGACCTCTATATTGAGAAAGAAACTGATATAAATGAGGAGATTGACAAACTACGGCATGCCGCTACCATGTCCCTCTTCACCCGACGAGATGTAGTTATTGTCGCTTCGGTCTCATGTATTTATAGCCTGGGTGCGCCTGAAGAATATCGGAGCTTTGCCCTTACTATTGAAAGGGGCAAATCCCGCTTTAACCGGTACAAGCGAGACAAACTGGCCCGCCGTTTGGTAGATATGCAATACGAAAGAAATGACTATGATTTCACCAGAGGCAAATTCCGCATCCGAGGCGATACCCTAGAAATTCAGCCAGCATATCAGGAAACAGCCTTCAGAATAGAATTCTGGGGGGACGAGATTGAGCGTATTGTGGAAGTTGACCCTCTAACTGGTGAAGTGCTGGCTCATCATGACCAAGTAGATATCTACCCCGCAAAGCACTTTGTTACCTCTCACGAAAAGTTGCTGGCGGCAATCGAGGATATTAAAGTCGAGCTAGAGGAAAGATTTAAGGAGTTAAGAAGCCAAGGCAAGTTACTGGAAGCCCAGAGGCTTGAGACACGGACTAATTACGATATTGAAATGCTTCAGGAAGTGGGATACTGCACCGGGGTGGAAAATTACTCCCGACACCTCCAGCGGCGGCCACCGGAAAGCACACCTTGGACCTTGCTGGATTACTTCCCCGATGACTTCCTGTTGTTCATTGATGAATCACATATGACCCTGCCACAGATAAGGGGCATGTACCACGGTGATATTTCTCGAAAGCAGACACTGGTTGATTACGGCTTTCGCCTCCCTTCAGCCCTGGATAACCGTCCATTGAATTATGAGGAGTTTGACAAGCACATCAACCAGGTTATTTACGTCTCTGCTACACCCAAGCCCTATGAATATGTACACAGCCAGCAGATAGTGGAGCAACTAATCCGCCCCACCGGTCTATTGGAGCCTACCGTTGAGATTAAGCCGGTTAAGGGGCAAATCGATGACCTTATTTATCAGATAAAAAGCAGAGTAGCAAAAGGAGAGCGCTGTTTGGTAACTACCTTGACCAAGCGAATGGCAGAGGAACTAAGCGATTACCTGAGGGAGATGGAGATTAAAACTCATTACTTACATTCAGAGGTAGAGACTTTAGAGCGAGTAGAGATTCTCCGCGACCTCCGCCTCGGCGTCTATGACGTGGTAGTGGGCATCAATCTCCTTCGTGAGGGATTGGACTTGCCTGAGGTGAGCCTGGTAGCCATACTCGATGCAGATAAAGAAGGCTACCTCAGGTCAGAGGAAGCGCTAATTCAGACCATGGGACGAGCTGCCAGGCATATTAATGCCCATGTCATAATGTATGCTGACACCATTACTAAATCCATGCAAAAGGCGATAGAGGAAACCAGCCGCCGCCGTCAGATTCAAGAGGCTTATAATAAGAAGAACGGTATCACTCCCCAGGGAATCAAAAAGGCAATTAAGGATATAACCGAGAGAGTTCAAGCAGTAGCCGAAGCAAGAGCTCCTTATACGGTTACTCCTATTTCTAAAGAGGAAATAACTCATCTCATCAAGCAACTGGAGTCCCAGATGAAAGCAGCGGCTAAGAATCTGGAGTTTGAAAAAGCTGCTATGATTCGCGACCGCATTATCGAATTAAGAAAAGATGAGGAACTAGTTTCACCTATGATAAAACGATAATCGGGCAGTCGTTCCACCAGGAATCGAATCTACTTGAGACTACTCCCGTAACAGTTTAGCTTTTACAAAACTGCAATAGTTCAATTTTTCCCACAAACTCCCCTCAAAAATTAGGGGCTCTTCATTCCCCTTTGTCCTGCCGATTGGAGAAAGCGTCCCATCCCGTCTCGCGTCTCATTATGGTTTGGGAATGATTAATGTGGCAACCTCATTCCACTGGCAGCCAGTCAGAATAGAGGATGGTGGACACAGTACCAGTATTTTGCATCAGATATCCGACCGACAAGAGCCGTCGAACAGACCAGGACTAAAGTAGCAGGATAACAGGTACAAACGGGTGATTGACACTTCACCAAAGGTGAGCCATATTATGGTATAGCTGGGTAGTTCCAGGAGAAAAAAATATGCCAGTTGTCATTAAAGACCAGACCTATTACAGGACGGCCGAGGTTTGCCGGGCGGTTGGCATCAGCAGAAACACACTTTTCAGGTGGTTAAAAGAAGGAATATTTTCCGACGTCGAATATCGGGATTGGCGAGGTTGGAGACTATTCACCCCGGCTCAGATGGACATCATGAGAGCCAGGACCAGCCAGGTTACAGAAATAAGTCGGAGCAGCTAAGCAGGTGGACACATGAGATCAGTGGTCACACAAACAGAGATAGCAGACTTATTCGAGATTCTAGGTAGCAACCTACCAGTTGGGGTTTGCATCATACAGGATGAAAAGTTTCGCTATGTCAACCCTAACTTCTTGATTTACACTGGTTATAGAGAAGACGAATTACTGGGCAAGGATTTTTTAACGATCATTCTTCCTGAAGATAGGGAGATAGCCAGAGAAAATGCCACAAAGATGCTGAAAGAAGAACTTGCTTCGCCATACCAATGCAGGGTGGCTTGTAAGGACGGTAGCAGTAAGTGGGTAATGGGAGTAGTCCGCTCCGTTCAATACCATGGGAGAGAAGCAATCCTGGCAATCTCCATGGATATCACAGAGCACAAGCTGACGAAAGAGACATGTAAAATACTCGTTGACCATTCTGCTGATATTATTTACACACTAAGGTTAACGGACGAGCATTTTACCTATGTGAGTCTGTCCGTTGAGCATATGTTGGGCTATACAGTCCAAGAGGTACTATGTCTACAGCCAAAAGATGTACTTACCCCAGAATCATATGAACTACAAAAGAGGCAGATGCTCGAGGACCTTGAGAATGGTTTATTACAACGTACTCTTCAGCTTGATGCTGTTCACAAAGACGGGCATATTATCCCTGTTGAACTACATGCGAACTTTATCAGCGACGAGAGCGGACAGCCAGTAGAAATAATAGGTGTTGTGCGCGACATCACTGAGCGCAAACATGCTGAAGAAGAGCTTAAAAAATCCAAGGAACGTTACCGACAGCTTACAGAGAACGCCGGCGAGGCTATTTTAGTGGTGCAGGATGGCATGATTAGATTCAGTAATCCGAAGGGTGCAGAGCTTAGTGGCTATTCAGTAGAAGAATTGACCTCCAAGCCGTTTGTGGAATTCATCTATCCCGACGATAGTGTTATGGTGGCTGATAACTACTTCAGAAGACTTAAAGGGGATGTACTGCCCCAAACATATGATTTCAGGTTTACAAGAAAAGACGGCGCTATCAGATGGGCTGAGCTTAACGCTGTGTTAATTTCGTGGGACAAGAGACCCGCGGTGCTTTGTTTCATGAACGATATCAGCGACCGAAAAAAGGCGGAAGAGGAGCTTAGAATTAAAGATACTGCCCTGGCATCATCCATAAACGCCGTAGCCATGGCTGATATGGAGGGGAATCTTAATTATGTGAATAACGCCTTTTTAAACTGGTGGGGATATAAAGATAAAAAGCAGGTTTTAGGAAAACCATCTACAGATTTTTGGCAAGTAGTAGATGCAGCTGAAGAAGTACTGAAAGCGGTGCAAAAGGAGGGAGGTTGGACAGGCGAACTGAGTGCTAAAAGAAGAGATGGCACATTTTTTGATGTCCAGCTTTCATCAAATTTAGTCAAAAATAAGATGGGTAAGCCGATATGTATGATGGCTTCCTTTGTAGATATTACAGAGCGTAAGCGGATGGAGGGGGCATTGCGACAAAGTGAGGAAAACTATAGAGCTTTGTTCGATAATGCAGTAATCGGCACAATTGCTCTAGACGCTGAAACTATGAAAGTATTGATAGCTAATCAAGCCGCTGCCAAAATATTTGGATTTAGCTCTGTAGAGGAAACCCTTGAAGCAGATCCGTTTGACTTCATTCTTCAAGAGGACAAGGAGAGAGTTTCTGAGCTTGCTAAGAAAGCTTTGTTTGAACAAAACTCGCAGCTGACTTACGACCTTGGGGTATTGACCAAGGATGGCAGAAAAATATGGATAAGTGCGACGGGTGCGAGGATCATACATCAGGGGAGATTGGCAGGTTTAATTTCTTTTACAGACATCACCGAGAAAAAGCAACAAAATGAGAAGTTTATACTGGCTGACCGGCTGGCTTCCATTGGTGAACTGGCAGCTGGTGCCGCCCACGAACTCAACAACCCTCTCACGAGCGTAATCGGTTTCTCCCAATTGCTCATGGAGAAGAATATCCCCAACGACATCCGCCAGGATCTGGAGATTATCTACAACGAGGCTCAGCGCGCCGCTGTTGTGACAAAGAACCTCCTTGCATTTGCCCGAAAGCACAAGCCCGTGAAGCAGCTTAGCCAGATAAACGACATTATTGAAGACGTACTGAAATTACGTACCTACGAGCATAAAATACACGATATCAAGGTCGAGAAACAACTTGCTCCTGACCTTCCGGAAAGCTTAGTTGACCCTTTCCAGATACAACAGGTTTTTTTCAACATCGTTATCAACGCCGAATATTTTATGACTGAGGCGCATAAGAGAGGGATTTTGACTATTACTACCGAAAAACAGAACGGTTCGATGATCATTAAATTCACTGATGACGGCCCGGGTATATCACAGAAAAATCTGAGCCAGATATTTAACCCCTTCTTCACCACCAAAGCAACAGGTAAGGGAACTGGACTCGGTTTAAGCATCTGCCACGGGATAATTACTGAGCACGATGGGCGGATATATGCCAGGAGCCGACACGGTAAAGGAACCACCATTTTTATCGAATTGCCCATTAACGGTAGCCATCAATATTGAGGTTATGCTATGAACCAGACCAACGTCAACGGGACAAGTATTTTAATGCCAGTAACTTTGCTTATCGTTGATGATGAAACTGGAATCAGGACTATTCTTCGCCGGAAATTGTCGCAACAAGGCTACCAATGCAAGGAAGCGGCTACAGCTGAGAAAGCCCTGGACGTTCTAGCAGCCAGTCCGATTGATCTGGTTATGCTGGATATAAGGCTCCCCGACAAGTCAGGAATCGAGCTCCTCCCGGAAATAAAGTCGGGCTACCCTGACACGGCGATCGTTATGGTTACGGTTGTTTCTAAGGTTGATGTAGCCACTCAATGTCTGAAGCAGGGAGCTGACGACTACATTTGCAAACCATTCAAGCTGGAAGAAGTGGTTTTGAGTGTCCAGAAGGCTCTTGAGAGAAGATCTCTGCGGCTAAAGATCAAGGAGTATCAACAATACCTAGAGGAAAAGATTGAGGAACAGACGGGAGAGATTAGAAAGCTTTTCCTTGGCGCCATCGAGGCACTGGCATCTGCACTTGAAGCCAATGATAAGTACACTGGCGGTCATTCCCGACGGGTAACCGAGATAGCGCTAGCTATAGGCGCTGAACTTGGCCTATCCGCAGACGATATGGAAGACTTGCGCTGGGCAAGCTTGCTCCACGATGTAGGTAAGATTGCAGTTGACCAGCATATACAGAATAAGCCTGGCAGCCTTACATCGGAAGAGTACGAGCACATTATGATCCATGCTCATGTCGGTGCCGACATTGTGCGACCACTGGTTAATGAGAAAATAGTCGAGATTATTAAACACCACCACGATTATTATGACGGCAGTGGTTATAACTATGTTGTAGCGGGTACAGACATACCACTGGGAGCCAGAATCCTCACCGTGGCTGATGCCTTCGATGCTATGATATCCGCCCGTCCGTATAGACAAGCAATGTCGAAGGGAAAGGCTCTGGATGAAATTAAACGTTGTATGAAGACCCAGTTTGACCCTGTAGTGATTAATGCTTTTCTAAGAATAATGAGTAAAAAATACAAAGCGCCAGCTGGAATTTATCGAGTTAGGAATTTGGCAACTACCAAAGTTGGTACCGATTAAACATAATTTAATTATTGAGTTGTTAGGATGGAAATGATTGAACTGCTTAAGTTAATGGTGAACAAGGGTGCTTCAGATTTGCACCTCACGGTGTCAAGCCCACCAGTGCTCCGTATTGATGGTGAGCTTACACCGCAAGAAGATTTGCCACCACTAACTGTCCAAGATATAGAAATCGCCCTGGAGCAGGTGTCTAACGAGGAACAGAGGGCGGTTTTTAAGAGAGAATGGGAGCTTGATTTTGCTTATTCTGTTCCCGGGCTAGCCCGATTTCGGGTTAATACACTGCGACAGAGAGGTGTAATTAGTCTTGCCTTCCGGTTTGTACCATTCTATATCCCGTCTATTGATGAATGGGGGCTACCCCAAATTTTCAAGGAGCTTATACTCAGACCGAGAGGAATCATTCTGGTAACAGGTCCTTCCGGTAGTGGTAAGTCAACTACGCTGGCAGCGATGCTTAGGCATCTTAATGAGAATGCAACAAAAAATGTTATTACTGTTGAAGACCCTATCGAATTTGTATTCCGTAACAAAAAATGCCTCATCCGACAGCGAGACCTGGGGGATGACACCAAATCATTCGCCACCGCAGTAATACACGCTCTCCGCCATGATGCGGATGTAATCGTCATCGGGGAAATGCGTGACCTAGACACGATAAGTACAGCTATCACAGCTGCTGAAACGGGGCACCTTGTACTTGGTACGCTACATACTGTCGACGCTCCCCAGTCTATTGACCGCATAATTGACGTATTCCCTTATGGGCAACAACAGCAAATTAGAGTGCAATTGTCACAAGTAATAGAGGCGATAGTATCCCAAGCTCTCCTCCCCCGTATTGATGGAGGGCGAGTAGCCGCATTTGAAATAATGCTAGCCAGCCATACCATCAGAAAATATATTAGGGACGGGAAGGTCTTCGAAATACCTGTTACCATGGAGGTAAGTACACCTGAAGGGATGCAGACTCTAGACCAGGCTTTAACTAGCTTAGTAAAGAGGAAGATCGTCACGCCAGAAGACGCCTTATTGAAAAGTAGGAATCCAGCAAAATTGCAGAAGCTCTTCCAATCCCAGGATGAAGCAACTGTGCTTCAAGGCACTGCCAGTAATGTAGTAGAGAAATAGGAGAAAATTAAATGGACAAACAGAAAATACTTATAGTCGATGATGAACCAGGGGTAAGATTACTAGTAAGCAGGATATTGGAAAAAGAGTATACCGTTCTCGAGGCAGCCGACGGAGAGGAGGCAATAGACATCGCAAAAGAACAGCAACCAGCTCTCATTTTGATGGACCTTATGATGCCAAAGATGGACGGTTATGCCGCTTGTCTTAGAATTAAGGCCGAACAGGCAACTAAAGGGATCCCGGTGATTATGCTCACTGGTATAGGCCATGAACTAAATAAAAGGTTTGCCGAAGAGATGGGTGCCGATGGATACATAACTAAGCCGTTCACTCGCGAGTCTCTGCTGGGAGGAACGAGGCAACTATTGGTATCAAGCCAGCAATAATATACGAGCAAACGACTTCTGAGTAAAACACACTATGAAAGACATGATATGTAGGATAGTCAAGATGGTCACTCATCAATTAGACGCTTCTGCAGTCCATGGTGAGGGACGGATAATATATGGAGGTAATTGATAAATTATGGGTCAAATATCGAAAACGGACCAGCTGATTGAGAAGTCGGAGATAATGTCACGTGAGATCAAGCAGTCGAAGGAACTATTCCGGATATTGTTCTATCGCTCACCAATCGGCACTTACATCACTCAGAACGGACATTTTCGACTTGTCAATCGCCAACTCGCCTATATTTTAGGTTACGAGGAAGATGAACTCATTGGTAGGCCATCTCTGAGTTTCGTTCTTCCAGATGATAGAAACGCTGTTCGGGAAAACGCCGTTAGAATTTTGAAGGGAAGCTGCTCTGAAGGATATGAATTTAGAGTTGTCAATAAGCAGGCAAAGGTCAAATGGGTGATGGAGACAGTTGTTCCCATCTACTACCGGCGAAAACGAGCAACCCTCGGCAGCCTTATAGACATAACTGAGCGCAAGCAGATGGAGGAAAGATTGCATCAAATGACGGCCGAGATGCAGCGTTCTAACACTGAACTGGAGCAATTCGCCTATGTGATTTCGCACGACCTGCAAGAGCCCCTGCGAATGGTTTCCAGCTATACTCAGCTACTGGCTAAGCGCTACGGCAAGAAGTTAGACGATGATGCAGACGAATTCATTGGCTACGCTGTGGATGGTGCCAGGAGGATGCAAACATTACTACATGATCTCCTAGAGTATTCCCGTGTCGGCACTCGTGGGAAACCTTTTAGCCTGGTCAACTGTGAACATGTCGTGGAACAAGCAATGGCTAATCTGAAGATAGCAATCGAAGAATGCGGCGGGTCGGTGACTTATGATGTCCTGCCCACGATAATGGGTGATGAGGGACAGTTGGTGCGGTTGTTTCAGAATCTGATCGGCAACGCCATCAAGTTTCGTCGGGAGGAAGCACCCCAAGTTCACATTTCAGCTCAGAGGATGAACAACATAATAACCTTCACCGTCAAGGATAATGGCATCGGCATTGATCCCCAACATAGCCAGAGTATATTTGAGATTTTCAGGCGCTTGCATACCAGAGAGGAGTATCCGGGAACTGGTATGGGCTTAGCAATCTGCAAGAAGATCGTAGAACGACATGGTGGGCATATCTCGGTACAATCACAACCTGGGCAAGGCTCGACATTCTATTTCAGTGTCGATATGGCTGTAGGTGAAGTAGAATGAAAAGCAGAATAGCTAAGCAACCTATTAAGATACTCATAGTTGACGATAACCCGGGAGACGTGCGCCTTACAGTGGAAGCTCTTAAGGATGGCAAGGTACAGAGCAGATTATATACCGCGAACAACGGCATAGAGGCTATTGCCTTCCTACGCAGAAGAGGAGAGTTCGCCGATGCACCCCTTCCCGACCTCATTCTGCTTGACCTTAATATGCCCCGAATGAATGGCTGGCAGCTACTGACAGAGGTTAAAAAAGATGTGGCGCTGAAACATATCCCGGTAGTCATACTTACAGGCTCAAGAGAGGCAGCTGACATTGCTAAGACCCAGAGCTTGCACGCGGACTGGTATGTCACCAAGCCAAGCGACCTAGAACAGTTCGGTAGGGCGGTGAAGTCAATCATGGATTTCTGGTCGACCACCACAAGAATGCAAACGGAGGAAACCTAATTGGTCAATAAATGTATCAGTATCCTACTAGTTGAAGACAACTCCGGTGACAGGCGCTTGATCAGTGAAATGCTAGCTGAGGCTAGCAACGATGAAATCGGTGTGACCTTCGATGTACAATATGCTGACCGGTTACAAGCAGCAATTGAGTATCTAGGTCAGAATAGAGTTGGAGTGATTATTCTGGATCTCGGCCTCCCCGATAGCCAAGGGCTGGAAACACTCAAGAAGACTTACGCTCAAGTGTCAGAAACTCCAATAGTGGTGCTAACCGGCCTCAATGATGAAATGATAGGTGCCCAAGCGGTTAACGAAGGAGCCCAGGATTACCTAATCAAGGGGCAAGTAGATACAAACTTACTGAGGCGTACCATACGCTATGCCATCGAGCGCAAACAGGCCGAGGAAAAAGAACGACGACTTCAGCTACAACTGGATCTCTCCAACCGCCTGGCTTCACTAGGATTGATGGTGGAAGGCATCGCCCACGAAATAAACAATCCCCTGACCAGTGTCATCGGTTTTGCTCAAATGTTGATGTTTGAAGATATTCCCGAGAATATCAAGGAAGATGTTAAGACGATCGGTGATAATGCCCAGCGGGTAGCTGACATTATGAAAAATCTGCTTACATTTGCCAAGCAGCAGAAGCTGGAGCGAACGTATATCAATGTTAACGAAATAATGGAAGCTACTCTGAAGACGCGAGCCTATCCACTAGAGGGTAGTAATATAACAGTGACTACCCAGCTTGACCCTGCACTGCCTTCGACCATGGCTGATGCCACTCTACTGCAACAAGCATTTCTTAATTTGGTCATCAACGCTGAGACAGCGATGAAACTGGCTCATGGCAAAGGCAGCCTCCTGATTAAGACAGAGCTGATAAGCGACACTATTCGGATATCATTTACCGACGATGGTCCAGGAATCACCGAAGAGAACCTGATCCACCTGTTTGATCCCTTCTTCAGCACCCGAGGGGTTGGTCAGGGAGCGGGTCTCGGCTTGAGCGTCTGTTACGGAATTATTACTGAGCACAATGGCCAGATATATGCTAATAGCCAGCCTGGCAAGGGATCTGTCTTTACCATAGAACTACCTGTAGTCGCTGAAGAGAAGAATGTAGTAGCAGCCTGACTCGTTGCCCATCGAACTGAGAAACTTCCTTCCTCTTTTGCAGCTTGGGGAAGCCCTGTCAATTTGCGCCAGATCTCCCTAGCGGTCAGGGATTTACCGCTTTATTACCTCTTTTGGCACATTAGCCTTGATAACATACACATCTAGCCCAAGCATAATTTACATATATCCATGAGTTTGTCGAGGTAGGAACTAAAGTAATAAAATATCTTCTCATTACCGTCTCGTCAATATTATGTCAATCGGAACAACTGTAACTTCAGCATCTTGACACATAAGCTGACTCACGGTGATAATTGCGATGTTATGATAGGTAGCTTAAATGAAGATGTCGAGAAATTAAGGCAAAACCTTAATGGCTTACCTCAACCACAGGTAAAGCCCCCACTCATAGTGGTCAGCGGCCTGCCGGGCACGGGCAAGTCTTTCTTCTGCCACAAGCTAGCGGAAAGGCTGACTTTTCCCATCCTGGCAAGCGATACTTTGCGAAAAATACTGTTTCTCTCCCCCCAATATAAGGAAAGTGAAAATAAGCGACTCTTCCCTGCGTGCCATGCTCTCATCGAGGAACTTTTAAGAAAGGGAATACCTGTTATCTTCGATGCTACAAACCTGTTGGAGCGCCATCGAGAATACATCTACCGCGCTGCAGAAAGAACAGGGGCGAAGCTCATCCTGGTTTGGGTTGAAGCTCCCACTGAAGTGATTCGGCAACGCCTTCTCGCCAGAGAAAAAGCAGCTATAGCTCAAGATGACTCGGAAGCTGGCTGGAAAGTGTATACCAAAATGAAACATCGAAGGGAAAAAATTTCTCGCAATTATTTTGTTGTTGATACCTCACAGGATATTACTGCGGTAATCAATAAGATCATGCGAGCAACAAAGCGATAAGAGTAAAATTTCCTTCCTTAACCTCTTCAAATCTTCATCCAAATAAAGTAAAATAAATGTTCTAAACTTTAAGTAATGATTCACCCTGATGTCATTCTGAGGGAGTCCCGATGAAATCGGGACGACCAAAGAATCTAAGGCATAATGAGCGGACAACAGCTTTAGATTCTTCGCCCCGGCAAAGTCGGGGGCTCAGAATAACAGAAGGAGAGGGAGAGGAACTTTGGAGATCAAAGTTATAACTGAAGACATAGCTCAAATTGAAGCTGATGCCATTGTGGTAAATCTTTTTGAAGATATGACACAGCCAGGCGGCGCTACCGCTGCCGTGGATAATGCTTTGGATGGAGCTATTACTTCCCTCGTCAGTCGAGGTGAGATTAAGGGTAAATTTGGAGAAGTTAACCTTGTCCACACTCTTGGAAAACCCCGGCAAGTCTTGGCAGAGATAGTAGCTATCGTCGGACTGGGCAAGTCGCAGGATTTTAATACGGATAAAATTCGTGGAGCAGCGGGAGAATTTTGTCGGGCTTTACGTAAATTGAATTGTCACAAAATAGCTACGATACTTCACGGTTCTGGCACAGGTGGCATCGAGCCCGAAGCCTCGGCTCAAGCCATAACTGAAGGTGCGCTTCTCGGGCTTTATAGCTTCAACAAATATAAAAAACCTGAATATGAGGACATCAAAGAAATGCTGATAGTGGTAAGGGAAGCGGATATAATCCCCATCCTGGAGGAGGCTATCCACAAAGGAATCGTGGTGGCTGAAGCTACCAACCTAGCTCGGGATATGATTAATGAACCGGCTAATTATATGACGCCGAGTCAGCTGGCTGAAACAGCTGAAGAAATAGCTAACAAATATAACCTAGAGTTCCGTGTCTTTGACTCAGCGGATATGGAGGCGATGGGCATGGGGGCACTTTTGGGAGTGGCGAAAGGAAGCAACCAACCCCCCAAGCTAATAACACTCAGTTATAAAGGAGATGAACGCTCTGAAAAAGCTTTCGGCTTTCTCGGCAAGGGCATAACTTTTGACTCTGGAGGAATTTCCATTAAGCCCTCGGAGGGAATGGCTGAGATGAAAGATGACATGGCAGGTGCTGCTGCCGTCATGACAGCACTTGTAGCCATTGCTCGGTTGAAACCGCAGATTAATGTCACCGCCATTATTCCGGCTACCGAGAATTTACCCAGTGGCACCGCCTTGAAACCAGGGGATATATTGAAGGCAATGAATGGCAAAACCATAGAAGTGATAAACACCGATGCCGAAGGCAGGCTTATTCTGGCTGACGCCCTGAGTTATGCTCAGAAGCTTGGTTTATCTCCCCTGCTAGATTTGGCTACTTTAACCGGGGCCTGCTGTATCGCTTTGGGCACCCTCTATAGCGGCATCTTTTCCAACAACCAAGACCTGGCAGATAAAGTGCTCAAAGCTGCAGACAGGATCGGTGAGCGAATGTGGCAAATGCCCATGCCTGAGGAGTACAAGGAGCAACTCAAGAGCGATATGGCCGATGTTAAGAATACCGGTCACAAGTACGGTGGAGCTATAACGGCTGCTCTGTTCCTAGCAGAATTTATCGATAATACCCCTTGGGTCCATATCGATATAGCTGGTACGGCTAATTCCAACAAGGAGAGCGGCTATACAGTAAAAGGAGCTACCGGAGTCGGGGTCAGAACCTTGGTCGAATTAGCTTGGAGCGAGGCAAAGAGTCGGGAGGTCCTATGAAGATAAAATGGTTGGGGCACTCGTGCTTTCTCATTACATCTGGGGATGGTGTAAGAATAATCACCGACCCCTATGCTGTGGGTGAAGGTATTAATTATTCTCCCATAAAGGAAACTGCTGATGTCGTTGTAGTGAGCCATGACCACGACGATCATAGTAACGTTTCAGCCGTGAAAGGTACACCAGAGATGGTTGAAGGTAGCGGCATCAAAACAGCTAAGGACGTTCAGTTTAGGGGTATTGCCACTTATCATGATACTTCACAAGGCACACAAAGAGGACCTAACACTGTCTTTTGTTTTACCGTAGATGATATGAAGCTTTGTCACCTGGGCGATTTAGGAAATGTGCTCAATCCAAGGCAGGTCAATGAAATCGGTGCCATAGATATACTGTTTGTCCCTGTAGGTGGCTTTTATACCATTGATGCATCTGTAGCCAGCCAGGTATGTAACCAATTAAAGCCGCAGGTAGCGATTCCCATGCATTTTAAGACTTCCAGTTGTGCCTATCCCATAGCCGGTGTGGAAGATTTCCTCAAGGGCAAGAAAAATGTGAGAAGGGTGGAGGATAGTGAAGTGGACTTCGACAAAGAAAGGCTTCCGGCTGCTACTGAAATCGTGCTCTTGCAGCCGGCTTTGTCCCGAGATTGAAATTTGGCTGCTGATACGAAGGAAATGATTGTCAAAGATTCTGACTTTGTGTTTACTCCTCCCCCACAACTTTCCTGGGCAAGACGAATTTTGATCAAACCCTGTGCTGGTTATCCCTTGCCGTACCCTGTAACTACAAGCCCCAAACTATTAAATACTATTATTAAAGGTATCAGGAAAGTTAGTAATGCCGATATCCTTATTGCTGACGGGACTCCTAGCGGTGAATCGATTTACCCAATATATCAAGTTTTAGGCTATAACTTTCATCACGTTCTCATGCTCGATATTAGGGATTCCATTTTTATAGAGGTGCAGAATCCTTTAACTCAATTCTATGCTGTTGAGAGTTTTTGGGTGCCCAATGTGGTGTTGCGCAGCGACTTCTTGATCAGTGTTACCCCTTTTAAGGTTTGTAGTAACTCTGGTCGTTTCAGTGTAGCAAACCTGTTGAGTCTGTTGCCGGTGAGTAAATATCAAAGGAGTAAATCAGGGGGTTGGGGAGCTCCATATGAATTAGGTATCGAGCAAGTCATTGCTGACCTCTATTTCACCTTGCCTTTTGATTTGGGCATTATCGAAGCCCGTCAAAAGTTCTTCTACACTAATGACCCCACGCAGGGAGAAGTGGAAGACTACGGGAAGATCCTGGCTGGCGAACCTCACGAAATTGACATTGAGGCTTCGCAAATAGCTGGAGTTGACTGTGAGCACTTAAAACTGATTAGCGAAGGTAGGGTTCAACTTGAGGACTAAATGAGTTACCCCGTTAATCTAAATCTTAAATTCCAATTTCTAAACCCTAAACAAATCCCAAATCCTAATTCCAAAATCCAAAACCTTGTTGTTTTGGTCATTGGAGTTTTGAATTTTGATATTGTCCAGTATTTGGGGTTTAGCGCTTAGGATTTCTCTTAATATCTTATGCTAAAATCGTCGAATCCCTGTGAATAGTCTGCCCACTTTACTTCCACCCTCTCAATCCGAGCTCCTGGTGGACCTCCCTTAAGCTGTTCCAGTAGTTTATTCAACTGTGGTTTCTCTCCTTCTGCTTGAACTTCTACGGCATCGCCACTGGCAAGATTGTGAACATAGCCTTTCAAACCTAGTTTCTTGGCTGCATTTCGGACGAAGTAACGAAAGAATACGCCTTGCACGCGACCATAAACTATGGCGGAAAGATGTGCCCCATCAGCCATTTTGTTGTTCTGCATTATCATCATTATACCCAGTTATCTTCATCATCCTGAACCACCCTTTGCCATTCTTCACTTCGACAAGTCGAGGCGAAGAGTCTCTATGGGAGGAGCCTTGTCCAGGCGACTTAGCCCTGCTTCCCGGGCTAAGAATAATGCTTTACGGAATTCTGTGGACGATATTCGCCGCTCTAAACTTAGGATTTTAAAAGCCTTGTGGCAGGGATGGTATTGAGCCATGATATTAACATAGGTGCTGGGAGAAATTTCTTTACTGAGAAACTCCACTATCCCTTTTGTTCCTGCTAACCCATGGGGTAAAACCAGGTGGCGAACCAGCAGCCCTCGTTGGGCTATCCCTTCCTTGTTTATTTTCAGGTCGCCTACCTGCCTATGCATTTCTTTGATTGCCGCTTTATTTATCTCAGGATAGTTTGCAATGCCCGACAATTCTCTAGCAGTTTCCTCATCGTCATATTTCATGTCAGGCATATAAATATCAACAATGCCATCAAGTATCCTCAAGGTCTCCACCGAGTCATAGCCACCGCTGTTGTATATCAAGGGAAGATACAAGCCTGATTCCACTGCCAGCTCCAGTGCTTCCAGGATTTGAGGAACTACGTGGGTTGGGGACACCAGGTTTATGTTGTGGCATCCCTGAGCTTGAAGGGAAAGCATCATACAAGCCAGCTCTTCTTTGCTCACCTTCTGACCCTCACCTAGCTGGCTAATAGAAGAATTCTGGCAGAACAGGCATCTAAGGTTACAATTAGTGAAAAAAATAGTACCGGAACCACATCTGCCCACCAACGGGGCTTCCTCGCCGAAGTGAGGCCCGTAGCTGGACACCATTGCTTCGCGGGCCGTGCAACACTTGCCTGCATCGCCAGCTAGGCGATCCACACCACAACTGCGAGGACATACGGAGCAACTTTCAAGCAAAGATACAGCCGCTTTTATCCTTCCCCTCAGCTTGCCGCTATGGTAAAGTTTCAGATAGGCTGCCACCTTAATTTATTCCTCGTACTCCTCAACGGTCTTCCTCTTTTTCTTGATTACCTCCGTCTCCACCTGTGGTACGAGTTCCGCAATCAGTTTACTTTTCTGTGTCCCCTTCTTGGGCTTCTTTGGCTCTCTGCGTCTATAATCTCGTCTACCCATGGCTGCACCTCAATTTTCCCCAGGCTGCTCTTGCTGCCTGGTTCTCAGCGGCTTTCTTACTCTTTCCTGTCCCGTTACCCACTACTTTCCCCTCTACCAGAATTTCTACGGTAAATTGTTTACTGTGGTCAGGACCAGCAGTTTCCACCAGACGGTAAACTGGTGTTGGTTTCTTCTGTCCCTGGACGAGCTCCTGCACCAATGCCTTGTAATTTGGTATCCTCTTCCCGGCTTCTATTTTATCCAATCTCGGCTTGAGCTGTCTGAAAATAAATCTCCTGGCTCTAGCCAGGCCTTGCTCTAAATATAAGGCACCGATCAATGCTTCCATAGCGTTTGCTAAGTTGCTCACTTTTGCCCTACCTCCATTTGCTTCCTCACCCTGTCCTAACAATAGCCAATCACCAAGCTGGAGAGAAAAACCTATTTCAGCCAGGGTATCGCGGCAAACTAGAGAAGCACGAATCTCAGTTAGCTCCCCCTCACGTAGCTTGGGAAACTCCTCATACAGCTTTTCCGCTACAATGAAGTTGAGTATGGCATCACCAAGAAATTCTAAGCGTTCGTTGCTAGACCCAGCGAAGCCAGGATTTTCGTTAAGATAAGACGGGTGCACGAAAGCCAGCTCCAGTAAAGATTCCTGGCGGAAAGATATTCCTAAGTGCTTCTGGCAATCATTCCAATCAACCATTATCTGAATTAAGTATAGCAATAAAGCCTAGCTGGCTCAACCTGTGATTTCCCGGCATGAGCTGGTGATAGCGATACGGGAGGGAATCTGTAGATGGCGAGGTTGTTTACATTTCAAGCCAAGCAGCTATTGGTTTGTATATTAACAGATTGGTAAGAGCAACAAAGCCAATCGTCTGGCTCTGTTATTTTGCCTTGACGCAAGCGACATAGTGGCCTGGGCTTACCTCGACAAGCGGAGGGTCCTGTTCACGGCATTTCTGTTCTGTGTATGGACACCGCGGGTAGAATCTACAACTGGTGTAAACGTCAGACGGAATTAGCGGCACATATCCTATGATGGGAAGCTCTTTCATTTCTACTCTCGGGTCAGGGACTGGCACAGCAGCAATCAATGCTTGAGAGTAAGGATGCAATGGCGTCTTGAGGAGCTCTTCCGTGGGAGCAATTTCTACAATCTTACCCAGGTACATGATGGCAATCCTCTCACAAATATATCGTGCCGTAGCCAGGTCATGAGTTATATAAATAAATGAGATTCCAAATTTATCTCTCAAGTGTGCCAATAATTCTAAAATACCCATCCTCACCGAAACATCCAGCATTGAAATAGGTTCATCGGCAATCACAAGCTTGGGTTGAAGTATTAGTATCCTGCCTATTCCAACTCTCTGACGTTGACCTCCACTCAGCAAAATAGGATATCTTCCCCAGAATTCCTCGGCTGGCTTTAACCCTACTTCCTCAAGTGTGTTCTTTATCAGCGCGTCCTCTTCGGCTTTGCCATCGGCTAACCGGTGAATCCTGAGTGACTGCCGCAATATGTCAGTGATTGTTCTCCGGGGGTTAAGAGAACCATGAGGGTCTTGAAATATCATTTGCATTTTGCGCCGCAGACTCCTCATTTTTCTCCTGTTCAGAGAGGTAATATCAGTGCCCTCATAGTATATCTTGCCTTCGGTAGGTTCAATCAGCCTCAGTATCGTCCTGCCCAGGGTTGATTTTCCACATCCACTCTCTCCCACAACACCCAGGATGTCACCCTCACCCATGCTGAAGCTGACATCGTCAACCGCTCGAACATATTCCACTTTTCTCGAAAGAATAAACTTAACCAAACCCTTTCTCACAGGGAAATATGTCTTCAGGTTTTCTACCCTCAATAAGGCCTGGTCTTTCATAAATACATCCTACTTATACAAATGACATGCCACGATATGCCCATCTTTTGCCACCATCGTTGGTTCTGCTTCCCGGCAAATATCCATGGCCGAGGGACAGCGCGGCTGGAAATAACAGCCAACAGGGGGATTGAGAAGCCCGGGGGGAGCTCCAGGGATGCTTATTAGCTTGCCTTTCTCCCCTTTTATGCTGGGATAAGCTTCTATCAGCAATTTGCTATAAGGATGGGCAGGATTCTTATACAAGGAAATGGCGTCCGCCTGCTCCACAATCTTACCAGCATACATAACTGCTACCTTACTGCAAGTCTCAGCAACAACAGAAAGGTCATGAGTTATAAGTATTATGGGCAGCCCTAACTTCGCCCTCAAATCATTTACAAGGTTTAATAATTGCCTCTGCACTATCACGTCAAGTCCGGTCACCGGCTCATCCAGAATTAACAGCCTCGGGTTGCAGGCCGTAGCTATGGCAATCCCCACCCTTTGTTTCATCCCCCCACTGAATTCATGTGGATAGCTCTTAGCCCTGTCACCACTTATGCCCACCAGTTCCAATTGCTTCTTGGCTCTGTCCCAGGCTTCTTCCTTCGTTACCTTTTCGTGTTGGTGTATCACCTCAGTGATCTGGTCCCCCACATTCATTACGGGATTCAGAGCATTCTGAGCTGCCTGGAAAACCATGGCTATACCCTGACCCCTGAGAAGTCTCACCTCTTCCCCGCTCATGGTAAGAATGTCCCTGCCTTCAAAGATTATCTTCCCTCCCACTATCCGCCCCGGAGGTGCCGCAAATCTCATGATGGCAAAGACTGCAGTTGTCTTACCGCATCCCGATTCCCCTATCAGTCCCAATGTTTCATCCTTATCCACACTGAAGCTGATATCATCCACAGCCTTCACTGCACCCGCTCGAGTGAAATAGTATATCTTCAGATTTTCAACTTCAAGTAACGCCATCTCTGATTATAACCCCCGCGCTTCCCTGTACCCTGGTTTCATTATATCGCTCACAGCGGTCCCCAGGAAAGTAAAGGCGAGTATTGTGGCACAGATACATGCTATCGGGGGTATCACCCACCAAGGAGCCATGCTCATAAGGCCTGACTCATAGGCATAATGAAGCATTATCCCCCAGCTCATGGTTGAGACATCGCCCAGGCCCAGAAAGGCCAGCACTGCCTCGGCATAAATTGCATTGGTAACCATCAAAACAGCTTCAGCAAACATCAGGGGCACCACATTGGGCATGATTTCACCAAACATCAATAAGCTGTCGCTTGCTCCCACGCTTCTCGACGCTTCCACAAAAGCCCTTTCTTTAAGAGATAAAACCTGAGACCTGATCACCCTGGCGGTGAACGGCCAATACGTAATACCTATCACGAAGATTATATTCCATATACTTGGCCCCAACACTGCTGCAAAAACTATCATCAGTGGTAAATACGGCAGCATCATAAAGAAGTCCACAATCCTCATAAGCACTTCATCAATTTTCCCTCCAAAATAGCCCGACACCAATCCTACCAGAGTGCCAAAAGCCGTTGTAACTGCTGCTGCCGTGAATCCAACGAGCAACGCAATCCTGGCGCCATATAGGGTCTGGCTCCAGACATCTCTGGCCAGATGGTCGGTGCCAAACCAGAATTGAGAGGAGGGAGGCTGAAGTATATTCTGAAGCACTCCCGTTCTCATCGGGTCTACCGTGCGCAGGAAGGGGCCAAATATGACCACAATGCCAAGTATCACAAATATCACTACCCCCACTCTTCCCATGCTATGTGTCAGGAGCAGTTTCAATAATTTCCTCAAGCCTTGCAATCTTTTGAGAAGCCCGGACATCTTACTGCCCACCTCCCACAGTTACCCTCGGGTCTACTTTGCCGTATATCAGGTCAATCGCTAAATTAGCTATCACAACTATTACAGCAAATATCAGGAACAAGCCTTGAAGAACAGGATAATCACGGGACATAACAGATCCATACACTAGCCTACCCATGCCAGGCCACGCAAACACCGTTTCCGCCTCAATCACTCCGGATATGGCGAAAGCCACGTTCAACCCGGTAATGGTGACCACAGGGAGGATAGCATTTCTCAAGGCATGTCTGGTCAGAACAGAAAATTCTTTTATCCCTTTTGCCCTGGCTGAGATTATATAATCCTGGTCCAGGACGTCCTGCATGGAATTTCGCGTTACTATAATATATTCCCCAGCATACCAGACTATTATCGCACATGTCGGCAGAAACATATGCCAGAGGACATCTTTCCAGTATGCCCATCCAGTCAGTCCTGCTCCGATTGTCTCCATCCCACCTAGGGGAAAAATTCCCAGGTAAAAAGACAAAATCATGAGAATTATTATGCCTATGACGAATATTGGAATCGAATACAATGTCAGGGACACGGTAATTATAGTTGAATCAAGTCTTGTTCCCGTCTTCCATCCCGAAATGGCACCGAGCAGGGTGCCCACAACAAGGGCTATAACAAGGGCCGTTAGAACCAATAGGAATGTTTGCGGCATCTTGTCAGCAATCACCTCTAAGACAGGTGCTCGTCGTGCAAATGAGTACCCTAAGTCTCCATGAAGAAATAGCTGCCGTAAATAAGCAACGAATTGGTCCCACACACTACCGCCCAGCCCAAATTTATCATACATTTCCTGTATCTTATGCGCGCTTACCCTGGGGTCTCTGAACATCAGACGCACTGGGTCGCCGGGTATTATACGGAAGAGAACGAAGTTAAAACATACAATAGCAAAAATGGTGAGGACGGCAGCTGAAATTTTCCTAATGGCAAATCCTGCAAATCCTTTTAGAGCCACTTTATATCATCACCATTTCTAATTGTTGGGGAGAACAGGCTCTCCCTGTTTAGCTACAATATAATCTGTGCTCTTTTATGTATCTTTATACCCCACTCTCTCATCGCCTTAAAGTATATCATCCTTTCCTCTTTATCAAAAACGTCAGGCGGAAATATACCTGTATGTTTTACCTGCCCTCTTAACATCATTAATGAGAATAGAGCTCCTGATACTGAAGTAGCATAGGATACATCACTGGCGCCGGGAATTCTTTCGCAGGCTGTTGCACAATCGGGACCTTCGGTCCACAGTTGATAATGCAAGTCCTTGCCCGCTTTCTTACCATCAACATCCACGGTCAGTATAAACCTACTCTTCAGTTTTCCGCTTTTTACCAGCTCTATCAGTTCTTTCGCTTTGGGTGTCGGAGGTAACAACTTGAAGAAAACACTCCTGGGAGCTATTTTTTTACCCTCAACCTCAATAGGATCTTTGCTCATCAATCCCAGGTCC
>Ga0172362_10001072_pt1 | contig 23173 bp, 34 predicted proteins | sample LakKivs1_kivu2a2_FD_114534 | JGI IMG/M metagenome (GOLD analysis project Ga0172362, IMG submission 114534) | Sediment microbial communities from Lake Kivu, Rwanda - Sediment s1_kivu2a2 | ecosystem: Environmental > Aquatic > Freshwater > Lake > Sediment | place: Rwanda: Western Province, Lake... | reverse complement strand
TTAGGTATTACCTCTCCTAATAGCTCAAGAGTATTGTCTATTGGAATTGCGCTCCCAACATCCGCTATAAAAAGGGTCGGAATCTGAGGATTCGCCGATTCGATGTCTATTAGACCAGTCTGACTCATTTTGCCGCCTTCAGCCTTTCAATCTGGGTATATAGGTTTTCAATATTTTTTTCGATAACAAAGCAGCCCTTTTTTAGCCGTTCAATTTCAAGTTTTAGAGCTGCAAATTGCGACCCAAAACTATCCATCGATTTATTGATGTCTTCGATGTCTTTCAAGAGGTAATTGACGTGAGATTTCCAGCGATCCTCATATTCAGCCAGCGGCTTTTCATGAGATAGAGCGGCCTTTGAGATCTCTTGGGAAAGATTGCATTGGTGCATCTCAAAGAGGCGCCTGATTTGCGATACCCATTCATCAATTTTAACACGGAACTGATCGAAGTCATTCACTGTTAAATAATAGGATTCGCGTGTTGCGGCTCCCTTTTTAACATCCTCGATTTTGAGATTTGTGCTTTCGCCTAGATCATTCAATCGGCTGAGGACATGAGAGGATAGCCTCTGCATGACGGAGGACATTTCTAAAAGCTGGCTAGAATGGGTGCTGACCACACTCCCAATCGTCGCATCAGCCGCAGAGTATCCTTCCTTCAGGTCCTTGATTTGCTGGCGCATTTGATTGATCGCCTCGTTATTTGCAGCCACAGAATCATTATGATTCTTTATTTCCTGCTTAACGATGTCCTCAAATTCTTTGGCCAGGTCTTTCCGTTGCAGCCTAGCCATCAGCAAATAACCTCTATATAGACAGCCCCTTGAGACGCGGCACTTACCTCCTTGACTCGAAACTGTGTTCCTTTGGGAAGAACATAGCTGTCATCAGATTGAGGATTCATGTTCGCCTGAACATCATATAGCGTGAACGCACCCGCCGCGACGAACATATCGTCTTGCCCAGGGGTTACGCTCAGAACCATATCTCCCTTGGTATTATTAGAAACCTTAAAGATACGGACAGGATTTTCTGTAGGAAGTCCAACATCCGCATACGTTCCTGAAATAGCTCCCGATAAAATCGATCGCAAAGGCTCAAAAAAAGCTTTCGCCTGACCTCTAGCTGCCATATTTTTCTCCTTAGCTTGGTGCAATGTTGGTGAAGTAAGGAACCCATACAACGCTAGCACCCACATAGAACTTCAAGAAACCTGCGTTGTCTCCATTGTTTGCGTTTGTAGAGACAATAGTTAGTTCTCCAGCTCCCTGTGTGGTTTCTGTTCCATTTGTCATGGCTGTAGTTGTAGCAATCCCAGTTCCTTCGTCGCCGTCTGCAAAAATAGTTCTGCATCGAGCATCTAGACTTATATCCACGGCACCCGTAATACCTACTCCGCCAGTTCCAACCGCAATAGTGATTCCACCCCCAGCGTCGGAAGCTACCAGTGCGATAGCATTCGCAGCGGCTTGAGAAGAGGCGATGTTGATTTGGAGCGCACCATCAACATCTACACCGCCCGCCGCAGCGGAAAGATTGATCGCATCAGCTGTGGCTAGACCGCCCGAAATTGTAACTCCTCCGGCTGTAGATGAGATTCCAATCGAGGCGGCACCAGTACCTTGAGCAGCTGCAATGGTGATAGTCTCGGAAGTGCCTCCGTTTGCTGAAAGAGCGATGGCGCCTGCCGCATTTTCAGTGGAGTTGATTTTAACGGAACCTCCAACAGACGCCAGCGTTAGGTCTTGGCCTGCTCCGGTTACTGTGAAGTTGGAAGCGGTCGCGCCATCTACAGACACTCCTGCAGCTGTATCTACAGTGATTGCACCAGCGGACGAAGATCCTACTGCGATGACGTTTGCAACAGCTCCAGTACCTATGTTAACGGCCTTTGCATTGGTAGCTCCAGTGGCGATGTTAACCGTGGTAGCTCCAGCTCCAACGCCAATATTAACTGCGTTAGTGCCGCTTGAGCTGCCTAGAGTGATAGCTCCAGTTTGCGCTGTTCCGCCGATTAAAATAGTTCCAGTAGTTGTAGATGCCCCAATTTCATATTCAGAGGCTCCTACTCCATCGACGACGAAGTTTCCTGTTCCTACTTCTAAGACGATAGCTGTAGCTCCAACGTCATTTCCTACAGTGATGCTATGGGCTATTGCATTCGCTCCAATTTCAATGGGGCCAGTACCTGCATTGATAACCACCGATGTGGCTCCAGAGGCATTTCCCACGGTGATCGTTCTAGCAGCTGCACCTGTACCGATATTGATGTTTTGAGCGACGGCATCATTACCAATGCCGATCACTCCTGCAGACGAGTTCAGCTCTAAAACGCCAGCGCAGTCGATTAAGCAAGTGTCTGCTGACGCTATGGTGATATCGCCCGAAGTGGTGCTTACGAGAGCAATTCCGCCCGTTCCCGAGTTCAAAGCAAGAGCCGTCGCACCCGAGATATTCCCCATCGTAATGGTTCGCGCCGCTGCGCCAGTTCCGATGTTTACCGCTCCTGTCCCCGCATCTGCCCCTAAATTAAGAGCCGTGGCCCCAGTTACAACGGTAGCCGAGCCGTTGAGAGATGTAAGGCCCGTGACACCGAGAGTGCCCGAAATGAGGACGTTTGTAAAAGAGGGAGAAACCGTACCACCCGCAAAAACTTGAGCGACTTTAAGTGGTGTCATCGCCGTATCATCATTTGTTCCAGCTATAGCTTCAGCCTGCGTTGAAAGCTCTCCAATCCCCTTGACGCTTTCAGACCAATCGGGGGCACCAGCAATTGCGATGTTATCGACATAGACCTTTGTTGCCACTGGCTCGCTATCGTCTGTCAAAACAACAATCCCATACTCTGTATCAGATGCGTGAGGGACTAAAGCTTGTACCGCTCCAGCGAGTGTTGCAGGGCTGATGTAAAGCTGTTCGCTATCGCCAGCGGCTGCTTCGCTGGGATTAGCTGCTCGGACCGATCCTGTCCAAGCTTGGTTCGATTGACGACCGTTATACATGTTGGGACGAGCAAACTTAGGCATCGCTTCACCTTTGGTTAAGTATTTCCTTTAGCTTCAAAATATTCCCAACATGATTTAAAAAATATATTCACTTGCTTTCTAAGAATCATTCCAACATAATTATGTCTTATGGAAAAAAGATCCAAGAGAGAAGGGTTCGTTCGAACCACTGTTTATCTTCCAGCAGAACTGTATTCCAGCGCTAAGATGATGGCTGTCTTAACAGGGCGCCCCGTTTCATTTATCATGCGGATAGCTCTCGCAGACAAGATCAAAGAGTTGAAAAATCAAGCTGGACTCAAAGGAAATCCATCATGAATGAACCTAATTTAATCTGGAAAAAATTTGATGTGTTTATGCGGACGCGATTAAAGTTTATTCCTGAAACTTTCCATTATCCTGACATGCGAAATTATCCTGAAGTTGAGAGGGATCGGGTTCTGTATGAGATCATGGATTTGCTGGTGAAGAACGAATACAACTGCAAGATGCGCGAGATCATGCAAGAGTGGCGCGAGGCGTCTAAATGAGCGAGTCTCAATCGAACGATCCTTTCTTTAAAATGTTCACGACGGCCCAGACATGCGATTTTTGTAGAAAGACTAAGCAGGAAATCAATCGGATCATCCTTCATGCGATTTATACGGCTGATCCAGAAACGGGCAAGATTAGCCCGATTGGATATCAGCCTGCCAAGAAATGTAAGAAGTGTTGTCAGGAGCAATCATGAGTAATTCAAAGCACCGATGTCAAAAAACCCATCTCTATCCGGTATGAATGGGGCGAAAAAAATAAATTTGGTTTGTGGAGAAGAGAGATGAGTGAAGATCTTTTGATCACTAAACTAGAAATTTCTCCGAGCGGAGCAGAATGTCTTCTAGTACTTAGCGCCCCTGGATGGATAAAAACAAGTCAATTTAGTTCTCTTATCCGTTTGATGGATGGATTACGTCTAGATCAGATTTCAGGAAACTCCAAAACAGGATGGATTTTGAGTCGATCGGAAGAATTGAGTAAAAAAATTTGTGAACCGAATCAGGATTAGAGGTGTAAAGCTGTATGGAAATTGACCACTTGCCATTGTTGACGGTTGATAAAGGAGAGGAGCCTTTTAGATTTGTGGTATGCAGAATGCAAGATCCAAAAAATGAAAGAGAATTATTCATTACTTTGCACCATACTTTTCAAAGATTAAAGGTTCTAACGCAAAGACCTAATCTTCACCCGCATGACTGCATTTTTAGTATCACTTCCTGCTTAATGGAGCCTGGACGAAGCGATTATACAGTTTGGATAAAGGATGAATGTCTATGAGAGAAGAGCAATACGACCCATCAAAAAAAAGACCTTATCTTTGCGGACTTGTCTCATGTGAAATTTGCAAAAAAACTATATGCGAACGTGGGTGGAGAAAGAACTATGTACCAGACAGTGAAATGCCATGTGAAGAATGTAGCTGGGTCGATGCAAAAGACCGTTTTCCTTTGCCTGGTCAGCTTGTAGAAATGAAACACACCATTACATCAAAAGCAGCTTGGGACGGCAAACAATTCAATCTAGTCGATGTAGACGCATGGTGCAACCCGTCTATGCTCGAAATGCACCCAAACCACGAACTGAAATGGCGATTAGCTACTGATGAGGCACCCGATGGGACTTGAAAATTCAAAGGCATATAGCGAAAAAACAAGGGAACGCTGTCGAAATGATGATATGCGCTCTCAACTAGAACAATGGCAAGAGGAGAACGGCAATGAGATTCATAAGGGACATAGAGAACGACCTAGTCAATATGGAAAGGATGGAATACATCTTCATCCTAGACAAAGGACAGGATTACCAAGAAAGATTTCACATCATAGCAGCAAGCCAAGAGAGGGAATATCTCTTGAAGAAATATCGAACTGAATCAGCTGCTAACGGATTCCTGCGACGCATACACGAACATTACCCATTTGAGATCACAGAATAATGGGATTTGATTGCGATAAGATGAAGCCAAAGTGCAAAGCATGCTGCTGCGCGCCTACTCCTATGCCTAGAGAAATCCTAGAAAGGAACCGCGATAAACTTGCGCGCGCCATGGTTGAAGAGTTTCATTTTGAAGGGCCGATTCTCACAGAAGATTCATTTAAGAATCCGAAATCAGTCAAGGAAGGTGAAATGGTATTGCCAATCGGAGAGCCTGATCCAGGCGGTACGAATCAACGCTGTCCATTTCTAACCAAAGACTGGAAGTGCAATATCTATGAAGACAGACCTTTTGTTTGTCGGGAGTTTGGCAAAGAATCTCATCTCATGATGCATTGCAAGTTTCAAGATAAGGATGGACGAGTGAGATCTCGACAAGAGCAAAGGATGATCGAAAGAAAGCAGTGCAGAGGCTCTCATGCTCTTCATGATGCCGTCATGAAAGATAAGGATGGTAACCCAGTAAAACTTGAGATTCTAAAGGGAGAATGATGCGGTTTAGCGAAGCGATGAAAGCCTTGGAAGATGGCTATGCAGTAAGACGAATTGATTTGAATAATCCTCTTTTGCCTGGTGATATTGAAGGATCAGAATATGAGGCCGACTTCTCCACTGAATGGGAACTTTACTCTTCACCATTGTCCTTTATCCAAGTCATGCAGACCATTACCGAAGGCGACCGCTTCCAGCGTAAAGGATGGGATTCTCATGTCTACTTTGAAATGCACGGGGGTATGATTTTTTGCGAGCGACCAGACCTCACCCCTGAAGATTTCTTAGCGAATGATTATGTGTTTGTTGGAGTTGCTCCTAAATGAAAGTAATCGCCTATTATCGAGTTTCTACCGAAATGCAAATTGAAAGCGGCGCGGGACTATCTGCTCAAGAGGATATCTGCAAGCAATGGGCTCAAAAAAATGGTTTTGAGATTCATCACTCATTTGTAGAAAAAGCCATTAGCGGAGCCGCTCCACTAGATAAACGCCCTGCTCTTTTTAATGCTATTTGCTCCTTGGAACCAGATTCAGTCTTGCTTGTGTCTAGATTGGATCGCTTGTCTCGAGATCTTTATGGGGCACTGCTTATTGAAGAGATGATTAGAGATAAAAAATCTAGGATTGTTTCAGCCGCAGGTGAAGGCACGGATAGCGCTGATCCTGGTGCGAAAATGATGAGGGACATGTTCCGCGTGGTAGCGGCTTTTGAAAGAGACATTACGCGCGTTCGCATCAAGTCCGCTCTAGCAGCAAAGAAAGCCAGAGGAGAAAGAGCTGGTTCTTTGAGGTTCGGCTTTATGGTTGGACCGGATAAAAAACTCGTCATTAATCCTGCTTGCATTCCGCATCTCGAAAAGATGAAAGAACTTCGATCGAAAGGTGTTTTCATGGCTGATATAGCCCAGGAAATGAATAAATTGGGTCTTCTAAATAGAAAAAATAAACTCTGGACGCATGATAGTGTCTGGCGCGCCTTGAGAGCGCACGGCATTAAAACCGCGCATCCTATAAAGAGGAGTTGGTCGTGAGTAGAGAGGTTCTTATCACCATTGAGAACGCATTTTCACAGGCTAGAATGACAGCCGATGATTATCTAGGATCGGCTATCGATATCCTGGACAAGCATGAGATGCCATATAAAGTTTCGGATGCAATTGAACTCGCTAAAGTCATGGCGACTGATTTTAACACCGCCATCATCTCTATGAAACTTCAAGAAATCAGAGACGCGATCGAGGACAAATAATGTACATACCCGATGAAGACTGGGATGCTTTGATTAACCATATAGCAGATCTGGAAAAGACCTTTCAAACCATCAATGAGCGCCAAGTGATCGTAAATACGAACCTCATTCATGGAGTGTTGAACGTCCTCATTAATATGCAGGACTCTCCTCTTCCTGTGGCCAAGCCGACTGAAGTAATCCCTAAGCATAGGCGTATCCGTGGACATTATGGAAAGAATTCCTTTACATTCAGGGACATTCCTAGAGGAATACGCAAGCGAAAAGATTGGATTAATGGACTGGTAGAATGTATCAAAAAGGCCAATGAATACGGGAGTTCTGGGGTTCGATTCCTTCATATAAATCCGATAAAAGCCACTAAAAACGGCAAATGGACGACCCATATCGATATCGACTACGCCCGAGATTAAAATAAAGTCTTCGGATTGCCTTTAGTCTACATGTGTTGCATAATAGGGGTGTTTTAGAGAGGAATTATGGCACAAAAAATAGATGAGGCGATTAGACACGGACTAGCATGTCTTTTTGTTGGATTATTGAGCGCAGGATTCTTTGCATTTTGCTTGTACGGCTATGGGTTAGGTTGGATGGCTGCCATAGGTGGTTTTATTGGCGGCATTTATAGCTACCACCAGTTCGTTAAGGAAGAGGAAGAAGCTATTGAGAGGCGTTTAAAGGAAGCTGATCGCCAGACTGCCGTCGCTGCGAAACGAACTCGTTCTCCGTCGCGTTCCCTACGCCTCTAGCCGCTGTTTTTGCTCCCTGTCCTGTTAGGTTTAGCAGCTCGGCTCCGGCACGCTCCATTAAGTTTAAGTTATTGGATTTAGAAGCTAGGATAGCGTCTTCTACTGCAGTTAGGAATTTTGGATTTGTGATTAATTTGGAAAGACCACGAACTCCGGCTAAGCCGCCAATGCTCACTGCTGCAGGTGCAAAATTACCAACAAAAGCTTGTGAAAAAGAATGAAGGATATCCGCAACCGCTGCCATGTTTATAATGGTAGTTCCAGATTGACTTGTGTTTAAGAATTTATTCGCCGATTCTGCGATGTTTCCAGAAAGCTTAGCCAATCTCTGCAACCGCTCGAAATCCTGCTTAGGCATCAATTCTCTTAAAAGATCCTCATTCTTTCCTTTTTTAAGGGCATTCCCTACCTTTCCGAACTGAATCTGATCCTTTACGTTTTGCTCCAGAGACTTTTCTAATAGATCGTCGATCTTGTATCGCTTGAGATCATTAAAAAGATCGCGCCCTTCTTTACTCGACGAAAGAGCATTTTTCACGTCCCGAATTCCAGCAGCCGAATTCATTTTATTCAAAATCGTTGCTGGATCTTGCGTTTTCAGTACATTAGAAATATTTTGATTTCTAAAGGTCTTTGCATGCTCGCTGAAACGCTTATTAGCCATGTTCCATTCTTTCGCGAAAGTAGGGTCTACCTTGCCATGCGCAGAAATGGTTTCATCGAGTGCTTTTACAGCTTTTTTGAGGAGCTGTTTGGCCCCCCCTTGTACTTCATAATCGATAATGTCATTGAGTGCGATCTTGTCATTGATCAGATCATTGATACTTGCGGACTTGATATCGCCTGCAGGGGTCAAAACATCCGATTTAAGCTTGTTGAGTGCCTCCAATACAGCTTTTTGCTCGCCAGATTTTATAGAGCCAGGTGTCAAAGACTCTTCAAGCTCCTTGACTACATCTCCGACCTTGCCTGTGAAGACTTGGAAATTTCCTCCACGTTTGCGAGCTGAATTATAGAGATCCCTGGCTTGGCTTAATGTGGTGTCTTTGTGTTGGCGGATCGCATTTTGAACAGCTTCGCCTGCTTGATAATGAGTTTGAAATCGCGATTGTCCTATGGAATCAGCAACACCCTTGTATTCATCAATGATTTGCTTGGAGAGTTGTTTTTTGAAATTCTCCAGTGATTCCCCTGCCAATGCAGATTGAGCGAGTTGGTTTTGCACGAACTTAACAAGACGACTATCTGAAAGGGATCCAACATCAAGCTGGACGCCTGCATCTCGCGCATCTCGAATAAGCTGCTTTTGGATATCAATAGATTTAGAGGGAGTGAGTTTAGCCACGCCTTTAGCCACAGTTTGTCTGGGGCTTGCAATAGCCCTTCCCAACCCTCGTATACCGCCAGGTGTGAGTGCTCCAATTCCTCCCGTAATAAACTGTCCAAGCGGTCCCAACTTACTCTCTTCGCCAACCTGCATGCCGCCTGCAAGCCCCGCAAGCGACGCAACCCCTCTTGCACCTCCGACTCCGCCAAGGGCTGGGGACTCTCCCAGGAATCTACCGAATTTCTCGAGCGCTCTTTCAGTGGCGCCTTCAGGCTGTGCGAGAGATTTATCAGAGCCGTATTGCTTGCCTGTACGAGCTTGTTCTTCTCTGATTTCTTCGTAGGTTCGTAGGTGATCTTTTGCAAAGTCTTTTAACCATTCAGGGGCATTTTTTTCAGCTTCTTGAAGCTTAGAAAGATCGCCGCCAGTTTTTTCAACCACTGTTTTTAACAGATCGTATGCTGTTCTGGGAAGAGCCTTAAGCCCTGCCACTGCGGATTGACCTACAATTTGACCTGGACGTTCAACGAATGTCTCATAGGCTCCTCGCTTAGGGGCTCGTTTAAACTGAGCGAATTGACCAAGCGAGTCATTATTCTGCTCAGATGACTCCTGTTGCCCTCTTCTGTATTGCGAGAAGTCTGTTGTTGAACTCATTGCAATCCTCCAGCTCTAGCTCTTTCGACCATATCCTGTGGGATATCATACACGTTTCCTTGAGCATCGCGCATCTCCACTGTAGGTGGACTACTTCTTGAAGAGGTCGATCCTTCTAGTCCAAAGATGTCGGAAAGTGCTTTGAGTTTGCCCTTTAGCTTGGCATCCGTATCCCATGAGGTGGGAGCCAAGCTTTTGATGTAGTTAAAACGCTCTTTGGAGATTGTGCCCCTTGGATTCAAAAGAGGGATCAAATTAGAGATGAAAACTTCGCTCAAAGTATCCAATTCGGCGCGTTGCTGTCTTCCTTCGGGCGTAGCGCCTGTTGGGCTCCAACCTGTATAACCACTCTCCAAGATCTCATTTACGCGATTGTAGGCGTCCTGAACGTGTCGTTTTGAGTCCGCACCTCCAGGTTTTCCAGCATTCTTGGCTTTGATGATCTCTTTTTGGAGCGCAGGGTCTAAAGCATCGATATCTCCGCTGATTCCTTGAGATTCGAGAGCTTGCCTTCTTTTTTGAGATTGAATCTGCTGCTGTTTTTGTCCGAGAACTTGCAGAGCTTGCTCTTGTCTTTCAGGGGAGACGTTTCTAAGAATCTGTCCAATCGCATTATTCACTGCTTGAGGATCCTCGGAAGAATTGGCTTGAGACAGGATATCATCGATCGAGCTTCTCTCTTGAGCGCCACGAATCCCTCCGCTTATATTCGAGCCAATAGCTCTGCCTATTTCAAATGGTGATGGGGTAGCCATTAAAAGCCTCCTGTTTGTACGCCAGTGTAGGGGTTATAAACGAACTCATCACGCTCAAATCCCTTCCTGGCTGGCTCAAAGGTATCCATTATAGATTCTGATTGCCCAGTTTTTGGCCTATTAAATGAATTCAGGATCCCTTCGATGTCTTTACCAAAAGTTGGGCCACTAAGATATCCGCCTATCCCTTGAAGAGCCGCATCCCAACCCGATTGTTCAGGTGCAGCCCCTGGGCCTTGCCCTAAAACTTGCCCTAGAGCTGCCGCCTTTCTATTCTGAGCCTGTTGCGCATAGTCCATGTAATGTTGATTGATGATGTCATCCATATTGACACCCGCTCTAGCTAACGTGTCTTCAAGCCCTGTTCCTCTTTGCAGCCCACTGGCGATAAAGCCCTGTTGGATTTGCGGAGTAGTTTGATTTCTGAATCGATTGCGAGCAGGCTCTGCAAAAGATCTTTCAAAATCCGCCTCATTCGGATTAAATAAATCTGAGTAAGGTCCGCTTCCATTGAGGGATCCAAGTAGATCGTCGACGAGTTGTCTCTGCTTTTTTTGGATATCGGTTTCTTTGCTCTTTTCGCGTCCAAAAAATCCTCCTGCTGCACCCCCAATGAGTCCGCCAGCGGCTGTACCCCACGGACCAAAGAAAGAGCCAATCCCAGCCCCAGTAGAGGCTCCTGACGCCGCTCCTTGATAATCAAATGCCATATATTCTCCTACGGACTAAGTTGTGTCCAAACAACTGCAGATGAGGTGCTGTGTTCGGTCAGCATTTCAACCTTCAGTGTGCTTGTGTTTATATTTATATCACCATTGCTTAAAAAGACATCCGTTGTTTGACCATCCGCATCTCTTTGATAAATATCGGGCTTTTTATTCAATTGGATAGCTAAATCTCGGTAAGCTGTTTCTAAAAGGCGCAATAGCTCCTCATTGGAGATATTCTCTCTGTTTCCTACCTGAAGATATTCTGCTACTTTTGCCATCTTTCCTCATGGATTGGTGAGAAGACCTGGCTCGCAGTGTATGCGAATCGAGGTGATCAGCGTCTGGAAACCAGCGCTTTCATTTCTCATTACAATCGTTATAAAATTTGCTTCTTGGTTTACTTCAACAGCTACCCAAACCTTTTTCTTAGTCGTTGTGCTCGGCGATGCAACGTAAGCTGTTTTAAATGGAGATGACTCTTCATCGATGTAAAAATCGACGAACATATCCCCAGCATTCGAATCTACTAAAAACTCTACATGGGACATGTTGATCATTCGGCCTTGATTTCTCCATGGATTAAAAGGGATAGTCTGAGCCTCAAAATTAATCAGCTTGGATACGGTTCCACCTGTCGTATATGCAGTGAAATTACGTGAATCAATATCTACAGTGATGCTTGCAAGAGACGCAGCCGTCACAGTTCCTTTCATGCTGTTGATTTCATCCATGCCGCCAACATTCACGAACACTACACGATCGCCGATCTGAAAAGCCGACGGCTCTACAGTTACAACCGCAGCGGAAGCCTGAGTGATGTTTGTGACATCCACGAAATAGTCGTCATAATCCTGATTGATCTGATAGACAAAGCCGAGGTCATCTCCAGCTAATGTCTTTTGAGTTACAGCCTCGATGCCTATCCTATTCCATACTTCCTCAGTCTCATCCATCCGCGCCCATGCAGGATTTTGAGTCTCGTCGATCTCATCCCAAGTGAGATCTTGCCCTTGTATGGTTTGACCAAATACAGAGAAGCGCTGATCAAAAACTGACCATGTGCTCTCTTCATAGTTGTAGACTAAGACCTGATCTTGTGTGAGAGGCGTCAAATTAGAAAGATTGGATCTAAAAGAGAACAGAAACTGTCCATTTATCCGATCAAAACCCCCATAGCATAGGTCAAATAGGGACTGATCGATATCATCAGAGGTGAATAAAGGCACTTTATTATCGAACCTAACAGACTCTCGCCCATCCGTGGTGATAGCGCCTGGCTTTCCCAGGGATTTTACTTCGTAATTCCATTGGACAACGGAAAAAGCTGCATCGGTACCTAAAACAGAGGGTATTTTTCTTGGGAAGTAGGGGTTGAAAGCGTCTCTTGTCTTTTCTAAAGTCCAATCCGATCTCTGGAATCTTGCGACGATTACATCTCCTAAAATGATGGCCATCTTAAGTACGTCAGAGGTGTCGAATTGAATTAGCCCCGATCCTGGAACGTTGAATTTATCCCCATTCCCCCCAGCGTCCTTGATCCCAGAGAACAAAACGCCCTGATTGTATGTCGTGACCGTTGTGGTTGGAACAAAGAAGTTAAGGCGCTCTCCAAAATAGATCACTGCTACCGCTCGAACCACATCTCCAATCGATGCAGCTGGCTCTTCTACATCTGGATTATCCAAGGCACAGAAGAAGTCCCCCACCGATGTCCCATCATAAAAAAAGACAGCCGAATTATCTTGTCCACCCGTCTGTGGGGCAACCGTCATGCCGCTGCCAGTAAAAATGAACCTTTGAGAGCCATCTTTTGTTAAATAGGTCGTGCCCGACACGTACTGATCGTTAGCGGCAATTCCAAAATTGAAGGTTGGATCTAGAGCTAAAATCCGAGCATTGAATGGAATCTGATCAAATTCATTCGTTGTGGTGTTGTATCTATACAGGAATTCTTTGCTGATGGCTAAAAGTTCTCTGTCTCCTGTCGGGAGGATATTTTCAAAAAGACCCATCACTCTGGTGCCATCTGAGAGACGATTGGCAAATTGTGAAAAGCCTAGGCGCGATTGGAGAACCTGTCTATAGATGTAGGCATTCTTGAGAGTTTCAAAAGAGTCAGCAGGGTCTAAGAAGTTAACGCCACTTCTGTCTAACCCTGACCTAAATCCTGTGATCTCATAGATTTCCATTAAATCGCCCAAAATTGGATTCGGTATTGATACACTCCTGTAGGACCATCGGAGGTGCGCACTCTTAGATTAAGGCCACTTACTTGATCTGCACTTCCAAATCTCATAGGAAATTGGAGCGTAGCAGTGTTTCCAGGATAAATAGGCAAGCAATAGGCTTGGCAAATACTACCGGCACACTTAAACGAGCCGAAAGCCATTGCGTTTGAGCTGTCGTTTTTAAAAAACCACACATTTCCGTAGCAGCCATCTGGGAGAGCTACGATATTCTGATAGGATCCAGTGATGTTAGCTGAGCCGCTGATAAAGCCAGGAACAGCCTGAAAGATCCCATCCGAATTGCGGTAGAAGCCTGCATTGCGTCCATTGACCTGCTTGATGTAATAGACCCCATCAAAGCCAGTGGCAATGGGAGCATCTGCAGGCGCTCCTGTAGCTGTATCCGCATAGTTCATCATGTTGACAGCTCTATGATGGCCGTCTTCATCAGCGCCTATATTCCAAAAGTGATCGTTATTCATGGTCGTTTCGGTATAGGCAGTGTTTTGTTGACCTGGGGTCGTGTTTTGCTTTACAGACTTAGTCCCATCTGGCCATAGCGAATTCCAGACCATTTTACTTTCCCTTGCCTACGCGATTAGGCTTTACTCTTGGTTTTTTTGAATATCCCATTTTCTTTTGAGCGCGGCTAAATGCGCCTGAAATATCCGCAGGTTTAAGAGCAGGATGGTTAGACTCCATGCCGATTTTTTCATCGTAGTCCTCCAAAGCTTTTGAGAACTTTTTTCCTGAAACCATTTTCCCTGGCTTAGATAATTTCTTAGAGCGAACCATAGCGTCTGACTCATCTCTTCGAGCCTTATAGCTTTGCTTCTTTTTAGACTCTTTTCCTCTACGCTCGCCGAGAGATTCATCCATCCGGCTGCGACCGCTTTGTTTTTTCATTAGCACTTCCCTCGGCCCATTTTCTTCTTAGAGCCTTTTTTCTTTGGTTTGTATCCTGATTTTTTAGCTTCATTCAGAGCGATGGCCACTGCTTGCTTGCGTGGGCGGCCGCCTACTTTCATTTCCGTCTCTATGTTTTGTCGGATGTCTTTTTCACTTTTTCCTTTGACCAGTGGCATGGCTATTTTCCTTTCTTTTTGAGTTGAGGATATTTTTTATATACTTGGGCTTTAATGCCTGCTGGATTAGGGGCATTATGAGCCAGTTTTAAAGCTGATTTTGCCTTGGTGAGCGTGGGGATAGGAAAGCTTCCCGATGGAGCACCACCACTTGGTCCTGCAAAGTCTCCTTTAGGAACATTTTTATATTTCCCTACGTTGGAGCCGCCTTCACGTTTTCGCATTTTAGAGGCTTCTTTTGGCGAGACTTTCTGGGATTTTGATATCTTAATTTTTTTCATCGTCAAAACCTTGGCATTGCACGTTGTTGTTTGATTTGGTTGTGTGTTCTAGTCATCAGTAATCGTCTCTGCCTCTGAAAAGTTCGCTCAATGCGAGCAAGTGACGCTTCGTCAAACCTATAGTCTGCGGCGTAATCACGAGCAGCGCCGTAAGCCAAATAGCGCATCCAATAATCATATGGGAGCTGAGGGTCTCCTTCATCGGAGAAGGTAGGAACGATTTTATATCCATAAATCTGAACCAAGTAAGAGGTGTTGGGGATAGTTCTAAAAACCATCTCATTGCCATAGTAGAGCATCTGAGTGGGATATCCAGGAATCAGTACATCGGTGTTGTTTATGCCCCATTCACTGTAAAATTCACCTGGGTTTTGAAATATCCACAGTTGATTCCATGAGATCGATCCGTCTGGTGGGTCTAAAAGAGAGATGAACGCTTCTTGTGAGATATTGGTGAAATTAGAGCTAGCGCCCACATCATTGAAGGTGTAGACGCCAGTGGTGTTTGACTCGTCGATTGTAAAAGAGAGCGTCCCAAACTGCTCAAAGACCTTCACATCGTCAGACATCGTCAGATTGATGAAGTCATTGAGGTACCTAAACAAAGTAGGATCGTTCTGGTCGGGATCGTTTTCATTGCGACGGCTTAGCGCTAGCCGCATTGTCCTTAAGCAATCAGAGACAAACTGTGCCATTTTTTAGTCCGCGTATACTGTTCTTAATGAAAAGCGAGGTGTGACGCCTGCCTTTCTTGTTTCTTTGCTTCCATCTGCATTGTCAAACCACTTCCACACGGGAGTCCCGCGATCAGCTAAATGTTGGATTACTACGCGAGGCAAGTCATAGGTTTTGCCTGGAACGAGCTGATCTCTAAGCTTTGTTCGGTCATAATGGATCATGTCATTCGATAGGTAAACAGGGAGGGGATTAGATGGTTGATCATTCCGTGTAAAAACCACTCTCTCATGAGGATGTAGCTCCGTAGGTGGTACTTTGATTGGGTAGCGGAGAACTTTTAGGCGCTTGTTGTGTTCGCGCGCTTTTCGGTTGTAGCGAATATAATCTGTAAGTGTCACAAGAGGCATATCCTCCATGTCAACTTCTTCAGGTTTTTGTACCATCGAAGTGGTCAATTCTTTAGCTGCTTCTTCTTCTGTTTTTTTAACTCGTGCCATATTAATCTCCTGGTTCTCCATAAAAGAAGAACGTGTTTTCTACTAAGTTAACCTTTCCGCCTTCGGTATAGGGGGGAAAGTTGGTGGAATCGATGTCCTCAAAAGTGATGGGGTCTTGAAGCTTAAAAGCATCATCTCCTATCACAATGATTCGGTATCGATTGTTGTTCAGTTGGTCTGCTCCGTGTTGCGGCACAGGCATCATCCCGTTGAGATTGGTGAGTCGGATAAAATCGAAGGTCGAGAACCCATGCGCCTCGGTCGTCGTAATGACGCAAGGATCGCTGAGACTTACACTGAGTATTTCCGCCCTATGGGGCAGTTGACCTATCGCCGACATTTCTCTCTCCATTTAAAGAGGGACTCGCGTTTTAGACGAGTCCCCAAACTCCTTCCGCACTTGGCGGACGAGCCATTAAGTGAGCAAGTCGCCCAAATCAATCAGCTGTCCCCACTTGTAAACCTCAATGAGGAATACGTCGCCGTCTGCGCCCATGACGGCAGTGCCTGCAGTCAAAGCGTAGGTAGCTGGGTCGTACTCAAATGGGTTTGGGTTGTAAGGATTCAACGCGCTGTAGGGAGCTACTTGCGGGTTGTTCAACGTGATTACTCGCGTCTCGATATCACAGCGGCCGCCTGAAACCCAAGCTGGGAAGCTTGTAGAATCGATTGGCTCGTCTGTGATGACATCGCGCAAAGAGAAGGTCGTGGATGACAGAACAGTGATCAAGAATCTGTTGTTGTTCAACGGATCCATACCACGTGCTGCCACTCCTGGACCAACATTGCCAAGGTCAGTGATGCGAACGATCTGATCAGACTGGAAGCCATGCGCTGCAGTCGTAGTTACAACACAAGGATCAGCCTGAGTCACGCCAGCAATCAATGCTCGGAACGCAGGAACCCCACCAGGCGAATCGGCTACAGTAAAGCCGTTAGTGGTGGTATTCAGAAAGTTAAAGGACTGAGCAGCTGCGCTATCGATGACTTGCATCTGCTTCGCTTGTGCTGCTGCCAATTGATTTCGGAACCAAACCGAGATCGGAAGGTTACCAGCCGTGGCTGCCCACTTGGTGATGTTATTAAACACCACTTTGTCAGGCTGCCAGCTAAACTGGAAAGTATGGGCCGTACCAGCCGATATGAACTGATAGGCTTCGGTGCAAGTCTGCCCTAAAAATAGATCTGCCATGTTGTCTCCTTAAGCTTACGCTTGTGTTGAAAGCAGGGTTACGATGTGGGAGTCATCCAAGATCGCAGCATTGAACCATGCGCTAAAGCCCATGGACTGAAATCTGTTGAGGTAGTCGTTGAATCCAAGCGGCTTCAAGATCATCTCGGTTGACACTTCGTCGATTCCTACATATCCATAAGCGTTAGCGGCTATGAATGTGTTGTAAAAAACGGGTGGGTTAGCATCCGATACAGTAACGAGGGTAGAAGTTACCCAGCGCGCTTCGTCCGTGGATCCGAATTCGGCCTGCAAAACAGGGTCTTGAGAACCGTATTGAGAGGTTGGAACGAAGTTGTCTAGCGAACGGATATCTGGCTTCATTTTTACGTGAGCAGTTACCCAGTATGCCGGTTCCACAGGTCCGGTTCCAAAACGCGAAGTTCCTTCGATGGTAGGCGCCATCTTTTCGCTGTCGTTTTGGTCTAGATAGGTGATCGCTCTCTGAACGTCGATCATCGTTAATTCTGTAATCGCGTTGCCATTGGTCCCGTTTAGGCAAGAAATTTGTGGGACAGAACTTGCGAAAACATCGCGTGTTACCTTATCCAGCATGGTGTGCATGCTTTGTGAAAGGTTATCAGCTGTCTCATTGGCAGTGTCATCTTCAACGACGAGGATAACTTTGCGAGAAAGCAATACAACCTGACCAAATTCTTGGATGGTAACGTTGATGTCGAATTTGTTGACTTGTACAGGTGCGGGATCCGCATCTTGCGATAGAACCACTGGATCCGAAGGCAAGTTCTCTTGTCTTCTAAATGCCATGGTATCTGTGTTTTTTTGTGGCAGCGTAAACGCCCGACCAAATAGGTTATGGACGCATCGTGGCTTGCTCCTTTGAAGCAACGCACGCTGTGCCCATCTATCGCTCATTGAGCCATAGTTTGAGGTTGTTGTAACGGACATGAGGCAGTCTCCTTAGCGACCTACCTACGCTTACGCTGCGACTGCCTCCACGCGTTAAATTCTGAATCGCTCATGGCCATGACATCTACACTTTGATTCAATCCGTGTGCTTTTGGGAGAGTTGCAGGATTACCTGGCGCATCTCTTTTTGGCAACGGAGCTGGTCTAAGTAAGGCTTTTTGCTTTGGGCTTAAAGCATCCATCAAGGTCCATGCCTCCTCATATCTATTCGGCGCGTCTTCAATCGCACGGGCGAGGTGCGGTCTTTGTTTCAAAAATTCCGATAGTTTGTCGTTTATGTCGGCTGCCTTTTCGGGATTCTGCGAGATCCAAGTGGTCTCTAAAACTTCCCTTACAGCTTGCCTCTTTACATTTCCTAACTCTTTTCGAGAAACAGGCTCTTGATCGGAATCATCTGACTCAGGAGCAGAAGATGCGGCAGCTTGTTGCTGTCTCATCAGCTGTTCTTTGTACCATCTGGCTTCTTGCTCAGTGTCTTGTCTTTTCCTTCGCTCTTTTTGAAGCGCGGAAAGGGGCACTTGTTCCTCTTTTGGAGGTTCTTGAGCAACCGCTTGACCAGCATCCTCAGCCGCAATCGGCTCTTGAGCTGGAATCGGCAACTCTTGCTCTGTATTCTCGGCAGGAACGGTCTCTGCACTCATCTTTTACCCGTTGTTAGCGTGAAACAGCCTTTCACGATGGCAGTAAGGAAAGCCCCTTACTTCGGCATAGCGCCCTTTGCTTGCAGGTAGGCGACACCTGTGAGGTTGTACTCTACTGGGGGCTGATGCCCATTTTGGTCTTTAGGAGGAACTGTCCAGAGCCATTCACATATCCCTCTTCGATTGCACACCCAGAAGACAATCGTGTTGGTGATACGGCCTGGAAATTCGGTCGACACAGAGATTTTCATGCGTGAATCTACGCCGTCGAATCGCTCGTGAAAAATAACAAAATAACGTTCCGTCCTATTTTGGTTTTGCATGACGATCGTTTCGATAGCCTTGTTGAGATAGAATTTGAGCAACTCCTTCTCATCAATGAATGCTGGATCAACCAACAGTCCTGGCGTTTCGATGATTGCATGCACCGACATGATTACATCCCGCTCATTCCACGGAGTGAATCAACTTGTTTTTGTGCTTTTTGGAGCAAACCGTTTGCCTTCTTTTGGTCAGCATTCATGCCTGGTCCGCACTCAGGTTTTACCTGACGAGCAGCTTTCATCGGATTGTCTTTGTAGGAACACATGCCTTTTGCATTGTCCATAAACTTTCCTCCGCCGCTCATTTTTGCTTTATCGTATCCCATGATTTAGCCTCCTTTGGCTATACTCCACACCATACGGTGTAAAGTATTTAATATCATATAGTTTTTTATTGAGGATTTAACCCAAACAACTCCGCTTCGGTTCGAGCTTGCTCTGCCGACTGGACTTGCTCCACAGATCCCTCAGTATCCGTGTTCAATCGATCGGATTGCGCCTCAACCTGTGCTTTTTGCGCCTCTCGACCCAATGCTTCTTGCTGCACAAGCATGTTGACGAACTGCAATACATCGAGGATTCGATCGTCATTCATCTTGGCTATTTCAGTGATTGTCTTAGCTCGGTCCAATGCTGCTTGCGCAATGTTTTGTTGAGCCTCGGATTCTCTCTCGTCTTTGAGCGCGAGATCAGATAGGACTCTAGCGCGTCGTTCTTGAGCGAGAGCAAGTTTTTCTTCTTTGTTAGCGTTGAGTTCTTCCAGCTCTGCTCCCTGGATTTGGGCAGCAGTTCGTTGTACTTGTTGCTGTGCAGCTTGCTGTTGCTCAATAGCTTCTTCCAGATCGGAGAGACCCGCCATGCGAAGGGCTTTAATAATTTCGGTTTGGGGAACATCAACGATGCCTTCTCGCTTGAGGTTAACGATTTCGTAGTAGTAGGCGTCTTTCTGAGATTGAGATCGGACGCCTTCTTTGATGACTGCGTCGTATTGCTCGAACTCTCGCTTGTAGAACTGCTCGGTTGGATCCTCGCCCAGGATGCGCTTCACTTTTCCAGGAGGCATGTTCAGCTGAATCGCTTTGCCGACTAATCCTCCGAGGATTTGCTGGCTCACTTCGATGTTGTCGAACACTTTGCGGTTAGAACGTAGACCCTGCGCGATGCGCACTTGAGCAAGCCTGCCGCTGATTTGAGTGTTGCCCTTGTCATCGATACCAAGCACAGATTCATTGACGTTTGCCAAGGTGAGAGACAACTGGTCGATGATGGCTTGGTACTCGATGAGGGCCGGATTTGCGCCGCCGCCGCGCAATTCTTGCACTGAATCCATTCCAGCGGGTGCATTCTCGGGATCTATGCCGATCAGCTTGTTTTGACCCGATTGCTGCAGATCTTGCGGGTCTGCCACAGCGCCGATCATGTACTTGTAGCCCGTCGAGATGTCGGAATCCATCATGTCCACGATCTTCATGTGGCGCTTGTTGAAGTTCCTCTGGTTCGACCATTGTGTCGCCGAGATCCCTTGGATCCTCTGAGAAGGCATCCAGATTGAAGGCTCCATGTAGCAGATCGTCGGCACAAACGGATAGGTCTCAACGATGCCCGTTCGATCTTCCCCGTTGTAAACTTCTTGTCCGTTGAGCATAATATGCAGCTCGATGTACGGGCGCTCGACGTCTCTGATTGTCAATACGGGTGGCAAAGAAGAGACGTCTTGCCCAGTAGCTTCGAACTCCTCGCGGAGTGCTTTCACGCGACGGATTCCAATGTTCAGTGTGCGAATTTCTTCTTCATCGAGATGGGAGATGTCTCGGTAGTAGGAATTGTCTTCATCGACTAGGAATTTGCGCGTACGCGTTGTGCGGCGATAATATTGATCGTATGCCATCAGGTTCCGATTGCGGCTCAAAGTCGTGAAGTTGGGGTGATACGATAGGAATTTGTCGTCTCTGAACGCATTTTGGATGCTGTCGATTTCTTTTGGATCGACAAATGGAAGTAGCTGCTTGATGACATTGCGGTCGAGTAAATCGCGCATGATTGCGAAGGCGCAGTCGCTCAAATCGAGCCGTTCAAACGTGGGATCAAGGTAAAACTGGTTGTAGCAGCGCTTGTAAAAAGTGATATCGCCGTTCACGAAGTCTTTCGAGTAATCCATCATGATCCCAGTGAGGGACATGCCGGACTTGAACATTTCGTCGCACGAGTCTAGGTATGTGTTATAGCCGCCGCCTTTGTCCCAAACATAGTAGGAGAGTTCTGTGAGTTGATCCGCTGTTTTTTGATCAGACCCTTCAACGGGTGCGAACACAATTGAATTGAGATTATCGCGCAAATAGCCAGAGAAGAACTCTATTGGCCTGCGCATGATATTCAATTCGAGCGGTTCCCTGCCTTCTTTGTCTAATTGCAGACGCTCTTTCTGGCTCCAAGTATACCCAGACGCAGCGAGTGTATACACTTGCGCGTTTGAAACGAATGGCGACCAGAAATCATGCGCATAACGGTAGTTTTCTTGGAATTCTGACCAGATTTCTGCTCGTGTCTGCATCTATGCCCTTGTAAGAACAGGGGTTGATGCTCCCTGTTAATTTTCAAGATATACTTTATATTTTTTTATATACCACAACTATTTTGAAAAGCGTGGGTATCCATAATCACGCGGCTGAGTTACTGCTTTTATTTCTTCACACCAGCCGCAAGCGTCTTCATGGTAGGTAGACATCGTGCATCGATTGGAATAGCCTCGAGAGGTGGCGCATTCATTGCAGATCCAACAGGGATAGCCATCGTTATCGAAGTCGATTTTGTTTTTGCTCAAATGGATAAAGGAATCCATACGGGGATTGGTTCCATTCATATTCGGAGTCTCCGGTTATCTACCACGGCCTTGTGCTTCTCAAGCGCGCCCTTCATAGTGCCCACAGTTTCGAGGTGGGATACGCTTTGCATGGCGTATATAAAGGCGTCGGCATAGTGAGAGGAGAGGTCGTGGAAGGGTTCATCGATGTACTTCCCATATTGCTCGGACCATTTCTTGCGGTATTTGCGCATCCAATCGATAAGCGGCTTGGTGCGATTCTCGTTGAAGACGCAACGATCGAGCTTGAGTCGGGCGTTGGAAATGTTCGGATTTTTGTCTGTTCGAGAGAGGACATGGAACTTGGTGGGCGTATGCGCAAAGAGCTTAGCGAACTCTCGCTTGTAGGTGTTTTCAACGATGATACCGTCTTTATGAGCAGCGTCGTGAGGCAGGAAAATCGTGTGATAGAGGTATTTTTTGTCCTGTAGAAGGAACCTAGCATAGAAATCGACGCCCTTGTTGTTGTCTTCGTAGTAGTCGATGATTCGGATTTCTCCATGAATCAATTGGAAAAAGACCATCACGGTCATGTCGGTAGCGCCGATATCCATCGCGATATAGACAGATTGCAGGGCATCGTAAAGAGGAGTGTTCAGGATCCTGTTCTCGGAATAGGCTTTCTCCACGCCTAGCTGGAAGTAATAGGCATCGGAGCTTGAAAGGAAAGCCTCGGAGATAACTGAAGGGAATTCCTGTTTGATTTTATCTCCCATCATAGAGCGCTGGTGGGCATACCAGTTCTTCTGTTGCTGGGTGAATTTGTAGGCCGTTTCCTCCTCGATCTTTTTGAAATAGTCGGTAAGCGAAACGTCGATGGTGACGGGCTGAGACATGGAATAGGTAGGCTCCATGTACCAGGGGAAAAAGTGGAGATAGTAGTCGAGAGGACTTAAGTGATCATTGCCGCGCTCATTGGCCGAGTAGACCATTTCAGCGAAGAACCCTTCATTTCCTTCTCCCGTCGATTCAATGATGCTGCGAGAGTTGGCCGATAGAGTGTTTAGAGTTCCTGTGATAACCTCTTCAGCTTTGATCGGATTTCGAGCGCATGTTTTGCCGTACTCGGACACCAATACGAGCTGATAAGAGCCGCCACGGAGAGTAGTATCGACGCGGATAGAAGAGCCGCTTGCAAAGCGTATTTCGCGAGCTGAACGAGAATCAACACGGGCAAAAGGAGCAAGCCAAGCGGGAATATTATCAACAGCATGACCGATAATCTTTTTAAATATGTATTGTGCATGTTCAAGCGAATAAGAGACTATCCCAGCAGACATATTTTGAGAAAACAAAGTTTCGTCCAAGAGGTACAAAACTGCCAGGGTAGACATCCCTAATTGTCGGGCCTTCAGGATCAGGTTTCTAGTGTGTAGGCGCTCATAGACGTACTCCTGCACCGGATTGAATTTGAATGGAACCGAATTCCCATCCCGATCAACGATCTGATACAGGTTGTTGAGGCGCCATTTCTGATTTGCCAGCTTCTTTGCTTCCGGC
>Ga0172362_10001071_pt1 | contig 23173 bp, 20 predicted proteins | sample LakKivs1_kivu2a2_FD_114534 | JGI IMG/M metagenome (GOLD analysis project Ga0172362, IMG submission 114534) | Sediment microbial communities from Lake Kivu, Rwanda - Sediment s1_kivu2a2 | ecosystem: Environmental > Aquatic > Freshwater > Lake > Sediment | place: Rwanda: Western Province, Lake... | reverse complement strand
TGAGACGCTGGCATAAAACCAGACGCTTTGTCGTGCGAAAAATCTTTCACCCCGCAGCCCGAATGCTTTTGGTTCCTGGAACAGCCAATGAAGAAATAGGAACACCAGGAAGGTTCCTCCTCCGATGAGAAGAATAGGGGATGATTGTTCGACAGCATCAATCACGGTTTGATCATTGCTGAACATCGCGGTAAATGAACCAATGAAACCTAAGGAGGGGTTGGTCACCCAGATGATCAGCCAAGGAAGTAACCCCCGTATCAGAAATACAGCGAGGAGAAGCCCCCAGATGAGGAACCATCGTCGTGCGCGTTCACTCATCGTGGTCAGAACGTCAGCGTTGATCACCGCGTTGTCAAGACTGCTGATTGTTTCAAACGCACATAGTCCAAGAACAGTAAGAATGATGGACAGCACATCAAACATTAGCTGGATATCGTACTTGAGATGTTAAAACTTTTTTCTTTTCTCAAGGAATATCCTTGCACGTTTTTGCAGCGAGCGGCGAGGGCTCTTCGTCTGTTTTTGAACAAACGCCAAAACATGGTCCTTCTTTTCTATTGTATCAAAAAACATGTCGAAGGAATCAATCGCTTTCTCTGCGATCACCCGTTTGCATTCCTCGGTGAGATGAGGTGTTGTCAAAAGCGATTCAACCTTAAGGAGCTGATCAGTAATCTTAGGTATAAGATAGGGTTTTGCTACCGCAATCGTCCCTGAGTAACCAACAAGGTTCGCGACGGTGACCATGTATTCATCGTGCAGAAAACTGTAATATGTCTCAAAGATTTTATCAAATTGCTTTTTGGTGTCAACCTTCGTGAGCTGGGCAATAATAAACAGAACCTGCCAGATGATAATCCGATATTTACTTTTTAGAAAAGGGACGATGGTATCAAAATACGGATACATTTTTTCTGGGTACTCTTCACTGAGCTCCATTAAAACTTTTCCGCAACCATAGCGTATTGCTGCTTTCGGTGAGTTCATTCCTTCGATGACGTGAGGGAGTAAGCGAAAATCGTGTTTCACTGCCTTGTAGAGTGCTTCTTTTGGTTTGTTTTTTTGTAGGAGAATCTCTTCTATATTCTTCATCGTTCATCTCCTCAAATATCTCGTCTTTTAAATAAGAGATAGGCAAGTAGAATCGGTATGAATAACCAAAGGAGATGAGCAAAGAGTAACAGCGGTGTGCTCATGTAGTCAGGTAAATTGACTGAGAACCCCATCATGCTGATATCGTTCATCCCGAAGGCTTTCATCACCGTCATCTGCGTCAGATCAGGAACACTGAATAATGGTTCGATCCAGAACCAGTCTGGGATGTTTCCCGTCATTAAATCATCGAGTGTGTAACCTGTTCCGAGTACCACTGCGAAAAAGACGGTCCCAATGATCATACCCCAGAACAAAATAACGAGACCACCACCAATCGAGGTGATACGTCGCTTGCAGTAGGCGGAGATACAAATTGATAAACTGAGAACAGTCACCCCAAGCAAGATAGTCAAGCCAATGAAAGCAAGATAGCTGAGCCATGATTCACTCCCCACGGTTGCGGTTATTAGTATTCCTCCAAGACCAAATCCTATTAGTACTGCAGCCACAATGACTGATCCCAACCCTAACAGTTTTCCTAGCAACACCTCAAAGCGTGTCACCGGACAGGTTAAGACCACGTGGAGAGCACCACTTTCTGCTTCTCCTGAAATCGTGGAAAAACCAAGAAGAATCGCGATCAAAGGGATAAGAATCGTTGAGATACTCAGTAAACCAAATACCGTACTTTGCATATCCCCAAGGGCGCTGTCACCACCTGATTGCCCGCCAGCTAGATAGGAAAACACGATGACGAGCAGAAAGAGAAGAACGGTGAGCAGAATGATCCACCTGTTTCGTATATTATCTAAGAATTCTTTTTTTGCAATCGTTACAATGGGTCGCACATGAACGTCAACCATTACGCACCACCCCCGATGAGTTTAATAAAGGTGTCTTCAAGAGACGGTTCGATGGTTTTCAGATTCAGAATGGTGAGTCCTGCTTCTTCGAGTTTTGCGATAATCTTACTACGTACCGACGATTCACAGGTCACAAACAAGGTGTCACCTTTCGCTTCGAGGGCATCAATACCCTGCATCCCTGAGAGAACGAGTGGTACTTTTCCTCCAAGCCCTTGAATCGTAATTTCTAGTTGAGGTTTCATCTTGAGATGTGAGCTCAGATTTGCTACGGTATCTTCTGCGATAAGTTTTCCTTTGTTAATGACAGCGACCCGGTCGCATAGCTGTTCAACCTCAAAGAGGTTGTGTGACGAAAAGAGAACTGTTGCGCCTCGCTCGTTCACCATCCGTATTTTATCTCGTATGATTTTCGCCCATCGCGCATCAAGACCTGAGGTCGGCTCATCAAGAATATATACTGATGGATTACCTATCAATGCTTGGGCAACACCAAGGAGCTGCACCATGCCTTTTGAAAACGTCCCGACTTTCCTGTTCATCGCAGACTCCAGGCCAACCTCTTTAAGTAAGGGTTGTGCTACCGAACGGTCCACACCTTTGAGCTCACAGAAAAAATGTATGGTTTGTAAGGCAGTGAGATTATCATAGAAGGCGACTCGCTCTGGTAGGTATCCAATATGTTTTCTCGCGCTTCTACTCTCCCCATTCATCCGGTATCCATGAATAGTTATCTCACCAGTATTGACATGAATCAACCCAAGGAGTGCTTTGATCGTTGTTGTTTTCCCAGCACCATTTGGTCCGAGAAAACCAAAGATTTCACCACTGCGAACCGTGAATGATACGTTGTTGACTGCTATGACCTCTTTATAGATTTTCGAGAGATGAGAAATCTCAATCATGGTTGTTCCCGTCACCATTTTTTTTGTTGACGGAAGAGTAAATTTTCCTTTTAAGGAACAACTTGGGCAGGTAATCAAAACAGATTCTCCAGAATTCCCCTGGATGGTCACATGTGTTTGACAACGAGGACATTTCACAAGCTGGGTAACCATATGATGACGCTCCTCTGAAACAGGTGGTATGAATTTGATAAATTCTTATAAAACCTTTGTTTATTTTATAATTATCTATTAGATATTAATTTTATCTCGAGAGTATTTTTAAGAATTCTCTCCATATCTATTTATTTTTACTCTTAATGTAATTTTGTAAAGTCGGAAAATTTATGAAGAATTGCCCTCATGCATAGTCTTATAGATCACATTCAATGAAGAACTATGAACAAGAAACTGAAGATAATAATCATTTATCAAAAAGTACTTTTTTATAATTGGGTTCCCTCGTTCATTCAAAAAGATATAGAAATTTTTAAAAAACATTTTGATACCACCGCCTATCTTTTCCGTATCATTAAAATTGTCCGCCTCCCCTTTGAAATCCGCAAAGCAGATATGGTGTTTGTCTGGTTTGCAGGCTATCACGCATTTGTTACCACTCTCATTAATTTGGTGTGTAAGAAACCTTTGGTTCTGGTTGCTGGTGGCTACGATGTAGCTGATGTCAAAGAAATGAGATACGGGTGGTTGATCAACCCCTTGTCTAAACGTATGATTCGTTTTGTCCTTCGTCATGCAAGTAAGATCCTTGCAGTATCGGAGTTTAATAAAGACGAGATGGCACGTAATCTTGACATCACCACGGCTGAGGTGGTGTATCTCTCAGTCGATAATACGACGTTTGTTCCAAAGGGAAAAAAAGAGCGTCTCATCATCGCGGTTTCTGCTGTTGACAGCCTCGCACGAGCAAGAGTCAAAGGATTAGACGTGTTCCTTCAGGTTGCGAAGAAATTACCCCATGAGAAATTCCTGATCATCGGTACACAGAAAAAAGCGCTTCAGCAATTAAAAGAACTTGCTTCCTCTAATGTTACGTTCCTTCCTCCACTCCCACAAGAAGAGTTACTTCAATATTATCAAAAAGCCAAGGTCATCTGTCAACTCTCTTATTATGAATCCTTTGGTGTTGCGGTTGCTGAGGCGATGTCCTGTGCATGCATCCCCGCGGTGTCTTCACGGGGGGCGTTACCTGAATTAGTTGGGGATACAGGGTATTGCACAGAATATGGTAACATTAATGAAATAGCAGAAGCGATCATCTCAGCATTACAGGATCAAGTAAAAGGCGAACAGGCAAGAAAAAGAATCATTGAGCACTTTTCTGTAGAACAACGAGAACAACGGTTGCTTACTCTTATACAACTGATGATGCAGGATTGAATATTTTTTTTTTGGTGACCGGATTTTATGTTTTACATTAACTGGTAAAGTATTACTTACTTTCTTTTTGTCGAACAATACAATTATTTTATTCCGAGAACTTGAATCTGTTGAAGATCTGCGACGTTGTTTAGCGTGATTTTGAAGGTGACATCATTCTTACCAAAAGTGACAATATATTCTCCTTTTTGCAAAACTGGTTTTCCAAGAGATCGTGCCTGTTCGAAGAGTGGGGCGAACACCACGTGGTATTGAAGGACCTTCCACGCCTGAGTGTACGCTGCTCTGATAAGGATGTCATTTGCTAATTTATGATCGAAAATTGTCCCTCTTTTCAGGAGGGTAAGTTCTTGGTGAGTCAATTCTGCGGTTGTATCCGCTAACGTGATGTGGATATTATCAGTATTCACTGAAATGTTTCTGGGCGGATCCGTGATCGCAAGATGATGTCCGTAAAATGTATCACCAGGAATATTGATGGGGAGGAAGTAGGTGCTGATGAATCGTTGAACTGTGACATACGTGTTTTCACCGATTCCTCCTGATTTTGGATCGTTCAACCAGTATCCATAGATCGTCAGTTGTTGTGGTGGAGGCCAGGCGTTTTTATTGGTGAGTATGCCTCGAACAACCATCCAATTAGTGTATCCTCCATAGGCAGGTATTGCCACGGGGACATGGTAGGGATGCCCAGGTTTTGGCACATCAACATCTCGTCTATCATTATAGTAGTTCACGGGATAATCAATCCAAACGCAAATAGAGCGGAGAACGTCATTCACATTCGTACTTGCTGAGGGACTGAAGAAGTATCCGTACTGCCAGTTATGGTGTTGGTCATCGATTTCGTTATTGAGCCCATACGTAATTTCTGAACCGTTGAGAACACCATCGGTTCCTTTGTATCTGTTATATAACACATTCTCCGGAAATAAGTTGAATGGTGAACCACCCGGAAACTGGGTACTGTTCCACATCATATAATTGAGCATCTGTTTCATCGCCATAGCCCCAGTATCCATTATCGAAAAAGCGAAGGGGAATTTCTCCAAATCACGATAGTGTGTCACTAAGAGTAAATCTTTTATGATGTTTCCGAGGTTGAAATCATTGGAAGTCACGGTGAACTCTGATAGATTTATTGATTGATTCTGATCCTTGGCAATAATCCGAATGACATCTCCGATGCGGATGTCGTTTCCAGGAGAAAATGCTTGGCAGAAATGATTCGTAATCGTATAGGTATCCCAGTGTTGGCCGATATTTAAATTGTCAATTTCGACTGAGAGCGGAGACACGCTTTGCATATCCTCATAGAAACAATTTCCTTGAACATGAAATGACGCTGGAGTATCTTTGTAGTTGTTTGGATCGGTCTGTGCCTCTTGTTCCTGGAGATCGGTCCAGCTATCATTATCCGTGTCATCAAGGAACGGATTAGTGTAGAGGACGTACAGCTCGTGCCAGTCTGTTATTCCGTCTGCGTCGCTGTCCCCGTACGTGTTGTTTAACGTGTCGTTGTCAGGGACGTTCAGAAGGATGAAGGAGGTTATGGACCGATTGTTGAGGATCATCACGTTGGTGACCGCGATTCCAAAGGTGAATTCGTAGATGTTGTTTGTGGTAAACTCTGGACCGTTTATCTTCATGAGGCCAGGGGTGAGCGTATAATTGTTATAGACGTTGGGTGGTCCTGGAAATTCGACTGGTATTTCGTAATACATACGTGAGACTATCGGGTAATTTTTTAAGCAGAATGATTGATTAGCGTTTAACGAAAATCTTTCACGGGTCTTGCTCCAAATATAGCTTGGGTTCATGGTGTTGGGTTGCCCGGACCACCAGAGATGCGCGTAGATGTTTTGGATGGTAAGTTGAGGGATGCAGACCGTTTCGTCAAACCATCCACCCACCCCGTTCCAGCAGTGATTATAGTGGAGTTCATCCGTCGGAGTATCAGGGAGATAGTACCCGACATCGGATCCCCAAAAAGATCCGTCGGTACCTTGGTCATGATGCAGTCTGTCCATTTTATTTACGTCGATGATGGGGTCGTAGTGTATCCCATTGAGGTAATAAGGTTTGTAGGAGATGGTCTCTCGGGGTGTACAATTAAGAGAGACGTACCGTCTGGTATATCGAGATCCGAAAGATTCTGATGAGCCTAGGGTTGTTTTATTCCAGGGGACTGACCAGGTGGTTCCATCGCTCGTATTTACCACGATGTCAAAGGAGTAGCGATGACCAGCGGTGGTATGAATACGTCCATGGGTGTCTATCTCCCAAAAATCTTCGATGGTAGGTACTAACGGGTACGTCCAATTCATCCACATATCGTTATCTAACCAAGCGAGCCAAACGTTCGTTATTTCTACGGTTGAGGTGATGGTACAGTTAATGTAGATGCCATGGTCTGTTTGTTTGCTGTCATTCGTAAAATAACCATTTCTCCACTGGTTCACATCGTTTTTTGAAAGGTTAATGGTTTCTCCTGGTGGTTGCCAGTACGGACCACCATATCCGCTCATGTTGCCAGCGTAGTTGATGGTGATTTCTGTTGTTGATTCCTCTCGTGGAATAGATACCTGGTGGTTTTCTGAAGGCGTCTTCATCGATAACTGTGCCAGGGTAGGCAGAATTGAGGTTCCTATGAAGAGGAGTATTATACCTATGGATAGTGTATAGTCTAAAACATTGTGCGTTTTCATTTCATCCCTAAAAATGTATGTTAATATCTATTTTAATAATATATAAATATTATGTATAATAATCAAAGGAGAAAAAAACGCGGGGAGGGAGATTCGGACTCGTATTTGTTAACACATTTGTTAACATCATATCTGTCGCAGGAGTTTTTATAGATTTATAGGTTCCCGTCGGGAATACGTACCAATGCTAAAGTGTTCCAAGGAGAGGTGTTTTCAGTCATTAACAATAGTATTCACCAAGGGAGTCGGTTACCAAATCTTCAAAGTGCCTGTTGCTGAAAGTCGCTGGAGGGATTACGATGTATAACTTAAAAGCCCGCAGGAAAAATAGTAAAAAAAAAAAAAGCAATAAGTAAAATAAAAAGAAAACTTATATCTTCTTCATGAGTATAAACCAACAATTCATCATAGAACCATGCATGCAGGTTCCAAAAACAACCGTTATTCATAATCCTACCAATAATCTTTTTATACAATTCTTAAAACCATACTATATTGTCACAAAAGATAACCAATATCTCTTTGCATCGACCCAAGTAGGAAGAAGACCAGACCGAGTTTTTTACATGGTTCCAGAAAATTATAAATTAGGGAAAAAACAGAAACAATTTGATATGATAATCGGGAGAAAAATCTATGATGTTGCGAAGAAGTATATTCAGACTGAGCGTCCGACCTTGATTGTTCAGGATGGCATTCAAGGAGAAATGGGATGTGGTGTTGGATTACGTGTAACGATGAGTGTGGCTAATCCTCATAGTGCATATATCGCTTGGATGGGAAAACAAATGATTTTTCCTCCTAAAAAAGATTTATTCATTGATTGTTGGAATTATATTATTCAAGAGAGATTACCTTCAAAGTATATACAAGAAATTCAGAATTTTTGGCCAGACTATGACCCATCTCTCCCGTTGACATTATTTGATTTCACGCAAATGCAGCAAAATATCAGACGTGTTCTCAGTCTTGGTGTCGATTATTTTGGTGGTGCTTTTAAAAAACCGAATTTGACAATGGTATGGAATAAAGCCGAATCAGATGGAATGATTTCCTATCATGCGGGATGTACGTCATCTCGGGTGTTAAAGGGGTTGAGTGGTACTGGAAAGACAACCTTGACCGTTGGTGAAGATTTACAACAAGACGATGCTTGTATCGGCAAACCACTCTATGGTGCTAATCAGAGAATAACTGATGTTGAATTAATTGGTTTAGAGGCAGCAAGTTTTGCGAAATCAGAAGGCGTTACCAGTGCAAGTCCAGAATACCCAGGTCTTATGAAATCTCAAAAGACTGATTCAAAGGGAAATCGACCTGTTGTGCTGGCTATGAATATTGATTGCGAAGGAGTTGAATATGTCAATAAAGTAATAAATGGTTATGCTGTAAAAATTCCCAGGGCGGTCAATAATGAGCGTGTTGGGTCTCTGCAATGCACGCAATATGAAAAAAGCGGGACGACAAATGGTCGATTTATATTCCTTTTCAGTGAACTAAATCCAAGGTGGGGTAAAAAACAGAAAAAAATTTTAAAAACAGAAGCGCTGAGTTTTAAAAGATATGATGTGCTGGAACCTATTTTTAGAGTAGTAGATCCCCAGATGGCAACGGCTCTTGACAGTGGGTGTGAGAGTATCATTACATCAGCTATTTCCGCTCAAAAACCGGGGATGAGGGTTCGTTCATATGCTGCTACCGACTTTATGGCACGCGAACAATCGTGTCAAGCGTTATTGAAGATGAAAATGTATAAAGAATTAGGCATAGATCTTGATGGGAGACTTGTTTTTTTTATTAATAATGCTGGTTTTATTGGTGAGTATGACATTAACGGAAATCAAATAAAAAAGCTCGATAGAGATGGGCAACTAATTCCTAAACGGAAACAAAATGGTGAGATAGCACGAAACGAACTTGGTGAAATGAAATACGAAGGTCAAGGTGAAAAAATCACCGTAGAAGATTCAAAAAAATTAATTTATCTCGTTGAACATAAAAAAATCATAGAATGGATTCATCACCCCGTATTCAATTATCTCATACCAAGTCCCAAAGAGTTAGAAGAAAAACATAATATGGCTGGTTTTGGAAAACGGTTTAATCCATTGAACTACTATTCTCCATCTCAGTATCTTGAATTAATTTTAAGAGACATTCGAGAACGGACACTTTTTTTAGAAGATTTATTCGAAGGTCAAGACGGCGAAGATCAGTTGAAGGATGTTATTCGTATTTGGAATAAATTTAAGGTACCTTCAGAAAATACAATTGAGGAGTTTTATCGAAAACATTACGATTAGTATCATATGTGTCTGTGATTAGATAAAAGAATATCTACTTGATTTACTCGCTTCTGAGATACATACCCTTCGCGATGAGAAACGATATCGTCTACTAGGAGAAATAAGCTTCAGATAGCCACCGAAAGGACACATACTACTATTCCGGATCACTAATATATAGAGGAAAACTTGGTTTATTGTTTGATAGGAAAATTATAAATAGTCCTATTGATGATAATTAATATCATCCGGAGAGGCATTGGAGTATGGAACGTATTGCTTGTCCGCACTGTGGCAATAAACAAATGCAACAGGAAATGGCCAAGAATGCCATAGCCAAAAAATCTTTTCTTGATTATCGATGTAAGGTATGTGGGTATAAGGGTACGCCACTTATTTTAGAGAAATACGAAGGTATATTCCAGGGGATAAAACCTGAGGTCCCTGGTTTTATCGGCCCCTGGGCGATCCACACCCGTTTAGATAATGGCCAGCGGAAAACTTTATCGGTATTATGGGAAGATGCGCGTGATTGTATCCGTTCATTAGGACTCAAGAAAGGGGATCGGATCACCGTCACCGTTGATCAAGAAGTCTGGTGCATTGATAAAGCCACTGATGGACAATAAAAAATAAAAAAAAAAGGAATGTTATTTACAGAAAAAATAACACTTCTGTTTATTTTATCTTTGAACGTACTGGTCGAAGTGGTGGACAGGATATCTCCTGGACCATGTCCACAAGATACACAATTTTCCCTGCGTCACAGACATCAAAGCATTCTCTGCATGACGAACACGTATCAGACACGCCAGGGACTAACGCAATCGTCCGGTCAACCCCACGGCCGACAAAGCAGACAGCGTTTTTCTTTTTAATCTCAGCGCAATACCGTACGCAAAGACCACAGAGGCTGCAGGGTGATTCTGGGTTGTCCATCTGTTTGAACCTGGATTTCACAATACCATACTGTTTCGCTATGTCAACATGAGCACCACTCGGGGAAATGGATAGTAGAAGCTCTGAGAGTAGCTTTCGGATTTTCTCTGAATTCTCTGTTTTAGTATTCACGATTAGGCCGTTCTCAGCAGGATAACAACATGATGCGACTAGTTTCTTGCGGCTGTTTTTTTCAATCTCAACCATGCAGAATCGACACGCACCATACGGTTCCAACGCGTCATCATGGCACAATGTTGGAATGCTGATCCCTGCTTTCTTTGCTGCTTGAAGCACTGTTGTTCCTTCTTCTGCTTGAATTTTTTTTCCATCTATGGTTAACGATACTGAGGTCATTTTTTTTCACCTCTTCTCCATGGTTACAAGTTTCTTTGGATTCTCTCTATGTTTCCCTGTGGTTTTTTGTACTGCTTTAAATTTACACGTGTCTAGACAGTTTCCGCATTTGATACAAACATCAGTATCAATAGTATGCGCACCCTTTTTTCCTCCAGTGATTGCTTCTACGGGGCAACTCTTGATACACAGTCCGCATCCTTTGCATTTCAAGGGATCTATCGTATAGTCGATCAGTGCTTTGCAGACTTTTGCTGGGCATTCTCCATGGAGATGTGCTTCATATTCATCATGGAAATACTTAAGAGTACTCAGAACCGGGTTTGGAGCTGATTGCCCAAGAGCACATAACGCTGACATCTGGACGACCTCGGAGAGCTCTTCTAAAAGCTCGATGTCTTCTTCGAGTGCTTTACCTGCAGATATATCATTCAATATGCGGGACATTTGTCGTAATCCTTCTCGGCAGGGTATGCATTTCCCACAAGACTCTGAGGAAAGGAAATTGACAAAATACCTGGCGATGTCAACCATGCAGGTGTCCTCATCCATGACGATCATCCCACCAGATCCCATCATGGATCCAATGTTGTAGAGCTCGTCGAAATCAACAGGCATATCAAGGTATTTTTCTGGGATGCATCCACCAGATGGTCCACCGGTTTGAACTGCTTTGAGGTGTTTTCCCTTCGGTATGCCACCACCGATATTGTAGATGATTTCTCGCAGGGTGATTCCCATGGGGACTTCAACGAGACCGGTGTTGTTCACATTGCCAACGAGGGAGAATATTTTTGTTCCAGTACTATTTGGTGTTCCCATGCCTGCAAACCACTGAGCACCATTGTTGATGATGAAGGGGACGTTTGCCCATGTCTCCACATTATTCAAACATGTTGGTTTGTTCCATACACCGCTGACTGCGGTATGGATGTATTTTGGTCGTGGTTCACCGACTTTTCCTTCAATCGCGGACATCAGCGCACTGGATTCACCAGAGACAAATGCTCCGGCTCCTCGATGGACTGTTATCGTAAAATCAAATCCGGATCCAAGGATATTTTTTCCTAAAAGACCGTATTCCTCTGCTTGTTGTATCGCATTTTCTGTGTTTTCCACGGCGAGTGGATATTCTTGACGAACATAGATGAATCCTTCATGTGCACCTATTGCGTAGGCACCGATGATTAATCCTTCGATAACACTATGAGGGTTGCCTTCCATGAGGCTTCTATCCATGTATGCCCCCGGGTCGCCTTCGTCACAGTTGACAATGACGTATTTCGGCTCAGTGGTAGCATTTTTTGTTGTCTCCCATTTTCGTCCTGTAGGAAAACCGCCACCACCGCGTCCTCGAAGATTTGCTTTTTTCACCTCATCAAGGACCTGCTGTGGCGTCATTTTTGTTAGTGTTTTTGTTAATGCTTTATATCCATCCAACGCGATGTAATCATCAATGCTTTTTGGGTCTATTTTCCTGTTATTCCCAAAGATGAGTCTGGTCTGGTTTTTATAAAACGGTATATCTGTTTCTAACATGATTTTTTTGCCGGTCTCCGGGTCTTCGTACAGTAAACGCTCAACCGGTTTTCCTTGTTTGATAGTACTGGTAATAATATCTGAGACGTCCTCTGGTTTTACCTTCACGTAGCAGTAGTTATGAGGGTGGATGACGACGATTGGTCCTTTTTCACAAAACCCATGGCAACCGGTCCGTTTCATGTCGACCATGGCGGTGAGGTTTTGTTTTTTTAGTTGGTCTTCGAACGCGCTGACTACTTTTTCACTGGCGTAGGCATGGCAGCCTGTTCCTGAGCAAATGGAGATACATGTTTTTTTTGTGTCTCTTTGTTTTTGAAGGTTTTTTTGGTATTGTTCTAAATCCTTTCCTGATGTAAATGTTGTCATGTTTTTTGTCTCCTATCGTTGTTGCGGGTTTGTTGGTCGTTGGGCAAGAGGGGTTAGTTTTTGTTGTTCTGGTGTCATGGCGATTTCTCCAACACGATAGTTTTCAAGGATGTCTGGCACCTGTGATGGTAGTAATTTACCATGATATTCGTTGTTGATCATCATGACTGGTCCTAAGGCACAGCAGCCGAGGCAATTGACGCTTTCAAGAGTGAATTTCATATCTGGGGTGGTTTCTCCTGCTTTTATCCCAAGGAATTGTTCTGCTGCTTCGAGAATTTTTGGTCCGCTTCGTACATGACAGGCAGTCCCCAAGCAGACACGCACTAGATTTTCGCCTTTTGGCTCAAGGCTGAATGATTTGTAAAACGTGGCGATGTGAAGTATCTGCGACATTGGGATGTTGAGACGCTCAGAGACCCATAGTAACGCTGGTTTTGGAAGCCAGTGGTTTTTTTCCTGTATTTTTAAAAGAATCTGGATGAGTGCACTTTTCTCTCCGTCATAGTCATCAATGATTTCGTCTACTTCTCGGAGTTCTTGAATCATGTGTTTTACAGAGTCTTCTCTTCGTTTTATCTGTTTTAAGGCGTGAAGATGCTGGATTGCTTCTTCTTCAAGTTTTTTTAACTCTTGGTTCAATGGAGGCTGATCGAGACCAAGTGTATAGTACTCTGAGAGGATCTCAAGGCCTCTGAGCAGGATATCGGTTTTACTTAAATCCGAGGTTTTTTGTAGCGTGTAGAGCGCTTTTTTTTGTTCTTCAGTGAGTCGTACTCCAACAAAATGTGATTTATTTTTTGCTTTTGTCATAACCATACTTCCATGTTAAACAGTTAAACAACTTTTCAAAGACTGAGAAAAACAGGTTTATTAAAAGACTATTTGTGATACTATCATCTTACAGAGTAATGATTAATAAATTATATTATTTCGTAATCATTATTAATCATAGTGGTCATAAAAGATTATATAATACTTGCCAATGCTGAGTTACAACCACTAGAAGGGGATTACCATGAATAGACTTAGCGTCTCATTAAATGAGAAATCTCTTGACATCATTCAGAAGTATCAAACAAAATATGATACAACACAAGCAGATATCATCAGAAAGGCCCTGTATTGGATGAATATCATGGAAGGACCAGCTGAACAAGTGTCAGTGCAAAATATATTGACCTATGTTGATTATCTCGCAAATAGCGAGCACCTTATTTTAGATATTGCGCATTGGAAATCGATATTTATAGAAATCGGTGAAGGGTCAAAAAAATTCTGGGATGATGTCTATAAAACAGGAGATTTTCACCGAAAAGAATATTTTGACAAAGGAATCAGAGACGTCAAATCTATTTTAAAATACATAGAAAAAACAAACTGGTACCGATTAAAAGAAGATTCCCCACATAGCTACACACTTATTCTTGCCACCTCAGAATCAGTACGATTTATCAAAACATTTTTTGAAGGATTCTTCAGCAACTTCTCTCAAAAAGTTGAAATTACTGAAGAAAATATGAAAATCAGAATTAATGTCCATTAATCCTCTCTCTATCGATAGTAACATTTTTTTTCACTACGACCAAAATGGGTTAAATCAGAGCCATCAAGTTTACGTTTAATAAATGTAACAATGTGATTTTCTATGAAATCAACTGATGAGAAAAAATTTTGAACAATATAAGAAGGCTTTCCGACCAGGAGATAATTTTTAACTAAAAAAAGGTTAATATTCATCAAAAGATATAACCTTGTAAATCATCAGAAATAAATACGTTTCAGGTATAATGATCCTTTTTTTCTGCAACAGAAGAAAAATCGTTTTTCGTCAATTTTTTTCGTCGTTTCTACAGGAGAAAAAATGAAAGAGGTTCCCCCGTCGGGATTTGAACGTTGATGTATCAGTAAAAAATTGCATTTTTCTTCTGTCATCTAACCGTGCTAAATATTTACGCGGGGAGGGAGATTCGAACTCCCGAGGTCAGAGACCAATGGATTAGCAATCCATCGCCTTACCGGGCTGGGCCATCCCCGCATCCGGATTTGGAGATAATAAACCAGTCTGATAAAAAGGTTATGTCACCAGTAAAGAATCGTAGAAACTTATATAAAGATTCTAAGATATAGTTATTTTTGGTATAATCGCTGTCATTCCTTTTGGAACGGCAGTTCTAGAATTATCAATTTAGTATCTGGGAGGTAGTCTATGCAACAAGAATACGCAGCTGTTTTTATTGATGGTGGATACCTCGATAAAATATTGGAGTACAATTTCAAAAAGATAAAAATAAATTATGAAACCTTCTCCAATATATTAAGTGGGAAGTATGAACGTTTTAGAACCTACTATTATTATTGTATGCCCTATAGAGATAGCCCACCAACAGATGAGCAAACAACGAGATATTCAAATCATCAGCGATTCATCAGTGCGCTAAGTAGATCTACGCGGTTTGAGTTACGTCAAGGAAAATTACAAAAATTCTATGATTCATCTGGACAGGTTGATTTTCGTCAAAAACGAGTGGATGGTATGCTTGCTGTTGATATGGCACGACTTGCTTGGAAAGGAAAAATACACCACGCGATTCTCGTCGCTGGTGATAGTGACTACACCCCTGCTGTACAAGACGTTAAAGATGCTGATGTCTTGGTCACCCTTGTGTATCATCCATCATCATACCATGACGAACTCTATTCTATCTGTGATGAACGAAGAGAAATATCAAAAGAGTTAATTGAAAAATCAAAATTTACTCACTAAAGAAACTTTTTCAATATAATCCGACAAAACAAATCTATTAATACTCATGGTTTCTTCCTGTTACTGTATGGAGGACTGGACTGAGAAATACCGCCCGAAGCATCTGCACGATATCATCGGGAACGAACGTGCGCTCAACAGTTTACATACCTGGGCGCAGCGATGGGCAAAAGGTGTCCCGGATAAAAAAGCAGTGGTTCTCTCTGGAAAACCTGGGACAGGGAAAACCAGTAGCGCTCTTGCCCTCGCACATGATATGGGATGGACCGTCCTGGAACTGAACGCATCAGACGTACGCAATGAGGCGAACATTAAACGGATTGCAACTGCTGGCGCGGTGAACGAGACCTTTGATATCACTGGGAAATTTACTCCTTCAAAACGAGGTGGGAGAAAACTCATTATTCTTGATGAGGCTGACAATCTGTATGAGAAACTCGAGAAAGGAGAGAAAGGAAGCGAATTAAGCGATCGGGGTGGGAAGAAAGCAATCATAGAAACTATTCAAAAAACGAGTCAACCAATCGTACTTATTGTGAATGATTATTATGAACTGATCAAGGGCGGTGGGGAACCATTGAAAACCTTGTGTACCCTCATCACCTTTTACGACGTGAGTTCGTATCAGATAGTGGATCTTCTCAAACACATATGCACCCAAGAAAACATCATCGCAGAGGTGAAAACCTTACAGACGATAGCAGACCGCTGCAAAGGGGACGTCCGGTCAGCGGTCAACGACCTGCAATCCTTGGCAGCAAACCGGAGTCGTCTCACCCAGCAGGATTTAGACGTCCTCGGGTACCGTGACCGAGAATCATTGATCTTCGATGCGTTACGAGAAGTCTTCAAAACCAAGAACATCCAGACTAGCAGGGACTGCGTCGATCATGTGGATGTTGACCCTGAAACCTTCCTGCTCTGGATAGCGGAAAACCTGCCGAAAGAATATTTAGATACTCGTGATCTGGTGCATGGTTTTGAGGCGGTCGCTAAAGCAGATATTTTCTTTGGGAGGGCGAACCGATGGCGACATTACGACCTCTGGTCGTATGCTTGCGATCTCATGAGCAGGGGCGTATCAAGCGCGTGTACCCATACCTACGGAAACGATCGGTACCAGTTCCCGACGTGGATGAAGGAAATGAAAAGCCATCAAGTACAGAGGTTAACCCAGGAGGCAGTATTAAAAAAACTGGGATCTCTCAGCCATGTCTCCACCAGAAAATCCCGTGAGGATGTTCTCCCCCATATACAACACTTGTTTAGAAACGATACCAGGTTTGCCTGTAAACTCACCAAGACGCTCGATCTGACGGAGAACGAGGTGAAATATCTTCTCGGAGAAAAATATCTGCATCGGATGAAGGACATCCTCCAATGTTCAGAAAAAACCGATGAGAAACAAGAAGAAATACCGCTCCCCGCAAAGGAAGAACAAGAAGAGGAAAAACCACAAGGACCTCGAGAAGAGGTGAAGCAACCAAGTCTCTTTGATTTCTAGTTTTATTTCTTCAGGTCTTCGAGTTTTTTCATCACGTCAACTGCTTGTTGTTTGTAGTCTTCTTTGATTTTATTATACGTCTCATCAGAGATGCTTTTCGCCCTGTATTGTTTTTCGAGTTCTTTGAGAAGCTCCAAGAGCAATGCTTTCTTTGTGACCAGGGTTTCTTCTGATTCGACAAGGGCAGTTCGTTTCACTTTTGACCGCTGACTTCGCAAGGATAGCAACAAGACCGCAAAGAGAAGAACGACTAACGCGAAGATAATGATGAGGCTCATCATGCTCAGTGGTGCCTCGGTTGGTTGTGATAACCGTATCTTGAACGTATTCGTATCAGAGGTATACACCAGGTGTTCGCCTTGGAACAGCTGTCGTTTGTTGTAGGTTACCGTGAACAACGTCGTCGTGTACAACAGTGTTGTCTCATAATTTTCTGTGGTGAGCGGAAGAGTGTAAATAACACGCAACTCAAGTGAGGTACCAGGCGCAAGGGTCAAGTTTTTTTCAGAAAAGTTACAGTCACGGATGAAACTATTCACCATCGGAGTGAGTTCTGTACCTGAGTTCACTACAAGGATTTGAAGAGTCTGCACATCCTGCTGAAGCCAGAACCGAATCGACGTACAGTTCTCTGCTCCGTTGTTTGTGACTTTCGTGGTTTCTTCGACATGGAGGCCATTCGAGGCGACGGTGATATCCACCAGTTGTTGATCAACAATCAGACCAGTATCAGCTGCAGTCCCAAGAACTGGTACTACCATACACAGGATGACTACTGCCAAGACGATGATGCTTTTCTTCATATGAAATCTCCGCTACCATTCCTTGATTCTTTATGTACTTTTCGTTTTCCTTCCTTTCTTGATGTATCTGATAGAATTTGTTCTTACAAAACGATATTTTATAGTAATATTTAAATAATAATTAGAGAAGATATTATCATATACGATTATGGATGGTTCTATGAAACAAGAGATATGGAGAAAAACTATCGGATACCTTCTCCTTTTTTTGTTTATCGGAAATGTTTTCCCAATTTCTGCTGAACATATGAGAACAACCCTGTATGTTGATGATGATGCTCCAGCGGAATGGTACGACGCAACCCATGTGAAAACGATTCAGGAAGGAATCATCAACGCTTCTGAAGGGGACACTATTTTCGTTTTTCATGGGACGTATACTGAAAATGTCTTGATTAATAAACAAGTCATCCTCTGTGGTGAACAACCGGTGAGTACCATCATCGATGGAAATGAAACGCATTCTGTCGTCAGGATCGGTGCAAACCAGGTGACGATAACGGGATTTACCATTCAACACTGCAAAACATACTACTATGGTATTCATCTTCTTTCTGATTATTGTACTGTCTCAGGGAATATTATTATCAACAACGACGGGTATGGCATCCAACTCGGAGGAAGCGAACACAACACCATCACGGACAACTATATCGGTTATAACAGTCGAGGCATCAGCCTTGATCCGTTTTCAAACCATAATATCATCACTAGCAATACCCTTGCTTATAATCATCACTATTCATGGAACTATGGTATCGTCTCAATTCTCTCACGGAACATTACGATAGAGGGTAATACGTTTCTTGACAATACGCTCTTACTACGCTCCACCAACGAACCGAGAATCTCCAACAACACCTTCACATTAGGTGGCATCAGCATTCAGAGTGAATCGTCAGGTGATTATTTTTCTGCAACCATTGACAATAACACCGTAAATGGTAAACCGATCCGTTTCTACAAGATCCAAGAAAACATCATCGTCCCAGAGAACACTGCTCAAGTCATCGCGATGTCCTGTACTAATCTTACAATCGCGAACCTCATCTTCTCAGAAAGTGTCCTGCTCCCAGTCCATCTTATCAATTCACATGATTGTACTATTATAAACAATACAATTTCAAGAGCAGGCATTGGTATCTATCTATATTTCATGTGCCGTAACAACCTCATAGAAAATAACAGTATTGCAAATAATACCCAAGGAATCCTGATTGAATTTTGGTCCCCAGAACAAAACACGATCCGTGGAAACCGTATCGTCGACAATCATGAGAACGGTATAGAACTGTATGACTCTACCAAGACTGTAATCGAAGGGAACCTCCTTGAAAGAAATGGGTACGGCATCCACCTTGAACCAGGATACCAACCATGTTATCAGAATCAGATTCTTTCGAACTGCATCATCAGTAATCAGTATGATGGTATCAGAATGCTCAGTACCTATGAAAACACTATACAATGGAACAGGATTAAAGACAACAATAAAGGTTTCTTCCTTCTTGGGTCAGATGACAACACGATCGCTGAAAATACGATTCAGGAGAATAGCTGGGGGATAGAATCAGGATCAGCAAATGATAACAACATTTTGTATCACAACAATTTTATAGACAACACTCACAATGCTGTTGACGGTAGCATTAATTCGTGGGACAACAGCATGCTTCAAGAGGGGAATTACTGGTCAGATTTCATCACCAATCCAGGATACCCACACTATTATCAGATTCCTGGGGGGAACAATATCGATCATTACCCGCTTGCTACCCCATGTATTGCATCAAAAATTCTTCCTGATATCTATACCATTGTCTGCGGACGATATGTCTCTGGTGGTCTCTCAGATATATTCAACAGTGATGATCTTCGACTCGTCGCCCAAGCAGGAATCTCCAGCGTGAAACAAGAAACACCACTCTGTCTCGAATTACAGGGAACAGCTCCTTTGAACGACCCACCTTGGCTCAATGTCACGATAGAAACAAAAGCGAATAGTCAAAACATCGTGCAACGAATCAGCCTCTATAACTATGAAAACCGACGGTGGGATGAACGAGACGTTCGGTTGATAACAACCTCTGACCAAGTAGTGAGAATTTATATTAGTGATTCTCCATCGCAATATATCAATCAGACTACTGGCTATGTTTCGGTACGTATCCTCTGGAAACCGACAGGTCCAACGAGCTTATTCCCCTGGGAAGTAGGGATTGATCAGGTCGTCTGGAATTGCGGAATTATTCTCTAATCATGCTCCTGAAAGGAGAACTATTATATAGAAAACACTTGTTAACTCGTACACAGTGAAGAAGGAATGACCGTCGGCATTGTCTATTATTCAAGAACAGATAATACTCGTATTGTAGCAAAACTGCTTGAAGAAAAACTGAAGGCACGTAATATTCCTGCGAAACTGATTGAAATTGAAGTCTTGAAAAATCCAAGTTATATGAAGGCAGGATATTGCTCGATGCGTCAGAAAGAGCTCCCTTTGAAAAACACCACCTTTGATTTGAACGAGTTTGACACGCTTCTTTTAGGGGTCCCTATCTGGGCTGGGAATCCTGCTCCTGTCGTTAAAACCTTTTTTTCAAAAGTACAAAACGGGAAAGGAAAAAAAATAGGGTTTTTCATCACCTGCGGGGATATTCCGAGTACTCATACGAAAGCAGCGGATATCATGAAAACCTGTGCAGAATCATCAGGTTTTACCCCTGTTGATGCGTTCCTCGCACTTCAAATGCTGACCGGGCAGATCAAAGATGGAACACAAGTATTAGATCATTTCCTTGACACCCTGACGAAAAAAGAATAATTTTTTTTTTTTACATTGAACGGAGTCTTCGGATTCGTTCATCAAGCGGTGGATGGGTTGACCAGATAGAATCACTTAATGCTCGTTTGAAAGGATTCGCAATGTATAATGATGCAACGGTTTTCGATCCTTTGGGATCATCAGGAAGATCATTTTTTATTTTTTCAAGAGCCCGCGCTAACCCTTCAGGGTTTCTGGTGAGGTACGCCCCATCAGCATCGGCGAGGTACTCACGTTTCCGGGAGATTGCTAGATACGTCAGGCGAGAAAAGATAGGTGCAAGGATGATGAAAATAATCGCTATAAGAAAAAGGATCCCATTTCCTTTCCCTCGTCCACCCCTACCAAACCATAGTGATCGAAGCATAATTTCTGCAATGAGTGCTATAGCGCCTACGATACCAACGGTAATTGTCATCACAAGAATATCACGGTTACGGATGTGGCTCATCTCATGGCCCATGACTCCTTCTAGTTCCTCCTTATTTAAGAGTTGCAAGGCACCCGTGGTCGCGCAAATAATCGCATCCTCTGGTTTATGGCCAGAGGCGAACGCATTAATGTCATGAGAATCCTGTACGTATACCTTTGGTGTAGGCAACCCGGCAGCAATCGCCATCTCCTCAACCTTGTAAATCAGCATTTTCTCTTCACGATTGTTCGGATTTGCTGGTCTTGCTTTTGTGGCACTGATCACACTTTGCACGGACATCGAGTAGGTTGCTAAGATGTAAATAACCGCTACTGGTAATCCGATCATCATCGAGATGATCGGTGGTGCTCCAATGACGACACCAATACAAAATATGAACGTAAAAAGAAGAAAAAGCATCAACACACAGATAATGACGGTATCCCGTTTATTTTTCCGTATGTGATCTTCTATGAGGAGTTGTTGTTCCATATGCATCATTCAGACTGGTATTTAGAATGATACTTTAGGAACTTCTCGACTTGCTTCAGGGATTTGTAGCATTTGTCGTTCTTTCTTCCCCATCATGTTAGCAAAGATGTTGCCAGGGAAGGTTTCAATCAGGTTGTTGAATGCAAGGACTGAGTCGTTGAAGTGCTGTCGAGAGTACGCGATTTTATCTTCCGTGTGGGTGAGTTCATCTTGGAGTTGTAAGAAGTTTTGATTCGCTTTGAGATCAGGATAGTTTTCCGCAACTGCAAATAAAGTTTTCAGCGCACCGGTAAGTATGTTGTCAGCATTGATGCTTTCTTGTGGTGCTTTGGCACTCATGAGCGCTGCGCGTGCTTTGGTGACGTTCTCCAGGGTCTCCCGCTCATGTTTCATGTATCCACGGACGGTTTCCATAAGATTCGGGATCAGATCTGCTCGTCGTTTCAACTGAACATCAATCTGCGCCCAGGCGTTATCAATTCTGTTTTCTGATCTGATGACTCTGTTATAGTAGCTTAAGAACCACAACAGGATGATCAGTGCTACGACTAGGATTATTATTCCTATGATTACTATCGGGTCCATAACTTTGCCTCCTCGGCTACGGTAATAACATGTCTTATTTAAAGATATCGAGATGGGACACGCAGTCCATGATTATTTCTTTTTTCCCTTAAAAACATTGAATGCTTCTTTTGGTGTCGCATTCTTATGGACGATTGCATTGACTGCTTTGACCATCCCAACCGGGTCCGAGCTTTGGAAGATGTTTCGACCCATGTCCACCCCAATCGCACCAGCCTGTATCGCATCGTAAGCCATTTGTAGTGCTTCTTGTTCTGGTTGTTTCTTTCCACCAGCGATCACGACCGGTACCGGGCAGGACTCGATGACTTTCTCAAAATCCTTGACATAGTATGTTTTAACGACATGAGCGCCAAGCTCTGCAGCCATCCTAGAGGCAAGGCTCATATACCGAGCATCGCGCACCATTTCTTTCCCAACGGCCGTAACAGCAAGGACTGGAATACCATACCGTTCTGCTTCATCAATGTACTGAGTCATTCCTAAAATCGTATCACGTTCAAACTCTGCACCAACGAGAATCGAGTACGCGACACCAGAGGCGTTCAACCGAATCGCATCCTCAATAGAAACCACCGTTCCTTCATGAAGGAGTTCTTTGCCGATAATACTGGTGCCACCAGAGACACGAAGGACAATCGGGATATCGACGGTAGGGCTAATGTAATTGCGTAAGGCACCGCGCGTGAGCATCAAGGTATCTGCATATGGTAAAAGAGGATTCACCATCTTGTCGAGCTGTTCAAGACCTGATGTCGGACCCATGAAATAACCATGATCAACAGCAAGCATTACGGTGCGTCCATCTTTCGGTTTAATGATTTTTGATAAGCGATTTTTCATACCCCAATCCATACTCTTTGCCTCCGCGTTTCTCTGTAAACAACCAGGATTATTTAAAATGTTTCTCAATAGAATTTCGGAACCTATATTATAAATTTATTTCGTCATTCTTTCAACTTCATTCATTTTTGCTTTTATCTTTAGTATTTGTTTTATCGCTACGGTAGGTACTTTTTGGTCGAACTTGATTTGTAGGGTTCCTTTTCCGGTGATGTATCCTTTTTCTTTAAGCATTTTACGGTCCCGATTGTGAAGCACAGCCGCACCATAGCCAAAACTAACGTGGTTCTTGTATACGGCAAATCCAGCAAGTTCACCATGATATTTGTAGAATGGTACGCCGTACCATATTCCTTCTTTTGCTTTTGGAATAGTCGATTTTATTAACTGCGACTGGGAATACTGCGTGGTCTGAAGCGTCAGCGTAAGACCCGCAGATGAAAAGTCGCATCTCCTTTTTCTCCAAATAAGCAATACTCTTTTTTGTCGCGTGCGGCAGGCAT
>Ga0172362_10001069_pt1 | contig 23193 bp, 27 predicted proteins | sample LakKivs1_kivu2a2_FD_114534 | JGI IMG/M metagenome (GOLD analysis project Ga0172362, IMG submission 114534) | Sediment microbial communities from Lake Kivu, Rwanda - Sediment s1_kivu2a2 | ecosystem: Environmental > Aquatic > Freshwater > Lake > Sediment | place: Rwanda: Western Province, Lake... | reverse complement strand
CCTCTTAAATTATATAAAATAAAAAAGCCTACCCAAATGATAATACATTTGTATAGGCTTTTTTATTAAAAGATTATTGTGAAAAACTATCTATATAGTTAATACAATTTAATTATGTACTAATATATTTCATATGTTTTTATATTAAATATGCTAATAAAACGTCTTTTGGGAAGAGGCCCTCTAGATATTCAAGTTTATATTTGTTATTAATTTTTAATATATTGGATTCAATTATTGTTTTATCGTAGACTCTCATGTCATCTACCATAAGAGTATGCGTTTTTATATTATGTTGTTCTATTATATCTAGTACTTGAAATATAGGATCATCGTGTAGGCCTCTACCAAGATCTCCTCCACTATAATGGGCGTCTATCATTATAGTACATTCTCTATTTATACTATTTAAAATATCCATAAGTACTAACTCTACATCTCCTTGTATAACTTCTACTTTAATATTTTCAAAAAATCTTTCTTTTATTCTTTCACTATAATCTATTGAAAGTTCTATTCCAATGACTTTATCAAAACCAGCATCTAAGGCTCTTTGCATTCCTTCTCCGGTATGTCCTCCAAGTTCTAAAAAAATGTTACTCTTGGCACACTCGTATGCTTTTAGATATGTTTCAGGAACTGCTGGCATATGTATTCCTTTTAGTATAACTTATTTAAAAGGCCTATTAAATCATTTATTCTACTTACATAGGTGTGTTTATCTTTAACATACAGCATAGATTCTTGTATCTTCTCTTTTGACATAGACTTATGTTTATCCACACAAGCATCAAATAAATTATAGCAGTCTTCGCTGTATGCTACATAATCTTTTAAAGATTCATAAATATGTATTGAATTTGTACCAGTAACCTGACCATAACTTATATTTTTAAATATTCTACAAGGTATGATACCAGAAGATATATTACCTACGTTTCTTATATCTGGGGCTATATAAGATTCTCTAATTAATCGTTTATTATCTGCATAGCTAACTTTGACATAATTTTTAAAAGTTTTATTTTTATCTACGCAAGCTTTTTTAAAAGCGGATACAAATTTTTCATTTTCAGACCAGATAGACCCTACATAATTAATATAATATTTGTCAGCATCAAAAACACAAGCATCTTCAATATTTATTTCATGAGGTAGTAAATCAGTAGCATATGGTATTTGGGCTGTTTTTTCTATAGGATTATAATAAGAAAAGTCATTGATTTTTTCTAATGATTTATTTTCATCGCAGAATTTTGCATATGGACCAAAATTTAGGTATTTATATCCTATATATTTTTCAAGTTGTTTAGATTCGTAGTTATGTAGTATATATACGCAGTTTTTAATAAGGGGCATGTTTTTTTCAGCTTGGTGTTCTGTAAAAAACAGAGAGTTTTTGAAATCTATATTAGAGATGTTTGTATTATGATCAAACCAATAGGTATCATACCCTAAATATTTAAAAGCTTTATAGTAAGCTTCATGAACATACCCATGAGTGTGGCCATCTTTATGTCCCCAGACTATAACTTTATTCATATAGTTCCTTTATAGTTATTAATGTAATAGTAGCTAGAATGCACTTTTATTAAATTTTTTATATAATTTATGTCTATACTGTCATAAAATTCTTCTCGATCACCATATTCTATATTTTTATTAAATATTGTTGCTATTTCTTTAGCACTAATATTTTTTGAAGATGCGTAATTAAATGTCACGTTTTTATTATCTGTTTTTATATGTTTATTAATAACTATAGGAAGTAGATTTATATTTATATAATTATATACAGAGTTTTCACTAACCCATATTTTGTTATTATTAGCTATATCATATACTACATTTTTTTTAAGATTATTTCCAACTAGACCTGAAAGGCGAATAATAGACCAATTATTTGATATTCCTTTTATTGTATCTTCTACCCATAGTTTATTTCTACCGTATACTATATTAGTATTTAAAGCATCTATAGAAGATATGTGTATTATACTATTACATTTAATAGTATATATTTTAAATATTAAATTTTTGCAAGCAGTTTCATCTTCGTTTGGGTTTTTTTCAGCATAGTATTTTTTAGATGTACCAGCACAGTTAATAAGAACATCAAGGTATTCTATTGGTTGATCGTTTTTTGATATACCTACCACATCTGTATTATATACTTTTTTAAAATAGTTATATACGGCATTACCGACAAACCCGTTATATCCTAGTATACCTATTTTCATAGATAGTCCGCGAAGAAATTATCTTTATCTTTAAGAAGTTCATTATAACTTTTGAAGGTGCATCTATTACAATTTATGCAAGGTACAATACTTTGTACCTTTTTAATATGTTCAGAATTACCCCAATTTTGAAGAAGCTCTAAGAATCCGTTATTTATACTAGCAATCTTCCAAAAGTCTTCTCCTCTATGATCTTGGCACCAAAATGTGTCCCCATTCGCGCATATATTCATAAGAGCAGGAGATGCTATACATTTAGGTGTATTTTCTAACTCTTGCTTAAATTCTTCATTAGTTTTCTCTACATTATATAAAACTTTAAAGTTATCTGTTTCTAAAGACTTAGCTTTATTTATTAGATCTTTATATGCTTTAAGTTCATCAGGACTAAAAGACTCGTGTAAACCAATAACAGGTCTTAGATAAATATTATCAAAACCAATGTCTCTAGCTATATTAACGGCACTCAAAATATCTTGATATGTTCTTGTGGATATTATATATTTATACGTAAATTTTAATGCTGAAGATTTTTTTACGTATTCAGCATTACTAAGTACTTTATTAAAGTAATCTTTTCCTTTAATACTTCTATAGATATCTTTTGATCCAGCATCTATACTAAATCCTATCCATTCTATTTTTTTAGAATTAATGGCATCAAATATGTCTGGTGTTAAAAGTACGCCGTTAGTTATAATACCAATTTTAAGCCCTGTATTATTAATCTCTTGTACAAATTCTACTATATTAGGATGAAGAAAAGGTTCACCACCACCTGTTATTACTATAGTTTTACTACCCCAGTCAGATAAAAATTTAGGAAGAGATAATAAAACTTCTCTATTGATTCTACCTTTAAAAGAGTCTCTCCATCCTTGAAGTTTAGGATAGCACCAATAACAATTTAGATTACATAGATTTTCTGGCTCTATATCTATAGTAATAGGTGCAGGTCTCTTTCCAGCATAAAAGTTATCTAGAAAGTTTAAATGAGATAGTATTTTATATTTGCTGTAGAACATTACTGACACATCTTCTACTGTTAATTTGTTAAGGTATTAATCCACTCATATGTTTTTTTAATACCATCTATAAGTTTTGTAGATGGTTTCCATCCTAGCTTTTCATGTATTAAGTTATTATCTGAATTTCTGCCTCTTACTCCTAAAGGGCCCTCTATATTTTTGATAGTAATATTTTTTCCAGATATCTCTATAATTATTTTTACAAGGTCATTTATTGTGATCATCTCATCAGATCCTATATTAACAGGTCCTGAAAAATTTGATGACATTAATCTTCTTACTCCCTCTAAACATTCATCTATGTATAGAAAAGACCTTGTCTGTTTTCCATCCCCCCAGATTTCAATAGTTCCTCCATCTTTTGCTTCTGATACTTTTCTGCATAGTGCTGCTGGAGCTTTCTCTTTGCCGCCTTTATAAATTCCCTCTACTCCGAATATATTATGGAACCTAGCTATATGAACTTCTGTTCCATAATTCCTTTGAAAAGAAAGGTATAACCTTTCACTAAATAATTTTTCCCAACCGTACTCGCTATCTGGAGCCGCTGGGTATGCGGTACTTTCTGCACACATTGGATTATTAGGGTCTGTTTGATTATATGCGGGATATATACATGCGGAAGATGAGTAGAATATTTTAGCATATTTAGCATGTAGAGACGCTATATTTAAATTAATGCTAGCAGAATTATGCATAATATCAGCATCATGATCCCCTGTAAATATATACCCAGCGCCACCCATATCAGCGGCTAACTGGTACACCTCATCAAAAATAGTGCCATCTTTTAAGCTAAGAGCATCTAAGCATATATGATATATTCTTAAGTCACCAATTATAAAGCTATCAGCTTCTATTTTAGAATATTCAGGATATTTTAGATCGACTCCTCGAACCCAATATCCTTCTTTTTTTAATCTCCTAACTAAATGTGACCCGATAAATCCACCCGCTCCTAACACAAGAGCTTTTTTCATTTAAATCTCCTTATATTTAAATAAATTTCCATATATAGCTTTAACTTGAGTTAGAACTACTTTATTATTTTCTAAAGTAACATCGTACCCTGCTTCTGCTAATTTTACGGCAAACAATAACTGTTGAGACTCCTCAATAAGATAGGAATCTTTTTTATATGTAATATCATTAATTATTATTGGTATTGATTTATCCGTATTTTTTTCAATATAGGCATTAACTTGAAAGTTAAGATGATAGTTATTAGCTACATCGGTTATTTTACTAATTTTTGCATCATAATTAATATCGTCTGAATAGGTGTATAAAGCCCGGTTGTCTCGGCTGAAACAGGGGCCTCCAAAACCAAAGCCATATCTCAAATATTTGTTACCTATTCTAGAGTCACTGCCTATAGCTTTTAAAATAAGATCAGGGTCACACCCGGACTTAACCGCTATGTCTCCAATCATGTTAGCGTAAGAGATTTTAGTCGTTAAAAAGCAATTAAGAGCTATTTTTGTTATTTCTGCATTTAAGGGGGACATTCTGTTATAAACAGGATTATTTATGCATAGTTTTTTATATATTTGTTCGATAATATCCCCAGCATTATTACTAGCTTCGCCTATCAAAACCATATCAGGTTCTAGCTGGTTTTTTATAATTGATCCCTGTGCTATAAACTCTGGGTTATAGCTAACTTCGTAGTTGTAATCTTTTAACTTTAATGCAATAGAATCAGTGTACCCCGGCATTACTGTGCACCCTATAATTAATTGCTTTATATTTTTAGGTTTTTGAATAGATAGCAACTTATCTACTATTTTATCTATAACAGAATGATCGTATCTACTACTTTTAGATAAAGTAGGAGTTGCTACTAATATAAAAATAGTATCACTAAAATTAACAGCATCTTCTATAGAAGTAGATACCGTAAACTTAGTAGCTTGTTGTAAATATTCGTTTACTTGAGGTTCTAGTGACACAAAAGTATTATTACTAATACTTTTAACGTAAGACTCACTTATATCTACCCCATGAACATGATACCCCGCTTTTTCTAAAGATAACGCAAAGCATATTCCTAACTTTCCTATTCCTATTATAGAGATGGTTTCCATAGTATCTCCTTATATATTATTTTTTATACTGTATAACAAACGGTATTAGAAAATAATGACATTTTATAATTACTATTTATACCAAAAATTTTCTTATTAACCTGATCTAAAGTAATTCCTCCAAAAACCCATGTTCCAAAACATTGATAGTCATCTATTAAAATAATGTGCCCTTTAACATGATGACCAGCAATGATACCTAATTCCTCCATTAGCGGGCACGGAGGTAGCCCTTTTTTAACAGTATCTTCACCAAAACCACGATTTTCATCGTTTTCGTCGTATGGCATAAAATGTCCATCAAGAAAAACAACGCACCTCTCATTAATTTCATTAAAAAATAATTTAAGAGCTTCTTGCGATGGTTGATTAATAACTATAACATTCTGATTAGAGAACTTATTAATAGCATTCTCAACAGCTTCTTGGTTAATATCACAACTATATACTTTGCTGAAACCTACTTCTAAGGCTTTCTCAATACCTTCGCCTTTAAAAGTCCCTGTTTCTATAAAGATATTAGCATTATTTCTATAATTTTTAAACAGTTGCAGTGAACTTCCCATATTAGATATCCCCCCATAATTCTAGAATATTTTTGAGTCTATTAATATAAGTATGATTTTCTTTTACATATTTCATTGTCTCAATCATTTTTTCTTTTGAAATATTTGCATAGGCAGTTTCTACTGTCGAATATAATGTAGTTAGATCGTTATCATAAGCTATATAGTCTTTAAGTATATTTCCTATAGGTGGTGAGTTTGTTCCTATGAACTTACCATAACTTAAATTTTTCCATATTCTACAGGGTATGTATCCGCATTGTTGATGCCAATCCCCACGTATGTCAACTGTGATATAAGAGTTCTGAATCAATCTCTTATTATCTTCAAAACTAACATTTCCTTGACTCATTACTATATTTTTTCCATTTTTTTGACAGCATTGAGAAAATATCTGAAATTTTGGTAATATATTATCATGATAGACATATCCCACATAGTATATATCATTAATACTAGGGTTATACATAATTGGATTATTTTCATCAATTTCGTAAGGAAGAAGATCGGTTGCCCAAGGTTGATATATCGCTTTATTCTCTTCATCGTAAAAACAAAAGTCTCTTATTTTATATACTTTTCCGTATTTTTCTTTTATAGCACAAACTCCTGAATCCTCCCCATAGTTCAGACTAATACCCCTTTCACACGGCTCAACATAATTACACAGATTAATAACTCTACAACCAGCATCAGCATATTTGCTGTTGTTACAATGATGAAGAAGATATTTTGCATTTTTTATCAAAGGGACATTAGAATCAGCACGCCCTTCTGTAAAAATAATATCTTCGCTACAAATCTCAGGAAGCGCATCAGAATGATCTATCCAATGAACATCATACCCTAAAAACTTAGCTGCTTTAGCATATCCATAAAGAACATAGCTATAAGTATCTGGATTTGTTTTTAGTTTATGACCCCATATTACAAATTTATTCATTATCTGGACCTTCCTTGAATCTGACATTAATTATTCTTTCTTCATCTATATCTAAATTTATATTCATGTGTAGTCTAGGATCGTTTTTACCCCATAAACCTTGGTCACTTTTTGGAAAGTATATTTTCTTTGCATCAGATATCCACGCTGCCCACCAAGAAAAAGTTGATCTACTCATAACTATATTTTTTGCTGATATTAAGACTTTAAAATCTCTTAGCCCAGATGCCACAGAAGAATGTGTCCTATTATCTTCAATGACTTGAGAGTCTATAGGAGCTGAAAATTGGTTACATATTATTGCTCCATATTCATTTTTAAATCGTTCTAAACGCGCATCTTTAGGAACATCCGTACAAAGATATATTTTACTACATCCAGATTTTTTAATACAATCATGATAATAACTAAGAGGCAACATATAGTTATAATCATTACCAAATAAACGTAAATGTACAACAAGCGATTCATCATCTAGAACATATTCGTTTGTAATTTTATCATCCAAAGTTAACCACTTTTTAATACGATCTTTATACGGTTTGTAATATTCATACTTTTCGAAATGCCCATCTATGTTTATTCTTCTGTCACTTTTATTATTTATAATACTTTGTATATCTATATCCTGCCACCAACCGCATGTTTCTACAGGAGATGAAAACTCTTTTCCACCTATACCTTTATATGTCTGAGGAAATCCAGGAATACCCTGATTTTGATAATCCGGTGTCGGACCTTCTGTTATTCTAGGAGTTTGTAGATTGTACCCTAATTCTTCAGCTATTATTCTACCTATACTATATTGAAATAGGTTATTACCTAAATTACCTTTAAGTAAAACGCTAACCATATTAAACCTCTACTCTTTTTAAAATAGTTAATCCATTATTGTTGGTAAAAACTTCATTAACTACCCAATGCTTATTTTCTAACAAAAACTCATCAATAGCCTTCTGTAGCCCTTCTTCACCAAAATCACCAACTATCTTATTAGCTTCTGTGTCGTGCATCATAATATATTTTTTAACTTTATTTTCATGCAGTCTTAGCTCTTTACTTAATTGTGGGTAATTATGTAAGGTATCAATAAATAACAAGTCTGTTTCGGGAATTTCTATTTCTAAAATATCTCCTAGCATAAAATCCCACTCAATGCCGTTATCTTTTGCTATTTGTTTTACTATTTTAATGTCTACATCAAATACAATAGGATCTGATTTATCGATAGATATCATAGTCTTAGGTTTTCCTGATAAAAAAGCCCATGTTGAATTGACCCCACGAACACCGACTTCGGTTATGTGTTCACAGTCATTTGCATATCGCTTGATAGTATCAAAATGTTGATTAATGTCTGTATCTAAGCTGCGATAATAATTGAAATTATCTTCCATTGTATCTAACAGTCTAAGCATTATATACTCCTTATTTCTTTTTCTAATAAATTTCTACATTGAACTATTTTTTCTTTGCTTAAATAATCAGTATACACATGACATAAATATCTATCTTCCTTACTTTTATAGTAAAACTCAGTATTAATAAAATCGGCATCGTCCGAATATAATTTATCCCCAGATTTTGATGTATAAGTCCATATATTATTTACTAAAACAGACTGATCGTAATAAGGAGAGCCAGGATACAGGGTAATAATTGTAACGTCCGTCTCGTCTGGTTTAACTTTTAATATCCAGTTTTTTGTCTCGTTAACAGTTTCCTCTGATTCTCCCGGATGACCTATAGACATAAGAGCTTTTATTTTAAGGCCCGCACTGCGCGCTATCTCAAAAGCATGAGTATTCTGTTCTACTGTAGTCTTTTTATTCATATTAAAAAGGATTTTATCAGACCCCGATTCAAACCCAATTAAGAGCCATCGAAATCCTGCGGTATACATTAATTTAGCTTGAGTTTCTGTTAATAAATCAGCTCTTGTAAACCCCCTAAAAGAAAACTCAACACTATTATCTTTTTGATATTTAATTAATCTTTCTAAAAATTCATTAAATCTATTTTCGTTTATATTAAGTTCATCGTCGTAGCAATTTCCAGACCAAACACATTTTCCATTTCGTCTCACAAGAATAATCCCAGAAGAGACTGTTACGCAGTGAACGTACCCGCAATAATTTATTTCACTAAAATCTGTTTGATTACCCCACTTTGAATTAATGGTCAAATCTTTTTGTTTACTTATTTGAACCCTATGAAATTTATTATTTACATAAGCCCATTTTCCTGATTTAATTACCATTTCTTGTAAATCATCTCGCATCCTATTTGAATAAGAGCATATAACTTCTTGCCCTACTGAAGAAATACTACCATCACCTTTAATATATGTGCCTATAAATAACGATATTAAATTAGAAGACATTTTTTTAAATTCATTAGGGACGTGTTTACGGTAGGAAGTCCCAAATTGTTTTAGGTACTCATATAATTCTTTACTATCTATATGAAATTGATCGCTTGAGTATGAAAAATTATATTTAAGTTTAGTCAGTATATTTTTAATTTCTAAAACATTATGAGGATTAACGGAGTTGCTTTGCTTTATACATACTCTATACCCTCTTCCCCCGTTCCCTATTTTTGGTCTATAGCATGATCCTTCTGATAGATACCACGCCATAAATTTAATCCAAAGGGCCGCAGGAAAGGTTCTAACACCATCAAGTTCTTTTATACTTCCTTTACCTCGCCCATAATATCTTGTATTATAAGCGGGGATAGAAAACGTTTTATAGTCGATACCTTGCCAATTTGCTACTTGAGAAAATTTAAATTCTTTTTTTTCTTTTATCAAATCACTAGCAGTAACATGACGGTATTTATTATCTCCGTATAGCTTTACCCACATTCTATGCTCAGGGGTTGTTGCAAGATCTACCATCCTATTTTTTACTACTATAAGATTGCCGTTAAAAGGAATTTTTATAATTTTTTTTGGCACCTCAAACACAATATTATTTGTGCTTAGGTCCAATGTTGCAACTTTATCTGTTTTAGAAAGTTCGTCAAATTTTACAAATCCTTTAGATTCTGTTAAAATTTCTGTAATACTATCATAACACATAAATCCGTGATAGTTATACTGTTTAACTAACATATCTATTTCATTAATAACTGTTTCTACAGATCGTGCCCTAATATTTCTATAGGTGTCTGAAGACCTACCGCCGCAAAAACTACAACCATACGGGCACCCTAGCTGACATACTAAACTGGTAGCTTTTTTATTATCAATTTCATATTTATATGATTCAATATCTATTAAATGTCTTGCTGGCATAGGCAGCTTTTCATAAATTTCATTAGTTACCCTTAATCCCTGATCAAGTTCTGTGTCTATAATTTTATTAGAATCATCTTCTATAGCTTTAATTATAGCCAAATCCCCGTATCCTATAACGACTTTATCTACTAATAACAATAAAGCGTCAAAAGAGGCGTTAATTCGTTCACATCCTTTCTTAAGTGAACTGTATGACATAGTAACGTGCGGTCCTCCAATAATTATTTTAATATCGAAGTTATTTTTGATGTATTTACAGATCTTAACTACCTCAGGAATTTGTGAAGTTACCGCTGTTATACCTACGTGGGTTATCCCCTGAAGCTCTTGTTTAAGAACAGGCTCCCAATCGTATATACCCGCTAGATCAACACAAGATACATTATAACCGTGCTGTTCTAAGCTAGCGCCTATTTTCAACAAGCCAAGAGATGGAAATACTTTTTCGTTTGTTAAAAAATGCGAAGGAGGATTTATAAGTTTAATTTTCATGTCTATATTTCTCCGCTATTGTTTTCCAATCAACAAAAGGCGACATTACGAGACCTACGTGAGAAGACCTTCCAGGTAGGGATGAGACAACTATCCTTCCTTTGCTATTTATTAATTCTTGAAACATGGAAAAATCACGAGGATATGAAAAGTGATCTTGACAATTCCTAGCAATAACATCATAATCCTCTTTGATAGTTTTTACTTTAAAAGCTACTGTACCCGTAGTTGCGTTTGTGTGCTTCCAATGAGTAGATTTTGTTGCAACAACTTTTGTATTCTCTCCCCCGCCATGTATAAAAGGGTTCCCGGCATTATCGTCATACTTATCAGGGTGATCAAATACTGTTGCATAGTGGCCCACTTCTAAGCCTTCTATTAGCAGTTGCTGTGAATTTGGTAAATGAAAGTAGTCATCTTCTGCTATGTATATTATATCATCATCACTATATTCAGCTATTGCTGTGTTAATAATTAACATAAAACTTTTAGTATTGCCTAAACTTGTTCTAACTATTTTATTTACATTGTGTTTTGTTAAAAAATCAATAGTGTTATCTGTGACATTATCCGCAAAAACTGTCATATCCTCTACATTGAAGACACTAATAAAGTTTTTAAAGCAATGTTTACGTTCAACCCTTCCCATTATTTCTTCTACTTTTGCAGCATGTGGAGCTTGCCCCATGGGGTTTGCTGCATCACTCATTCTATAAAAAACTCTAAACATTTCCCCTCCAATTATCTTCGTTACACATTAAATGTTGATATTTATTAATATTGTCTAACAAATAATGAGGACAGTTTCTCTTATCAAATTTAATTTTTACGGCATCAAATCCAGATCTACCTATTATATCTGTTAAATTTTTTATTTTATTTTTTATACTAGCTAAAAATTCTGGGTAATTGTACTCTTGATGACTATAAGACTTAAATTTACGTATTACTTTATCTAATCCGCCTAGATTAGTATAGTGCCACCCTATAGACATATCATAGTCTTTTTTTTCGATTCTGATATATTTTCCGGGGTTTTCTACATTAAATTTACAGTTAGGCTCTCTTACATGGTTAAAGTTATCAAAAGAGTACCTTTTTAAAAGCCCCCAATTAGTAACTTTCGTTCCAAACCACGGCACATTAACTATATAGGCATCAAGATAATAACAGCAATACTCTTGTTCCGCAAAAACATAAAGATGGTCTTGTTTAAATTTGTTTTCAATAAGATCTTTTAAAACTATGGGATTTGGTATTTCATCTGTATCAGATAATAAAATAATATCATTATCATCACAGTGTGTCAGTGCTGTACTAAGATTATTCTTATGGTTTAGATCTCTATCCCAGTTGTTCCATGCACTACCTTTATCATCTGTGAAAACAATATTAATTACTTTATGCTCAAATTTTTTAAATCTTTCTTTATTTTCTTGATAATAAAAAGGTTTATCATTACCTTGAAAAGTTTTATTACTTTCTTGTACTACAAAATAATCAACGATGTCATTTAACATTTCCATTCTTATTTCTAAAATATCCAGTTCATCAAAGAAAGGAATGCAATCATATACTTTCAAAGCTCAACTCCTTTTAAAGAAGCATACTTACTATTTGCTATTTCCTCTATTACCTGAGTATAATTGTATAATTGGCCTTCTTTACTTAAATATTGCCAGCCTTTTGTAAAAATATCGCTACTAGCCCAGTACCCGTCAGAAACATTATGTCTCCCCCAATATTTTGGGGCAATAATCATGTTACAATCGTCATTTAACCATGCAGGGAACCATGCAAAAGATGAATTAGAAATTATTAACCATTTTGCTACATTAATCATGTACCAATCAAAAGCTATGGAATGATGATATGTAGGCAACCCTAGTTGTGCTTGTGCAAATGGAACATCATCTGTTACAACTATAAAATTTACATTAGGATTATGGCTTTTTATTATCTCCATCGCATTTTTATAATATGAAGGTTGTATTACTAGCTCTGCAAAACCTTTATATTCACCACCACGTACATTTATAACACAGGTATTGTCGTTCATTAAATGAGATACATCTGGTTTTTCTTTTACAGTATACCATTCTTTAATATTTTTCTTATTATTTAAATAATACTTTTCTGTTTGCCAAGGCCCTGTGATTTTCGTATTATCTTCTACACCATCTATTAAATTTGGTTCGTATTGCCACCAATCGGCCCCACCGGGAGTATCCGAGATATGAACCCTTTGTTCTAAATGTTCTCTTTGTATACCTTCTATTTGTTTACCGTAGTGTATATTTAAAAAATCTATCTATGGAGCGCCATTATAATAATCACCGTAAGGCACTGGATTTACGCCCCACTCAAAACCGCGTTTTTCTGCAATAGTTCTGCATAAAGCATACTGAAACAAATGGTTTCCTAAATTTCCTGTCAAATCTGTTGTTATCATACTATTTTAAACTCCTTTAAGTCTTTTATTTGATCCATTAATGTTTTAGTTATAGGATTAGTATACTTAGTACTTAAATTTCTATAGCACTTACTTGCCGCTTCGTATGCATTTATTTTAATACCAAGGCTATATATCTCGTTAATCATAGATACTAAATCATATTTGCTTACATATGTGTGTGGGGAAAAAACATGCCTCACACCTTTCCACAAATTATTTTGATTTATCATTATCTGTATAAGTTTAGCAAGTTCTAAACACGTCACGCCATTCCACAAATGATTAGTAAACCCTTTAATTTCCCCGCCACGATTAGATTTGACCCATTCAATAAGAGAAAGTTTATTCTGAAGCTCTTCTCCGATAATAGATGTCCGTATAATGGTAAGTTCTGGGTTTTCTCCTAAAGACTTTGTCTGTCCATAGTCGTCGCTGCAATCTGACTTCGAATCCTCATTATAGCCTCCAATAAGTCCGCTATATACACAGTCTGTAGTTATGTGGATAGTTCTAAAGGGTAACTCAGCAAGAAGATTAGGAAATACACTATTTACATTAATCATGTCTATAATCTTATATTTTCTCTGTTTTATAATCCCTGCGCAATTAACTATTACATCTTCCTCGTCTAATTTTGAAGAGATATATTCCTTTATAGACTGCCTAGTGACATTTGCCAAATCAAAATCGGCTCTTGTTATAGCTAGTACCTCATAAAAATCCTTAAAGTATTTTACAACATAATTACCAAGCATCCCGTTAGCACCAAATACTATAATTTTCATTTAAAAAAACTCCTTTTTTTAAAGTACTCGTATAAATATTGTATGTCTAAACAGCAGTCTTTTGAAGAGTACTCATTATTTGGAAAGCTTAAACCGCCAAATTCTTTAGAAGGATGCAACAAATACATATTATCTGATTTAATAAATTCTGTTCTTCTTAGTTCTTCTGACCCTAGCATTATTTCGTGGATTTTTTCACCTGTTCTAGGTTTAGACTCCTCATAGTTCAATCCAAACTCTTGTGCGTATATCTCAAACAAATCTTTTATTCTAAATGAATTAGTAACCGGGATGGCATTACAGTTACTATATTTTAAAGCTTTAAAAATTAAATCGATAGCATCATCTACATCTAGTAAAAATCTAGTCATTTCGGGACTGTATAATTGTAACGTCCTTTTATTGTTAATATAATCCCATATTAATGGAACTATAGATCCTGTCGAATTAGTTACATTACCGTATATTGCTGTAGTTAGTTTACATTTTGATTCGCCAACAATAAAGCACTCCCCAGCGACATATTTCATAGCCCCATAAATTGTTGTAGCATTTCTGCTTTTATCAGAAGATATAAAACAAGCTGATTCAAAATTATTTTCTTCTGCAACTATCCTAGAGTTTAGACCGCCATCAATAATAATCCTAGAGGCTTCTTCATAATTTTCTGTACAAGCGTCTATTTGTTTTAAAGATGCTGCAAAAATTCCAACATTATGCCCTTTAGATTTTCGCATCAATAGATCACGATTTCTAATATCTCCGACAATAAAATCTACTTTTGGAAATTCTTTTTTTAAGTAATAATGCTTAGCTTCATCTCTCGAATATACCGTTATGTGATTATTATCGTATAATCTACGAATAATATTTCGGCCAAGAAATCCTGCTCCCCCAGTTATAAACACATTTTTATCTTCCATTATAAAACTCCCATATAACTTTGTGCTGTCATTAATCCTGATTCTGTTCTTTTCATTTTTTTAATAATTTCGTCACTAACAACACTAGGGTCAACATACCAGTCTTCATACACATCTGGGCAGCCGTATATAGATACTAAGTAATTACACACATTTCCGAATATTAATTCATATCCGTATTTTTTAAAAATTTCCCTAGACTCAGTCCTAATACGCTCATTCATAGTATTTTTTATTGTGTTCTCTAAATCCATGAAAACCAAAAGATTCCTCTTGTGAAATTCCATCTACCCAGAGTTCTGTTGAAAATCTAGCTGCTATTTCTGGAGGAGCATACCTAATTCCATTTTGTAGAAACTTAAGTCTGTGTATACAACAGAAATTTCCATCATCACCAAAAAAACCTTGATCACTTTCTAAATTCAAACCTAACTTAGTTGGTAGCTCTAAAAATTTTTTACTTGTTAGTCTAAATCCTCCATTACCCACTACTATATGTTCTCCATAAGTAGTTGTGTATGTTGTATCCCTATATGGCCATGGAGCACCTATATAGTCAAAATTTAGAAATTCATCTGTCCACAAGTTAGGTCTAGCAATCCAGCCATCATGATGAACAAGTATCATAAATTCCGTTTCTATATCTTTATGTAGTGTCAAAAAAGTGTATCTACTAAAATCATCTATACTGTTCATTCTATCACAATAAGCATAGTCTACATTCTGTGGTAAGTCATTTGGTTTTTCATGAGATATAAATTTGACCTGTCCAAATTTAATACCTTCCATACTTTTTTTCATAGCATAAATATTTTGTTCTATTTTAACAGAAGTTAAAACAATTAAAGTCACTCTTGGCAGTTCTATCATAAACACATCTCCTCTTTTCCTTTTACATATGCGGACTCTTTTTTCTCAATTGATTCAATATCAACGGATCCAGAAATACATCCTTCCCAACGTCTTATTAATATTAGAGGCTCCTCCATACATACAGGTAAACCATATCTTAAATACAGTCTATAATAAAAATCGCAATCTAATAACCATACTAGGTCTTCATCAAATCTAACATCTGTTTTTTTAATTAATATAGCACTTACTGCACCAATTAAGTTATTACCATCTAATATACTTTTACCGGGCCATGATGTCTGATGAGGTTTAAATGTGGTTTTAATGTCATCTGTAAAATGAGTACATGAGCTAGTTAACCAATTATATCCTTGAATTTTTTGTAGCATTACTTCAAGTGCATAAGACTCCGCAAATAAATCATCTTGTCCAATTAGTTTTAAATATTCTCCAGAGGCATGATCCATAGTATTATTAAGATTGGCGGACAGACTTTTTCTACCTTCTTTATCTCTAACATATTTTATAATCAAATTTGAAGTTTTTTTATAGTTAGACACATACTCTTCTGTTTCATTATCTGAAGACTGATCTGATATGACTACTTCTATGTTTTGATATGTCTGTTCCTCAATTGATTTTAATAAATCCTTTAAAAAGGTTACTCCATTACCACGCATTTCGGATGTAGGTACACATATCGATACTAAAGGTTGATTATTTTCCATAAACTCTTTCTTCATTTTAGTGCAGTTCATTGTAATGTCTGTTGGCATTGTCTCATGAATTTTATCAAACATTGGTTCAACATCTCTTGAATATTTTGCTAACTCATATACTGTTTTAGGTTCAGTTCCTACGTTGAATATCCCAATTGCTTTTTTATCGATTAAACTACATATCATATTAGCTATTACACACGTCCAATCAAAATTTCCTATTTGACACACCAGCGCTTTTGGATAAGGAAATGGATGAGGTTTAAATGAGCACCTTATAATAAGATATTCTTCAGACTTTAGTTGAATATATCCATCTCCTAGAAGCTTTGTATACCCATACCAATTCGCACAGTGAACAGGAACATCTTCTTCACTCGCATTAGATTTTGAATTTGAATAAACATAATCTGTTGAAATATGAACTAACTTCTTTTTTTTACTATTACAAAAATCTACTAGTTCAGAAACAAATCTATAATTAATATCCCAATTCGATTTTTTATCGTTTGAATAGGTGTCAGTAAATCCGATGCAATTCACAATTATGTCATAACTATCTAATAGCATAAAATTAGGAGTACGTGCATCAAAGCCGTCTTTTTTACGACTAATAAAATCCCAACCTTTTAGCTGGTGTATAGACGAACCAAGTTGTCCATCTCCTAATATTAATATTTTATGCAACGCTAAACTCCTGTAAACAATGCTCAATATAATCAAAAATCTCTTGAGTATAGTGTGGTGAGGCTCCTATAAAAAACACTCTTTCAAGAACTTTGTTAGCTTCTGGATATTTTCGAAAATTCTCAAGATGCTTATACCCGGGATGTATTAAAATATTTCCAGCAAAATAATTTCTTGTTTGAATCTTTTTATTCTCCAAATAATTTACAAGCATATCTTTTAAGTCTCTGTTATCACATATAACAGGAGTCCCAAACCACGAAGTTTCAGCATGTTCCAATTCTTTAGGAACTATAACTCCAGTTATATACTTTTCTAAAAGATCTCCTATAGTATTTTTACTTATCTTTCTTTTAGCATGTATTTCATCAAACTTATTCATCTGAACTAATCCTATAGCGCCCTGTAAATCAAGAGGTTTAAGATTATATCCTATATTGGTAAAAACGTACTTATGATCTATAATTCCATCATATCCTTCTAGCCACTTATCAAACCTATTGGCACAACTTCCATTCTGAAGCAAATTACCTGCTCCAACACAATGGCACTCTCTTCCCCACCAAGAATAGCTTCTTGCCATTCTAATAAGTTCTCTATCGTTTGATAGTACCATACCTCCCTCACCAGTTGATATGTGATGCGATGGATAAAAAGAACATGTAGAAATTACAGCGTATTCATTAAGATACTTTCCTCTCCATTTACTCCCTAAACTATCACAATTATCTAGAATAAATAGGATATTATTATCATTGCATATTTTTAATAACCTATCAAAGTCAAAAGGATTCCCTAAAACTGGAGAAGCCAAAATAGCTTTTGTTTTTGGAGTTATGCTTGCTTGTATTAAGTCAAGATTGAAATTTAAGGATTCCATTTCAATGTCTACAAAAATAGGCTTTAATTGATTCTGTATAATTGGGGCAAGTGTTGTTGGAAATCCAACTACTGAGACAATAATCTCAGAGTCATCTTTCCATCCATAGTACTTTTTCAAAGCTGCCATCATTACTAAATTTGCACTTGACCCTGAGTTAACCATAATAGCATATCGTTGATTTATTTTATAAGAAAAAACATTTTCAAAAGTTTTAACTTTTTCTCCTGATGAAAGCCAATCTCCTAGTAAAAGAGACTTAATAGCTTCTATAACTTCATCTTCTTCCCAATATGGACCAGAATAATATACAGTGGTAGCTCCCGGAACAAATTTCCGATTACTATTATAGACGTACTTTAATACGTTGAACTCTTCTCCAAGCAAAGAGATAAGTTCTTTAATTAACGTGTCGACATCTTTTGTCATAGTTTACCTTAATAACTGAAATATTATTTTAAAATATCTATAGCTTCTAGTAATATATTTCTCTTTTTATCTATTACTGCTATTTTTTCATCATGACTAAAACCCCAAAAAGACATTTTTATGTCTAACATAAAATATTCATGAGGATTACTATACCACATAGGCACATGATACATATGATATACATCTATAGCTGGATCATTTGCAAAAACCCCACCACCAGCAAAATGTCCTTTAGGCATCTTATTTAAATTTGGATTATCTAAAACCTCTAATTTAGACCAGAAAAATGAATCCTCTGGACCGTATCCAAAAAAATATTCTGGATCTAAACCACCAGCTTCTATGAACATATCGCGTCTTACTGCTAAAGACCCACCAGTACTTCCCGGCATAGCTGGTTCTTTTGGTTCTACTTTACTTAAATCTACAAAAGTATCTCCACTATCTAATATAAAGTTAGTAGCTCTTTCACTTAAAACAATAACTCTTTTTTTCTGATAAGGTTGCACCCATTTTGTACTATCTAACAAATATGTGTCTAAGTGCTTAAAGTAATTCTCGTCTATTAAGATATCTATATCATGAAGTATATACCACTTAGAAGGTTTTGCTAAAAGAAAACCTATATTATATACATATGCTCTACTATAATTTTCTCCTCTAAATACTATATCATTATGAGCAAAAATATACTCTACCCCTAACTCTTTTGCTATCTGCTCATATTTTGGTGTAACATCTTGTTCTACAAGAATAAGTTTAATCTTTTTGTTAGGGCAATTATCTATTGCCCTTTTAAAATAAGATATACAAGGTTTTAAAAAAAATTCTCTTCCTCTTATTCCTATAATTACATTTATGTCTCTATCTTCATCAGATAAATTACGAATTGTTTTATCACCTTTACATAAACTGTAATTTATCTTTCCTTCATCTACAAGATAAATCATCTGTTTAGGAGTTAACATACTTTATCCTTTTATAAAACTTAGTGGTATTTCTTGATGTGGTGCGCTATTTTTAAAACCCTTAAAAGAGTTAAAATCAATTACATACCCGTCTAATAATTTGTCATTGATATATTCTGCTGATATATTTCCGTACCTATTTCCATTTACAGTCTGTACTTTATTTACTGGATTATTTAATATTATAGACTCTTTAAAACAAACTAAATTAGGTTTATGCCATGATTGGTTAGCAAATATACCTTCAAATGTATTAGGGTTAGCATATGGTAGTGATAAAACTCTCTCATAGATATCTGTAGTTTTAAATATAGTACAGTCAATTGAAAATGGATATGACCAGTCGCCTAATAATCCACTATCTTTCCATTTCCAAACGTAGATGTCATCATTAAAAAATGGGGGAGGAGTTGGTCTATTCTCTGTATAACAATAAGTAATATCTGGGCACATTCTCAAAGAAAGCGCCATGATATCGTCTCTGACTATAAACTCAATAAATTCTTTACTGGAAAAGGTAAAAGAATTTTTAAATACATTATCGTCTACCGCAAACATTGTATACTGGTTTTTTATATCCATCAAAGAAATAAAATCTTTCTTAAAGTCGCTCTCACAAATATAATTAAATTCCGGGTGTTTGCTATGTACTATTTTGTATCCCTCTTGAAATTTAGGAGTCGATGCTTTGTACAACACATTCCAACGGTACTTATCCCAACAAACAAAATATTCTTTAATACTTTTTATTAAAAGTTCGAGCTGTGAAGCGCGATCTTTTGAAAAAATAATAAGATTAATCATTGTATACACCTTTACTTTTTAAATATTCGTCAGTTATTTTACTTAATAGTTCAGAAACACTTATATTCATAGACTCCCGGTTTTCGTGGGTCTAGAAGAGCATAGACATAAAAGCGTCTATCATTATTTTCTGATATTTTATTTATAGTCATTCTTATTCTTTTGTTCTAAACGGTACATATCTCTATACTGGTCTATTAGTCGTCTCAGCATCTCAGATGTTGAAATTCCTTTAAGATCAGATAACTCTTTTAGAAACGTTAACTCCTCAACAGTTAAATTAAAACTTATTCTTTTTAGTTTTTTCATATTAATTTTCCACCACCCCCATGCATATACCTGTTGCGCATATTAATAGGTTATCAGTACCAAGACTCAATTCCCAGTAATTTGCTATACTGAGATAAATCAAAACCTAAATCCTCGTTGTAAAAGATTTTACAGAAGAGTGCATATCTATCTATAGCGTATTTAATGTATCCTTCAGGGACATCAACTTTACCTTTATTATAAAAGTTCATGCCAGAGCCTACAGCCGAAAAATGTACCAATTTTCTTCCAAAATCTATTTTAAAAGGTGTATTATCGTTATTATATTCTTTAAAGATATTATCTCGTTTACCATCTATAGGGCTACAGGCTCCTACATCATCATGTTCTAAAAAGGCTACTTTACCACCATGGTATATTATATCAAAAGATACTGGGTCAAAAAAATCTATAACAGGATGCCCATGTGGATTGTACATCCCTCTACACATATTAGCTAGCGTATAATAGTCATACTTACCTATAAGTTCCCTATTAAAAGCAAAACAATCTGTATGGACAACATCTGGAAGACTGTGCGCATATTCATGACCAAAAGGGTTAAATTTATAGTTTCTAACAGGCCCCACAAGATCATAGCTATTTGTTTTTTCAATAATCTCATTTATTAAAGGTGCTCTAAAAATAACATCACTATCAAAATGTATAAGAAATTTATGATTAGCTTCTTGTATAATTTTTGCCCATAAAAGAGAGGTCCCTTTATGACCCTCATAAAAACCATTAAGAATAAGAAACTCCTTATCCATATTATGCTTTACAATATTAGGGCTATCATCTATCCATTTAAAATCTTCTGTAGTACCATAAACGTGCACAGGGAGATCATGATATTTATTAAAAGATTTTAGAGCTATTTTTCCAATCTTACCACAGTTTATGATCTCAGTGTAGATATAGTGGTCCATATAATTCCTCCGATAATTTTTTAAAATATACATTCCATGTGTTTGTGTTACTACTTACATACTTTTTAGCGGTATGAAAATTATCTACAATCGCAGGTAACCTTCTTGTATAATCATCATTCGATAGACTATTTAATATGCTAGGTACTTCTTCTATACTGGAAAAGCTTATTATACCTGCGGGGTTAAAAAACTTAGTTATCTCAGGAGCACCCCAAAATATAGGGATTGTTCCAGTAAGAAAGCAATCTAAAAGCTTTTCTGTAAAATACGTATTATATCTACAGTTTTCTATTGCAAAAGAGTATCTGTAATTTCTAAGCCCATCTAGTTTATTATCAAGAGGAGTATACGCATACCCATATAAGTCAAAACCGGGATAGTTGTGAAAACTGCTAACAATATCATGTCTAAGTCTATGCCCTGATGTACTATATTTTTTTGAAGCTATTATGGATAGCATCTTATCCTTTTTATATATCTGCTGATCGTCTCCGTTTATCCATGCATTTCCATTAGGATAATAGACAAACTTATTAGATAAGGATAACAAATGCGTCCAATATGTTAAAACGGCATCAAATTTATTATAGTGTTGTTGAATAAATAAATATATCTCCCAATTTATTTCAGGAGATTCCATTATCCAAGCAACTTTATACCTGCTGTTACAGTTATCTACTGTCCCTAGACATAAATCTGTAAAAACAGTTACATCTCCTGACCTACAACAATTATAATCTACATCCCAGTCAAAAGACTGCCCTTTAATAATAGTATCTATTTTACTAACGAAATTACGATCTCTTAAAAGAAAAGTTGGCTTAATTTGATCCATAATCCTCTAACCAATTGTAGAATCCCGGTTCATTAAAATTTATAGCACAAAGTATATCATTCATCTTATAGGTTCTCAATATACGAATAAGGTTTCATTGCCGCTATATAGTCTGCAAGTCGCATCTGTTCTTGTAAATATAACTTGCCATCATTAAAAGGAGTCTCTTGATTATATACATATAAAATATCAGGTATAAATTTTACTCGATTAAAACCACTAAGCTCAAGGCAGGGAAAAAGCATTGCTAAATCCCAAGTTACCTTAAAATATCCGTTTGTATCTCTTAATGACTCATCTTTAACATGCTTCCAAACTTTATACTTAAAGGTTCTTAAATGGCTGGCTCTCCATGCAACTTTTCGTATACCTATATTAAAATCTTGTAAACTATACGGGGCATTATTGGTATTAGCATTAGGATTAGGATAAGAAACCCAACTACCGTGTGTCACACAAAGATTAGGCTGTCTGTCGTAGTAGGATTTAACTATAGCCAAGGAAAAATCACTTGAAGCCCAATCATCTGAATCCACTATTACTAAAATATCATCGTCATTAGGATTCATTAGTTTAAAAGCATCTAAAAAATTGGGGATAGCATACTGCCGGACAGCATTAACTTTAACGTTTAATCTAGGGTCTGTACCATTATATTTATCCGCAACTCTATTAGCATATCCATCTTCAGATGGTTCTAGTACAACCTGAAGCTGAAAATCTACATTCTTTTGATTTCTCCAACTATTTATAGCTCTATCTATATAATTTTCTAAAGCTAATCCAACAAATGCCACTTTAAACATTATTCATCCCACCCTTTCTGAAATACATACTGACCTTTGCTAAAAAGCTTTCTTTTACAAGCATGATAATGATTTAAATCATCAGTAGACGGTCCGAGTGGATCGTGCACCACCCAATCCTCAGACCTATGTAAAACGTATTT
>Ga0172362_10001066_pt1 | contig 23211 bp, 16 predicted proteins | sample LakKivs1_kivu2a2_FD_114534 | JGI IMG/M metagenome (GOLD analysis project Ga0172362, IMG submission 114534) | Sediment microbial communities from Lake Kivu, Rwanda - Sediment s1_kivu2a2 | ecosystem: Environmental > Aquatic > Freshwater > Lake > Sediment | place: Rwanda: Western Province, Lake... | reverse complement strand
TTACAAGCGCTACCTTACCTTCAATGCTGTATTCCTTGGGAATCATTATACCTCCTTTTTCCCCAAAATTACTTGTTACTTATGCTTAATTTCCCACCTTCTTCTTGACCAAGAGGAAGTGACCAAGTAAGGCAGGTAGTCGTCTAGCTTTGTGGAGCGGGAGACGGGACTCGAACCCGCGACAACCTGCTTGGAAGGACATGCCACGGTTGAGCCCGTATTTAGACCGCTGATGAAGCTAAAACCAGTAGAAAGCCGCTCTCTTTTGTGACCAGTCAGGTTGTCGGTTTTTCTACTTGCCTCACTGCGTCCTTGTCTGATTTTACCATACTTGACGGACAGTCAACAAGACCGGTTGACGACCGCTCAGCACATCAGGTTGGTAGTGCGTGTAGGGTCAACTCTCACTGGGCGCCCGTATTAAATGCCCTGCTAACTCGCGCACCCTCGCGTCATCGTGGGCCAACAATTTCTGTGCGTCCCAGGTAATCAGGCCGGGGTGCACTGATACCCTGATTGCCTTTGGCCGGTAACCTTCAATGAAATCCTTTGCATCCAGATTGCCCAAGGCGCGAACAAAACAGTTTCGCAAGCGATGGATTGACTGGTCGTCGGTGCCCTCACCAAAATATCCCTCGCTTCTTAAATCAACTTTTGACACTATGCCCGACTTGTTCCGGTGAAGCTCCAACACAAGACGAAGGAAAAGCCGAAAAGGTACGTCGCCGACTTCAACGCGTATGTCTCCAACCAGAACCTCGTTATTGCCGGATTTCGTTATTATGCCCGTAATATGAATAGGCAGCCTGCACTTGTATTCGTAAAGGTCGTAGTCCGCTTCTTGCTCTTCAGTGAGCTGAGCAACTGGAGCCGGGGCCGGCAGCTTTGTCAATAGACTAGAAATATCCACCGTTAAATTATCGGTTCTACCCAGGGGCCTCACATAGACTCGCAGCCTTTCCAGGTCGGCGTTAAGTTGCTGGCGCCTAACTGTGTATGTCGGCGTGATTACAGTAACGCCGGCTACCTTATCGCCCACCCGCACCGGGAGAGTTAGTAACAGGGTTTCGGCGGTCTCATCGGAGTCAAACAGACCTAGTACAAAGGCTATTCTTTTGCGCTCTATAGTCTTCTCACCCACAAAGAGCAGCCGCCTATCAAGTGCTGATGCGGCACCGGAAAGATTGTTGGCTACCCGCAACATATTGGCGAACGTGTCAAGGCAAAACCTGTATCTAGTCAGATCGGACCTTTTTAGGGGCACCGGGTCTTCTCCAGGGTTGTCCTCGTCGATGCCGTAGAGCTGCTCACCGATTTTGACCACAGTTAATGGATTTGCTCGACCATAGCCATAGGTCTCAGACCGGTCATCGGGTTGAACACAGGCCAGAAGCTTTTCTTGCTTCAGCCTGTCAAACTCACCGGCGTCCATGTATTTCAGCTCTTTCCCATAGAACAGCCTAGTTGGCTGTTTTTCCATCTCTTGAAGAATCCAGTCAATCATGTCAACTGCACTCCGTTCTCTCTTAGATATGCCGCGATGATGTCAGCATGCCTTTTCTTAGCGAGGTCTGTGGCAGAGGGAGGGGATATGGTAAATGTAACAGTCTCGGATTTGCCATCTATTTCAAGTGTGAAACGTAGCTTGATATAGATGAAATTAAGAGACGACAGGCTAACGCTTTTAAGTTGGTCCTGCAACGTTTGCCTGATATCCTTGGACTTGACCGTGATGACTGGCTCTGTTAACCCGTTAACTTTGAGTTTGGCTTCTACCGGCACTATATATGTGATGTAGTCATTCCCGTCCCAGCTAAACGTTCCGTCCTGAAATGGTGCCAGGGTGTAAACCCTGTCCCTATCGGGATGGTCGGCAAGAGAGGGGTCACCAACGATAATACTGGCAAACGACCTTATGTATTGTTCCTTATCTCTGGCGAGCCGGCTTTGGAGACAGAGCTGACAGCTCTTCTTCTCATACACAAGTATGTCTTCATAGGCAGGACGAAGTGGGTCTACCTTAATCACCCCAGCTTCCCAGCGAGCGAAGGGCCTGTAGTATGAGCCACGCGCAACCAGAATTATCACTTGGTCGCCCTCCTCGTATAGTTGGACCTGACAATCCTCTCCCTTGGCGAGGCTGGCGAAATACTTTTTCATGTCTTCGTTAAATGCCTCCAGCCAATGGCCATCCAGGTGAAGTGTCTCGCAAGGAATGTTGTGCCTGCTGATGCTGGTGGACGACCCAAATATGCAGTAGCGTGCCCAGGCATATTCAAACGCCTTAGGGTGATTAAGAAACAGCCTCATTCCGAGCGCCTGAGGTGTCTCGTTTTTCAGCTGTGGTATATCAAACTTTTTACTTGCCCAGACTAGGCCGCCGGCTTGCTGTTCGCAAATGTCGTTAATACGCCGAAAGTCCTCAAACACTACTGCCTTCAGACGGTCATCATCGATGTTGTCCAGAAGATTGTCCACATAATCAGGATACATGAGTGAGAGGTGCGGAAGTATCCGGTCACGCCCAAGAAGACGGGCGAAATACTCCTCGAGAAGTCGAGGGTCAGGCTTATTAACAGCGGTGACAAATTTCTTTAGAGTTAAGCTCCGGTGTCTTGGCATTGTTACCTTCCACAGCTATAGACAATTAGTCGTTCACCAATTTTAGGTCACCTACTTCAGCTTAAGATGGTCATTACGTCTATTTGTCTCTCAGACTGTTCTCTGCTGACATAAGCGGAATCCTTACATAAGTCTATCCGCATATCCGCTCATTAGCATATCACAAGAATAAAAAAATTTCATCCAGCTATACACTAAAACAGCTGAAGATTTTGGCCCTCCTCCGACAGATATCCCACTTGCAATAACCGGACTCTAGCAGCCTCTGACGAGACTGAAAACATGGCAGCAGTATGGCCGATGAATTCGTTGCATCTGTCCGAGTTGACTGGTATAGGACTGTACATCCCCCATTTTCGGAGTAGCGATTGAGCAAGTCCCTTGAGTGATGTCATAGGCATCAGGAACGCACCACTGGCATAGGCAGCCTGCCACTCAAGCCAATCAACCTGGGATGTGGTCAGGATTGTCGATCGTTTGCACCGCGGACCTTTTTGCAATGGAGAGCCAAGCAGGCGTTCCTGATAAAATCGTCTCCATAGGAAATCATGGAATTTGACGTGACCATACTCGTGCATCAGCGTAGTCCTGAGCCGGTTCTCCATATTGGGCTGAGCAGACAAATGCTTGACAATGCTCACAAAGGGCTTCTTATTTATGAAGAAGTCCGTTATTCCTTCAACTTCCTCGCCTTCCCTTGACAAGTCAGCGTAAAGGTCCAGGCCGGAGGTGTCACGTTCAATTAGTATCGTGACGTCGTCAGTTGAGATAGGGAACTTCACCTTGCCATATTTTCCCCGCATAAAGTCGGTTACTATCCGTTCGCATTCATAGTTTATCTCATCCCTTTCGTAAAAGGGCCGTTCCGGGAAACGACCAGTGTTATCTTTGATCCACTTCATGATTTTCTACCCAGTTCATTTCGAAAAGCACGAAATGCTTTTGCAACCCGCTCAGGGTCATCAGATAGCCCTTTCACATCAGATGGTAATCCCTCAGCCAGATAGGAAAGGAAGTCCTCGCTTACACTTAGCGCCCTTGCGAATTGACGCAAGAGAAAGTCCCCTGGCGGATTTCGACGGTCACGCTCGATATCGTTTAGGTATTGAGGAGATATGGTGGAACCACCTTCTTTCCGTATCTCTTTTGTTAGTTCCTTCTGACTTAAGCCAAGCTCTTTCCGACGTTTGGCTATATATTGTCCAAAAGTTAGGGGCATTTTATCCTCCAAAATCTGCTATCTGCTAATCAGCATATCAGCAGTCCGCTATTTTGTCAAGCCTGCGGCATTGGCCGTGATTTCACGAAAACTCTTCCACCAAGAGCTGGGGCTGAAATATTATAGAGGAGCACCAAAGCGTCGTAAACCGTTCCAACTGAAATTAGAGACCAACTTGTTTAATGTCTAGAACTTTCAGAGCAACCTTTGCCTTTATTTGATTGAGTTCGAATCCCCTTAGGTTTAAGTGGCCGTCTCCTAGCAGTAAGGAGGTACTATAGCTAGGTTCAAAGGCGAGCTCGTCAGTCTTTACACCAGTGCCGCCTTTGTTTCCAAGAAGTCAAGTTTTATGCCTGCAAATATTAGGAAAGTCACACCGGTCTAAGCACTGCGCTCCGGGCTTGGCTTTGAATAAAGCTTGACGAATGCCTCTAATGCATTGCTCAGCAATTTTCGCAGCAGATTCCAAATCGCTATGTCCGATTGGCACAGGCTCAAGGTCATTCTCCGTGTGTTTTGGATCAAGGTATGCTATTGAGGCGTGAGTAATCGGACGCTGTAGCTTTTTCAAACCCAAAGCATAGAGTTGGAGTTGAAGGCTTGATTCTTCGAACGTCGTGACAACGTCGGAAGTTTTATAATCACGCACTTCTATATTTGGCTCCCCATCAGTCCCCCTAATTATGACATCAACTCTTCCTGATATGGTCGCTTTTTCAAGAGGAAATTCCAGCCTCGCTTCAACCTCTTGTATACATCTCATGTCACCCTCGTGACGCCTAACAAATCTCACCAGTAATTCTTCGGCAGCTTGCTTCATCGTCTCCAGTGGCTTTCCACCGGCATAAGGTAGGTGGAATTTCTCTTTTACTAAGTCCCGAACGGCTTTCTCAGCATCGACACCCTGTCCTATGCGCTCGCTAGCACATCTAAGACAATAGTGAAGGCTCTTACCATACCCGAGTGCGGCATCAAGACCTGGTTTATAGCCCCACATTTCTCTAAGACAGTAAAGATAGGGACATCTCAGATAGGTGACTATTTCACCTGCTGAGAAAGTCTCTATTTCATCGCCTTCCAAACTCATCTGGATTTCGGTTGGGGGTAAGTCATGACTTTCTTTAATTCTTTCCGCATATCCTCCAACTGTTTCAAGAAATTGACTGGGGCTTTGGTAATTGTTTATGCGCTTGAAATAACTCAAACACAGGACATCCCTCGCTCTTGTCATCGCGACATAAAAGAGTCTTCTTTCATCTTCTATACCACCTTCGTATCGCTCCACATCAAACCCTTCCATATCTCGCGGGATAAACCAGCGCTGCTCTCCACCTGCTCTACGGGTCGGGAACCTTATTGAGGTCAGGCATGGGAGAAAAACCACAGGCCACTCAAGGCCTTTTGCTTGATGTATTGTCATCACTTGAACCGCGTCGATGCCGCGCAGGTCCTCAACTGGCTGCTCCTCGTATGCGCCGGTAGCATAGGTATTTACATACCAACAGAGCCCCCTCAGAGTAGCGTCCCAATCAGGTTTCTGGCCACCGAGTCTTATGGATGACTCGTAGTCTGTGAGCAAGGTATTAAATCGCCCCAAATTGGCCATTACTGCCGCATGCAGCTTATCGTCCGGATTAAGCTTGTGGAAACCCAAGGTTACAAGAAGATCCTGATACATTGAAGTGAAGTCTTTAAAGCCATCATTTAAGACTTTCAGTTTCCATAATTGAAGTTTCTTAGGCAAGTCCTTCTGTAACGAAGCTGGAGTAATGGCTGCTATCCATTTCTCTATGCCAGACCGGAGCAAATCATCGCCCCTTATTTCGGCCCCCTGCCCGTAGAAACCCTCCCTCCAGAATCCCCTGTCGCTAAGCCACGCGAAGAGACGACCGACTGCTTGAGCTTCGTCCCTCTGGAACAAGCCCACTTTGCCACCGACTAAGAACGGAATATTCCGGCTGCGATACAGCGTGAGAAATGGCTTCGCCGAAGTGGATACACTGCGTAGCAATATAGCGATATCTGAATATTGACACACCTTCCGAACTTCCACCAACTGTTTGATTTGCTTTGCAATCCAGTCGGCTTCCGTTTCCGGATTCTCACAGTCAAGCATAGTGACATTGCCCTTGTCTTTGCGAATTGCCCTTAGTGGCTCATATTTGGCAGTCTCAAAAGTATCCGCAAAGACGTTTGCTGCCTTAACGATTTTAGGTATACTCCTACGGTTTTCTCCTATAGTGACCTTCTCGCAGCCTGGGAAGTTCTTCAAGAACTCTTCAAAGCACTTCTCATTAGAGCCACGCCATTGGTAAATACTCTGTCTGGGGTCACCCACGATGAAAACGCTAGCATTGCGCCCGACCAGCCGGATAAGTCTGTCTTGCGCCCGGTTAATATCTTGATACTCATCCACTATTAGATGCTTGATACCTGACAGAGCGCTGGGATTCGTTTCCAGCTTCTGCACCGCCACCGCGATCATCTGGCCAAATGTAAGGAGCCTGTGGTTCTCTAGAAGTTCCTCATATCGTTCAAGATGCCTCAAGAAATCGGGTACTCTTCTACCAAGTTTGTTCCGGTCTAAAAGCTCATTGTAAACAACATCAATGGATCGTAGGAATTCAGCGCAATTCCTGGAATACGACCCACTTTGACCCAGCCCCAACCCCCAACCTTCGCGAAGAATAAAGGCCATTTCTTGATTCTCGTCCAATGGATCATGGTCGCCATAACCAAATACGTCCTCAAGAATCCGCAGACAGTATCCGTGTATCGTACCCACATACATCTCACCAAGTCGCGCACACGCTTCCTCGCCTCTTAATTGCCGCACTCTTTCATAGATACGGCTCTTCATGCTTTGTGCTGCTCGTTCCGTGAAAGTGAAGGCGACGATAGAGCTTGGTTCCTCTTCCCTATACAGAAGCAGATAGGCAACGCGGCGCGTCAAAGTCTCTGTCTTACCAGTCCCAGCTCCAGCCACTATTCTGAGATAGCGGTTTTTTGACAAGACGGCCTTTCTCTGCTCGTCTGAGAGACGGTTAGGCGTTTCAAGTATTGCACTGAGAACCGATGTCTTTTCCACAGTATTTACTCCAGTGCAGGGCTTTTTATTCTTCTGGAGGCGCAGAGGTGCCCTGCCATCCCGCATCATAGGCAAAGTGTGTTGGTCTATTCGCTGGGTTCTTGATCGTGAAGAGTCTCTCGTTCGGTTGTCCGGCAAAGTCGATAACGTATAAGTAGTAGCGTTCTCCCAATTGGCGTGCTACAGCGAATTCGTTTGAGGTCAGGACAGCCTCAGACTGGTCCCAAGCGTTAGACAGCCCTTTGACCTCAATATATATTGGTTCATTGCCACTGGGTGGAAGGGAGAGCAAGTCATAACCCTTGTCTTCAGGTTCTACATTCTGTGGTTGCCAACCACGCTCTTTTTCGTAGTGTTCAGCTCTGGCAATGGCCGTGTCGTGGGTGGTTCTTCTTCGCTCTTTTTCATCTTCCTCCATCTGGTCGCCCGAATGTTCTTCCGGCAGAGGCCTTGAGACGAGAGCCCAAGGGCGTACTTTTCTCTTTGGCTTCGGTTGGATTTCCTCAATAGCGGGTGTGACCTCTAGTTCCGCTCCTTCAATCGGTGCAGGTATTTCTTCGTCAGTTTGAACTTCGACCGCAACACCAAGGCGGTCGTATCCTAATAAGTCTAGAGTAGTAGACGCCTTGTTTTTTGAACAATCTGGGTCAACCAATAGAATCAGTGGGGGAATCAGAAGGCAAGGATCGATTAATGGATTTAGGCACATTGCAAGTTCGTGAGTAATTGCCGTTAGGGTTGATTCATCCTCTATCCTGCCTGAGATGAGCACAATATTGCGGACACGGTCATAAAAAGCTTCCATCTCATTTGGAGGGGATGAAAGCTTCTTGCCTTTGAAATCCAGCTCAAACTTTACCCTTAGGGGAGTCCCTATAGCGAAAGTCACATTCTTTGCAACTTCCTCACTCCAGCCTTCTGAAAACTGTGGAAACTGACGCTTAAAGGTCAATACAACCCTGTGTAGAAGGTCAGCGCGCTCCTTCCAGATTAGATTTAATTCTCCCCAAATGCTTTCAGCTGGTGGCTCAACCAGTACGGCATCAACTGCCTGGCTCAATAGCCTTACCCCGATTCCACTCAAGAATGGTGCCGTATTCTCGTCCCAATCGATGAGATTCTGTTCAAGAAGATGGTCAAAGCGGGCAGACAAACCCGGCTTGTCTTCAAAGAACATCCATTCTGGTCTTACCAGCATCATACTCCGATTCAAGACTACGAGCTTCCCACTCAAATCCAAAGAAGTGTCCACCTCATCCGTATTGGCAGATAGGCGCCGATAAATGCCTAAGATTACTTGCTGGGTCTCAGGCTCAAGCGGGGATTTGTGTTGGTCGAAATACTCGGCTATTTTGTGAAGCGTACGCAAGTCGTCTTCAACTCCACCCTCTGCGTGGACATTTAACTTTTCCATAAGTCTAGGAAATCTCGCATACCGTGGTGCTAAGCATGCCCATTTCCCGTAAAGGTTCTTGTGAGTAAATATTTCCTGAGGAGCATGGAAACCTTCCTTATCCGAAACGTATAGACATGGTGAATTACGAAGGTTGTCTACTACGTGATTAGAGAGGGAATCTGCATCTTGGTCAAGCTTAAGGTAGATGTCATCATGCGGTCTTTCGCTTTCGTTGGCCAGAAACATGAGATGTCGTGCAACCAAATTTACATCAGGTTCTACAGGCATTCCGAGTATATTCAGCCACTCAGCTCTGACAGCCACTGCTTTTGCCCAAGGATGAAATCTCGCCTGGCTAGCGAAAAGATGCTGCCTCGAACGATGGTACACTTCTCGCGGAAGGAAAAACTGATCTGGGCTACCTTCAGCCGGGATCCACCTCAGACTCTTGAGGACCCCCAACTTATCCTTTTCCTCCTTGGACATTGACGCGAAGTGTTCTCCCAGATAGACAAAGATTTGTCCCAACACTTCGGTAGCAATACGCCACCTTTCCTTACGAGATGTACAGAACCGAATACTTGACAAAATGTCGCTGACGCGGGGTTCTTTGGCAACGCCAAGTCGTTCCAGTAGCTTGGGTGCCCACTGATGGTTTTTGACCGAGAAGTAGTCCGGATGAGGACAGTGGTATCCTTCAGCCAGCAACTGTCGGGCTTGTCCGTCTTCAAAGTCAAAGTATAGCTCCGTGGCTCCCCGATATTTCTCATCATCGCATCTTACCAAAGGGGCACTACCGACGAGAGCCAGTAACTTGTCATCCTGCTCCAGCTTAGGGAAATTGTGATGAATTTCATAAAGCAATTTTAGCTTAATTTCGTGCTCATTGTGTGTGACGTTGCCCATGCTGATTGCTTGTATTGCATGCCTAGTATATGTGGGGAAATCAAGTTCTTTTACTTCCAGGTTTTTCAGAAAGGCTCTCACTTTATCTGTTAAATACTCGCCGGACAGGAGTAGGTCAAGCTCGAGCCAATCCTTATACGGACCAGGCAATAAGAGGTCTTTCAGAGGCTTAAACGTTCCACGAGCGAGAAAAATCGGTAGTTCTGTCAAAGCTCCTTTCAGTTCTACCGAATTCAAAATTTCATCCTCGAGATCAGCCAGATAGTCATACAGGAGTGCAAGGTTAATTCTGTTATCAGCCCACATTTTCTCGAAATCGGCGGAGCATATCCTGCCTAGTAGGTCTAGAACTGCTTGCGCACTCAAAGGAGTGCAGAGTGACTTATAAAGTTCTGCAAACTGCTGTCTCATTTGCAAATTAGCTATCTTCTCGCCGGGCAAAGCGAATTCTAGAACCTGCAGATCCCGGGGCTCAAGCCAAAACACTTTCTTAAAGCAGCGGACCCGTCCGTCAGCGTCAAGGCACAGTGGTAATTCACAGATGGTTTGACAAGTTTTGCCTTTTTGGGAAGCAGTAGTCTTATCAAGCATTTCGCCTAAAAGACAATAGATAGCTTGAATTCCTTGGGAGCTACCAAGTTCGGGATAACTTGTTGGCATCTTGCCTTCCTCAATCCCCATCCTCTGGACAGACTGGGCTACATCATCTGCCGAAAGGTCACGAGCACCCATTTCAAGGAATAGATTCCGGTATTTTCTAAGGTCGGGATGTACACGATTCAAACCCAGAAGATCAGCGCCTTGGCATGCGAGCACATCAGCGCTGCTCAAGAATCGGGCTTCCGCAGTCGTTGCCCATTTCTGCTGAGCAGTGAAGACGATAGGGCGATTTCGGAAGAACTTAATAAAGGTACTTTGCAGATCGGAGAGAAAGGGCAGAGGAATCGATGAGCCCTGTGGGAAGAACTCAGATACCTGTAGACCGTCCAAATTGCCCTTAAGGGTGTCAATAGAATTGAAATACAGGGCGATGGCAGCACTGAGGGCTGCCCTATTCCATGACGCCTTAGGCGATTCGCCCTCAACAATGATATGCTTTCGGCTTGATTCTGGGAAAAAAGTGCCATTGATATGAAAATTGAGCCCAGTTTCTATGCTGGTTGGAAGTCCGGCATAGACCGTCCCTTTTAGTGTCCGTCGCTCCGCGGGGAAAGCAATTTCTATTGTCCGCTGACGGTGACGATATTCTTCGCAGCCCACAGGCAGCGGGAATTCATCATGAGCTAAAAGCCATAGCGTCTGTTGAGCTTGTCCCGAGGATGAAATTTTACAATCAATAGATACCAAGCGAAAGGGCGTAATCTCTTCACGATGCAATTCGAACTGAGCGATAACATGATTATCTTTGGCAACCTCAACCGTATGTATACGCCGAAGAAACAAAATGAGGTCGGGACTAGCTTCTATCAATTCTTCCACCCACTTTGAAACATCCTTACTTGTAACTGCAGACAGCCCTAATGCTTTCCTGAATTGGCTATCTGTGTCATCTGCCCAAGGAAGCCAAATTTCGGTTTTCTCCAAGGATGGAACTTTCTCAAAGTATAGTCTCTTGCTGGCGTCATTGAGCGGATGGAAGGTGACTCTTCGCTCCCCTGAATTAATCTGTGGAGAGTCGGTCACCTGGTAAAGGGCGACCAACCCGATTTGAAAGAACCCGAGTCTATCAGATTCCTGCGCTTTCTCGCCCGCATCCAGTCTTCTGAGCCGATTCCAGTCTGTTTCACTGAATATCGTCCCGTTACTGATAAGTAGTCCGTCTTTCTTGAAGTCAAACCTTAGCCAAGTACTCTTTCCTTCCGCTCTGGCTGCGTCTTCTGCATTCTGTAGAACCTCCTTAGCTAAGGTCAAGAAGCCAGTGAGATCACTGAGGTCGCGTCTAAGTGTGCCTATGAAATCGCGCTCCTGGGCAACAAAGCCCACAGGAAGTTCTTCGTGTATGAGGTCACTTGCCATTAGCAATTACCTCCGTTTAGGATCTAGGGGCTCTGTTCAACTATCAAGGTTGTTCTCAAGCAGCGTTCCCTGTGTTGCTTGTGCTCTCCCTCTTTGACCTCGTCCGGGTGATGGCTGCTGAGGTTGTGGTTGTTCTTCTTGGGATATTAAGGTGACGTGACGATTGTCCAGTGCTTTGCCCTGAAAACTTATCTGATTTAGGTCAACCAAGACATAGTCTCCTCTACGGCCGTCCCTAACACCTTGGGCAGGTTGGCCCAGTTGCAGTACCCATTGCTGCTTCAGTGCGGGCTTGCCATCGTCCCAGACCTCGAAGAATTGCGACAGCATCCACGGCTTTAGCTCTTTGTGAGTTTCAAAGAATCGCTCTGCTACCTGGAGCCTGAGGTTGACTTGTCCAATAGCTCCGTATCCCGAAAGAACGGTACTGTTGCACTCAGGCGTATAAACCGGCACTCGCCTCTCTGAAGCGATAATGTTATTAATCAGTTGGGGTATTTCCTCAGTAAACCGCCGATAAGTCTCCACAGCAAGACCGACTTGCTTTGACACCATGGTCGGTGCCTGTTTTACCTTTTCCTCGACATGCTTCTCAAAGCTAAGCAACTTGCTAGAAATCACGTAGGGCTGGCTCGGTGCAGACCAGAAATAGGCATTTCCTTCAATAGGCTCGTTTAATATATATGATAGGATATCATCTGAGAAATGAGCATTGTTACGCTTTAGAGCATCTAGGTCTACACTTGAAACTAGGTGCAGAGCAAAGAAGTTATCGCCTTGACTCAAAAGCTGGTCAGATATAGCACCAGGCTGCTGTGTTACAATGATAGCTCCCAGATTGTATTTTCGTCCCTCTTTAACCCATTCAACGAACGGACTGTCTTCTCTCTTCATTTTCTCGGCTGACAAAACGTTCTGTGCCTCTTCTATTACGGCGACAACGGGAATAACAGCGTCTCGTTCATCGGCAGTGAAATGGTTAACATTATGCTCAAAGATGGTCTTGAGGATCACACCTGCAACTTCTTGGCCGACACCTGAAGAAAGCAAAGAAATGTCTACGATCACGACGTGACCCTGAGACAAATGGTATATGATTGAATGAGGGAGAGTAGAGTTGGTGTCATGAAGTCGTCTCACAACGGGTGTGACGTTTCGAATCACCGCATCCGGATCTCTCCTAATCTCAAATCTGCTCCTGATGACTTCCTCATCGAGCCGGAAACCTTCTCTATCTAGTAGATTGACCAGCTCTCGCCATTCTTCTGTGCGAAATCCTTTGAGTCGAGTGGCATAAACAGTATTTTGCTTGTCTTCAGGCAAGCAGATTTCAACAGCATGTGATGCCGCAACTCCACAAAGGTTCAATGCGACCGATCCAGCTACGAATGAGTTATACTTATCATCGGGGGGTTTTCGATCAGTGAAGACAACGAGCCTCGCCGCAACACCGGGCAAGTCTGCCAAGCCTGGTCGTCCTTGTGCATCGGGGAAGGAATATTCACCTTCCGGGTCAAAAATCAGCATGCCCACTCTTGCGTTGTGTTCATACAGCTTGCTCACCAGCAATTTGATCAGGTTAGACTTGCCATATCCTGCTCGAGCGAAGACCAAGGTTCGTTTTGACAGAAGTCGACTAAAGCTGAATTTGACTTCAAGCTTCTCGAACACCCTGTCGCCCAAAGCATAGTGACCAATGGGAACAGCGTCTGGCTCTTCTTCAAGGCGAGCATTGCAAACGAACTGCAAGGCTTCGTCGGTAGGTAAGCATACGGCTGCTCCAAGGTGAGGGAGTGTTCTAACACCAGGGCGATAGCGGAATTGGTCACCTGAGAGTTCGACCGTACCAAGCAGACGAAGCTTCACATTATAGCGTAGCTTGAGTTCTTTCACGTCTTCAGGTACAGGCCGACCTAGGCGCTGCAACTGTGAAAGATACTCGTCGGCTTCAGCCCCTGCCATAGTGCCCATCGGGTAAAACTGTGTGATTCGGCCTAGTAGTCCCTGATTATCCATTACAGCGACGAACATGAAAGAACCCAGCAAGGGTACGAACTCTGAGTGATATGGTGCCAGTAGTTCAGCAAGAAACTCGCGCCCGGATTCGCTAAACCCTTTGAAGATTCCGATAGCCCTTCCAAATAGAACCTTTTCATTCGGCATGACGGGCACCTCCCTTCATCAATCCTCTACCTAATGTAATGTGACGCAAGAGTTTTTCTTTACTCTCTACATCTACCCAGTCCATTAGAGCCTGTGTCAATAAGTCTCCCGTGATTCCCATTTCCAGTCCAGAGAGGTTGGCATTTTCATGTGCCCTCACCAGGGGGTAAGGGTATCCGAGCACAGGGAAAGAAGACTTTGCTGTCTCAGCTAGATATTCAAGCACCTCTTTGCGCCGCGGGATAAGCCAATCTGGGATGTCGACGGGCAAAATCAAGGAATCACGCCCTTCCACAAGTTTCACCAAATGCAGGCGACCAAAGCACTGGCCTTCCATCCAAGTGTGAGCCCACGTGTAAGCTTCTCGTTCAAGGTCAGTTGGCACTTCAGCAAAACAAGGCGCTCGGCGATCAAAAACTCCTTCCAGAGTCAGGGCAAGTGACAAATAGTTTAACGCCTTCGAGCGCTTCGCAACCCCTAAAATCATTGCCTTGCGGCTATCATAGGACTGCTTGAAAACCTCAGCTAGCTTAGGGAAGATTTGCTTCTTAATAAACTTAGTGCGCAGGAGCCCGTCACGGATCAGGAGGAACACTGGCCTCCCAGATTGAAAAGCTAGCCCTACCAAAGCAGCCCACTCTAAAACGTCTCTCAGTACCTTAATAAACCGCCTAGTATCCGAAATCTCCAGGGCAACGGCATCGGGATCCGTTTCTTGTTGAGCCGGAAAGTATAGGTAGGAGAGCTCCCGCCAGTCAGATAGGTTCAGCGTTTGGATTAGGTTGGTTAAGATAGGCACATTTTGAAATAACCACTCTCCTATCTTTTCCGCATCGCCGGTAAGAGGCAAGAACCCTTGGAAGTGCACATGGCCATCCGAGTCCGCCACACGTAAGATTTCAACGTTTATAGGCTCCAGCGAGAGATTGTTCTCACCACCATCTGTAGCGACAGGCGCAACGGCATAACATTGACGGTAGCCAAGTTCTATAACTTCAAGTCGCTTTACTTTTTCGCGCAGACGGTCTAAATTGACCTTTTCAATGCTTAATGCCTCTTTGAGATTGTTCTGAAGTTCCTGTAAATTCTGTGTTGCCAGCATGTTTACACCCCCTCACCTATTAGGCGACTGACTCGACTATCCTCCTTGCTGAAAGATAAATAGCGGAGGTCTCTCGCTGCTCTTGGTAGCAACCATCTCTCTCTGAAGTAAGCAAAGATTCGCTCCATAGGCATCGAATAATACGACGGCTCAGACGCCTCACCACGCAAAAACTCCCTGGCATTATCTGCCAACGGGACCACAAAGACCTCGCGTCTAACCCCATGGAAGAGTAGACCGGGAGAAAGACCGAGACCGGCGAGGCATCGTTTGACCACGCGGAAACGCCAGTTCGGGCCGCCACCATACTTATAGCGCTTCACTACTGGGTCGCCTATTTCACGTAAATATGCCTTGACTTGCTCAAAAGTGCCGTCGGAAAAGTGAAAGTGGCCCCATCCTTCGGTGAATCCAAGACTAATAAAGACCCTTCTATTGCCAAACGAAATCCGATTGTAAATGGACGAGCGGCCGAGAGCAGATGTGGTAGTAATAAGTACCAGATGCGGCTGACGCACGACACCCCTAATAACCGATACCCGATCGGCGTACCGATTACTAAACTCCTTCCTAACCTCGTCGCAGGCTGTTAGCATGGCAATCAATTTGCCCCCCAGAAGATAGGAGTATGGTGGTAGAGCCCCCAGCACATAGGCATCCATAACATGATATAACCGCTCGTTCTTCTCCTGAACGCCCCAGTCAATCCATTGGTCTCGCACCCGCAGGTTATAGACGGGATCTCCCAGAGCAAAGATCCCAATCAGCTTGCCATTACTTCGGTCTAGTACCAGGAAGCGCATTCTCCTGCCATAGCCAGCGGATACGGGCACACTCCAGGTCAGCGACGCATAGCGGAAGAGGTCGGCCTTGTGTTGATTATCCACTAGCACAAGGCTCGGTCGTACTTCCATTACATCAACCTCTGAACCGTCAGCGAGGTACGAGAGTAACTTGTCTTCGACAGACAGGAGCCACCGTTTAGCCTCTTTCAGCCTTTCTGATCGTAGGTGGTCATACAATCGCCTTATGTTATCCTTGTTCCCCTGATCCGGCGCAACAAGTTGATTATTATCCAAGGTGAATCCTTGGTGTAAGAGCATGTCAACCAGATTTTGGCGCAAGCTTGCCTGCATAAGAGCCCCCTCATTCTAGCGGCCAGCGTGTATCTTGTAATCGCCAATCCACTTTACCCAGGCTAATTCACCTCTCACAGTCTGATAAAAGCCCCTATCACCAGTCCATAGCTCACATTTCTCTGCTTCCGCCAAGGCGAGGTAAGCCGCATCATAGGCTGCCAAGTTATATCTGAGTGCTGCCTCCAAAACTCTCGATGGCTCTACGTCCTTTAGCTCGACACCGAGTGCCATAAGGTTACTCAGTGCTTCTATAGCCTTATCCGGAGTGACTCGCCTTTGCCTAGCAGCTATGGCTATGCCGTTAATCACTTCGTAAACCAAAAGATGAGGGGCTATCACATTGACAGCCCCTCGAGCATAGAAATCATCTCTTAGTGCCGTGGCCTGTGGTATACAATCTTCGTCATCAAGCTGCCACTTCAGCACCACTGAAGCATCGGCAACTACCAATGCTGGTTCTCGTGCCATATCTATCTCCGCCGGCCTTCCTCAACAAGCTCAGCAGTAGGCATACCTATGCGGCCTATCTCCTGTCTGAGTTTGTCCATCCGGGCTAACAAAGCCTTCTTGTTTCCGTCAGCCCTGTCACTTATCTCGCCATCCTTCACCAAACGCTCCTTGATGGCCTGAGCACAGTAGGCTGTCGTGCTCATGCCACGTTTAGCTGCGGCAACTTTAATTTGCCTTCTGATCTCCTCGTCCTCGAGGTAAAGACCGAGCCTCGCTTTCTTGGTCACTGCCATCACCTCCACCACAATGATAGCATTATAACACTATGTCGTCAAACAATATTCAACGTCGGTTCAACTTTTTCGCTGCACGTATGACGAAATGTGCAGATATGAAAAACACGGGTAGTTGCTTGTCCGCGTCCCGGGGTTACCACTACGAAAGGGGGTGGAGACAGACGACCGGCTCTTGTGCTAGAAGGTTCCGCAGAATAGACAAGTCCGGCAGATCCAATGCCTCAGAAACTGCTGCATCCATCGCCTTGCGGACGGGGTCTTTCGCCATTTCAGGGAATGGCAGCAGCGCTTGTTTACTCAAGGTATCATAGGCATCAACCAGACACTTTATCTGCTCAACCCCAAGTGCACGCACATCGAGCACGGGCATTTCCGAGAGTACTGGCTTCTTGAAGTCTACCCAAGCCCCCTGAGTTTCTTCCCGATGGGAAAGTAATATAATCAAGCCTAGCGTTGAATTGAGCCACACGGCTAGAGCCTTTTCGCAGTCGTCATTCTGCTCTAACAGACGCATAGGCCACCACACATTAGATAGAGCAGCCGTCTCCGTGCGAACTGCTACTAGACGCTGTGTGTTCAGCCTCAGCCGCTCTGCAAGCAGCACCCGCCCTGCCTTGGGCCATAGCAAGTCTACGTTCCGTAAGTGGCGTCCTGCCTTTGCTCGGTGTAAGGGAGACAGATATTGATTTGGAGTTATCGCTAGATTAGTCATAACAGAAGCATCATGGCTCCATAGCGCTGGATAGGCGGTAACGCCCTTGGCTAACCGAAACCCATCGTGGATGTCCCTTCTGTCTGGCCCTAGACCACCGAGTTGCTGCAAAGGGCAAAGCGCGACCTTGCCAGTGATACCCGCGCCCGGCAAATACAAGTTGCCCTTAACCAAGTGGTTGGCAACCCGAAGTAAGTCCGATTGTGCAAAAGCACATGGGGGCATCCACGAGCCGTCTCGTATGTCAACCCAAGGAATGGTGACCGCTTCTCCGAACTTGACGTCACCCAGCATTACTTCGTGCGCTCCCTGGCCGGTAGTGATGCTCGGTGGAGAGGCGTTGTTGAGGGAGTGGGCTACGCTTAGGGCTTCGACTACAGTTGTCGGATTTTTCCATAGGTTCAGGCATATAACATCCCCTTCATTCGGCGCAACTGCATGCGGGTCATCAACTTTGCGAGCTATTACCAAAACCTCGCTCAGGTCAGTATTCTCGGAAAAGTTCCAGCGGTTAGGGTCATGACTGGCAATAATGTGCTCCAGTTTGTAGCGCAGACGGAACAAGTGCCGTGTGCGCTGCCATGCCACACCAGAGAGGAGCGCCTTGGGAAGCACTAGAGCCATACGTCCGCCTGCTTTGAGGTGCAGATCCCCAGTCGCAACGAAAACAGACCCGAGGCCCGCAGTACTGCTTGCATGAACTCTTGGCTTCTTGAGTAAATCAGCTAGTTCCGTTTGCATCGGCCGTCGTTCTTTGTCAGGTAATGAGCCAAATAGGAGGTTGCCACCTACGCTACGTGTAAAAGGCGGGTTCATAACGCATAGATCGAGGTCAGGCAAAGATGCTTGTTGACGTCTCACTGGACCCGTACTGCTAATCTGGTCCGGAGAAACGGAAGCACCGAACAGGTCTGCGGTCACTGCTACGTCAAAATCTTTGAGAAATTCGATGCTGCCCAACCTATGATGCGGCCCCCCAAACGGAAGAACCCATAGATGCATAAGTCTGAAAGTCACCTCAGGAGAGCGTAGTGCTAATGTGGAAGCCGTGAGGTGTAAAGCCGACAATAATACATCGTAGCCGTATATGATGTTCTCCATAAGGAACTGGGAGATAATATCCATCTTAGGAGCAACGCGCTTCGCTCCACATGCTCGAAGATAGTTGTCAGTAATAGCTTCAGCGGCGGCCATAAGCAACGTGCCGGTGCCGCAAGCCAAGTCTCCCACTCGGAAATTTGGCAATTCAGCGAAGTCACTCCACTCAAGATTCCATTTCTCGGGCTGCAAGGCGAGCTTCAGCAGCAACGTCGCAGCCGGAATAGAAGTGTAGTACGTACCAAGATATTTGGCTTCTGCTAACAATCGGTGATAGACGCGCCCCATAAGGTCATGTCTGAGTGCAGCTCGCTGTTGCACGATGTCCAAGGCGGTCCTAGCCAGTGAGCAAAGCGCTCTTTCTGAGTCTGGATTTGATGGCAGAGCCAGAAGCAACTGGTGTGATACGTGGAAAATGGGGTAGTAGTTGATCTGAGTTAGGATATACTCCCAGTGATCAGCAAAAGCAGAGATGGCATCATGGGCCTGTAACGTCTGTCGCAAGTGTTGAACCTGGGATTCATAATCAGCGAGTACTTCTTGAAAGACCAGGGCGTTGACTAATGTCAGTCCGGCTATTTTGGATACTGAATCAGATATAGAGGTACCCATCATAATTCCTCGTCCGCGGATTTCTTGCGACTTCTTTTAGGAAGCTCACGGATGCCGAGAATCTGGGCAGCGCGCTGGACAGTAGCTGGACTTGTAAAGACCAAGCGGGCAAACTCGTCTATCCCCGCATTTAGTACATCAACTGCCTTTATGACAGCGTCTTCACGGACGAGTTGCTCAAAGGCACCTCGCAAAACATCAGCTAGGTAGTCTAATCTGCCCTCAGTCCACCCTGTCTCTCCTGTCTCGCTACAAACTGCGACCCTGAATAGGCAACTACTCAGGAATCCTTGCAGTTCGAAAAATGAGGGAGTTTTCCTGATAGCGGCTGGATAAAGCAAAGCAATACCCACGTGAGCAACTCCACTGTCAACCCTATCTCGTGCTTGCGCCAAAGCTTTCTCCTGGGCATCTGGTTTATCAGCCACCTTCCCTTCAATTACCGTGCGCAACCCCCGGTAGACTACCAGAACATCTGGAACATGTCGGCGTTCTTCAAGCGCCTGCCTGAATGAGTGCTCTGGTGCCGTGATTACCCCCCTCTCATGGAGAAGGAGAGCAAGTAGAACGTTGAAAACCTCTTCGCGATAACCACTGCTGGGCACTAACTTCTAGCCACCTTTCGACTGACAGAATCTGATGCCAAAGAAAAGCCCTCTTGACATGGCTCATTCTATAACGCTCTGTAGCCTGTTGACAAGTTATTCCCTGTGTGACGCCAATGTCGAGATGACGATTTAGCGCTCTACGCGATGGCCGGGCTATCGTAGCAAACGAATCTGTCGTGGTTCATCAGCCTGGTTATCATCGCAAACAAGATAGGAGATTGGGTCGCGAGCCCCGGTTATCGTTCAACCCAAAACTGACTATTGTGCAGCGAGAATTTAGGTTGGTAACTTAGTGTAACTCTCGATGTTGAGGTTGGGTTGACAAGTAGCGTGCCGTGTGCTAATATCTGGTTAAACGGTTAAACCAACGTTGATATGGCTAAGAGGAAAACAAAGACCAACTTCATAGGCATAAAAGTAACAGCAGAACAGGTGGCACTTCTGTCTAGATTGCAGAAGACCCTTGACCTGCACACAAAAACGGAGGTTATTCTCAGAGCCTTATCCCTTGCCGATAGGCTGTATTCCGCTGGGTCTTCTGCATCACTGGAAGTTCCTTCTGGCCTGGGCAATAATTTGCCTGATATTGTTAGCAGGTCAGAACTTGCCAAGTTCGAGGCTGAAGCACGCCAATATGTTAATACCGTAGAACAGGCTAAAAACAAGAGTCGGGAGGTGATTAGAGAAGTGACTCAAGAGCTTTCTAAAACAGATGAAATACTAACCAGATACCAAGGTGATGGGTCCGCCTTAATTCAGGCACTGCTTGAGCTTCAGCGGGAAAATCGCTGGCTCTCAGAGGATACTCTTAAGTGGGTAGGCCGTAAACTGGGAGTTCCGTTGACACAAATCTACCATGTAGCAACTTTTTATAAAGCTTTCAGTCTGGTACCTAGGGGACGGCATTCAGTATCAGTCTGCTTGGGCACGGCTTGCCAAGTGCGTGGTGCGCCTCGCCTTCTGGATAAAGTTATGGACACGTTAGGAATAAGAGCGGGTGAAACCTCTAGGGATATGCAATTCAGTTTAGATACGGTAAATTGCCTTGGCTGTTGTGCTTTGGGTCCAGTGATGGTTGTTGATGGCGAATATCACAGCAACCCGTCGACTGAGGAATTGAAGAAAATCATCGCTGCCTGTGCCTAGAGTGTAGGAAAGGAGAAAAAGAGCTATGCCCAGATTGAATTCGCCTGCCGACTTAGAAGGGTTTAAGCAAGAAATATTGGCGCGGAAAGACCCGAGGAGACCATACGTGGCTATTTGCTCGGGCACCGGGTGCCATGCCTTAGGTAGTGAGAAGGTAGCCCAAGCTTTTGTGGAAGAAATTGGGCGGAACGGCCTTAAAGGAAAGGTGGACATTCGCCGCACGGGATGCCATGGTTTCTGCGAAAGAGGCAGCATAGTTATTATGTTCCCGGAAGAGATATGCTATCTTCGAGTAAAACCAAGTGATGTCCCGGAGATTGTCCTCACAACTTTGTTAGAAAACAAGGTAGTTGACCGATTACTCTATATGGGTGAGAACGGCGGGAAAATTGAGCGTGAAGGTGATATACCGTTCTACAAGCATCAGAGTCGGATTGTCTTTGGAAACAACAGATTTATTGACCCAAGGAGCATTGATGATTACGTTGCGCTCGGAGGTTATTCTGCCCTAGCGAAGGCGCTTTCCCAGATGACACCAATGCAAGTGCTGGAGGAGGTTAAGAAATCTAAATTAAGGGGCAGGGGAGGGGCAGGCTTCCCTGCGGGAATAAAATGGGAAACCACCCGAAATGCTCCGGGAGAACCGAAGTATGTCATCGTTAACGCTGATGAGGGTGACCCCGGAGCTTACGGTGACCGGAGTCTACTCGAAGGTAACCCCCACAGCGTGCTTGAGGGATTGATAATTGGTGGCTACGCTATTGGTTCTCATCAAGGCTTCATTTATGTACGACAAGAGTATCCTTTGGCCGTAATAAATGTCTCTACCGCCATACAGCAAGCCCGGGAGTATGGTCTTTTAGGACATAACATTCTGGGAACTGGTTTTGACTTTGATGTTAAAGTGCACCAAGGTGCCGGAGCGTTTGTCTCTGGTGAGTCGAGTGCGCTGATGACTGCTATAGAAGGGAGAGTAGGCGAACCAAGACCAAAATACATCCGGACTGCGGTAAGCGGTATCGACGGGAAGCCGAGCAATCTTAACAACGTGAAAACTTGGGCGACTATACCTCTGATAATCAATAGAGGTGCTGACTGGTTCACCGGCATCGGAACCGAAGGAAGCAAGGGGACAATGATTTTCTCCCTCGTAGGCAAGGTAAATAACACCGGGCTTGTGGAAGTGCCTATGGGGATTACCCTACAGGACATAGTCTATAAGATTGGTGGGGGAATCCGCGGAGGCAAAAGATTCAAGGCAATCCAGACTGGTGGTCCCTCTGGGGGTTGTATCCCTGAACAATACCTTGATACACCTGTGGATTTTGATGAGTTGACCAAATTAGGTTCGATGATGGGCTCAGGCGGCATGATAGTAATGGATGAGGATACCTGCATGGTCGATGTGGCAAGGTATTTCCTCAACTTTTTAGCTGAGGAGTCCTGTGGAAAGTGCGTCCCCTGTCGTGAGGGAATATACCAGATGCTCAAGATATTGAACAGGATTTGCCGCGGAGAAGGGGAGGAAGGAGATATTGAGCTATTGGGGGAAGTAGCAGAAGTGGTCAGAAGTTTCTCACTTTGTGCTCTGGGGCAGACTGCGCCTAATCCTGTCTTGAGCACTATCCATTATTTCCGAGATGAGTACGAAGCTCATATAAAGGAAAAGCGCTGTCCGGCTCTTGTCTGCAAGGAGCTGATATTCTACTATATTGATCCGGACAAGTGCCAAGCTTGCATGATCTGTATGAGGAACTGCCCAGTGGGAGCTATCACCGGCGGCAAGAATGTTATCCATGTCATTGACCAGAGCAAATGTACCAAGTGTGGAACCTGCTATGAAGTCTGCCCTTCACGTTTTGGTGCGGTCGCCAAACTATCAGGAGTGAAGATACCTGAGCCTGTTTCACCGGGCGCAGAAGTAAAGCGTAAAACGCAGAAGAGGTGAGCAATAATGAGAGAAGTTACACTGACAATAAACAGTAAAGAAGTCAAAGCTAAAGAAGGGATGACTATTCTTGAAGCAGCACGAAGCGTTGGGATTGAAATTCCCACTCTATGTTACCATAAGGATTTGGCGCCGTATGGCGCCTGTCGTCTGTGCACGGTGGAAATATTCAGGGGGCAGCGCTCACGCCTAGTCGCTTCCTGCGTTTACACTGTTGAGGCTGGACTAGTGGTCGAGACGGAGTCTGAGCCTGTCCGGAAGGGGCGCAAGATGATATTAGAGATGCTCTGGGCTCGCGTGCCTAGTGCGCAGGTGCTGAGGGACTACGGAATAAAGTATGACATGGACAGAACAAAGTTTGATGTGGCTCCAACCTTTTGTATTCTCTGTGGGCTGTGTGTCCGCTACTGCGCAGAAGTTAAAAAGAAGCATGCCATTGGCTTCATCGGCAGAGGAACAGAGAGAGAGGTAATGTTTTTCCCGGAAATAGCTGCTGAGGAGTGTCATAAATGCTGGGAGTGTTTCAGTCTCTGCCCTACAGGCGTACTTCCGTCGAACTATGGGCTGGCTCGGGTGCCACACTTCACATGGCCGGTTAATCCCTTTACCTAATATTTCTAAGGCTTAGAGAAAAGAAAGAGCCTCTCATGCGAGGGGCTCTTTCTTTTTGTCAGTCTGGTATCCCCGAGA